>OLGD01001496.1_pt1 | contig 34031 bp, 41 predicted proteins | sample 1605311 | NCBI WGS metagenome assembly OLGD01 (sample SAMEA3888917, study PRJEB22519) | human gut metagenome | biome: human gut; feature: human-associated habitat; material: faeces | place: Denmark | collected 2010
CGCACGGCTCTTCCCCGTGCCAAGGCTCCCTCAAATTACATTGCGTTCTTCTTCTTCTCTTCTGCACTATATAGTTTTCAAGGTGCTCTCTCTGCCTCTCCCGGCCCGTTTCCCGCGCCGCACGCGACAGCTTTTTTATATTATCAGACTACTCTTACTATGTCAATCCCTTTTTTGAAATAAATTCGGATTTTTTTGTTCCCGGCCACAATGAATCCTTCTTCAGCTTTGCCGTGCCTTGTTTCAGTTAACGCACAGCAGTTTTGTAAGAAGCCGGTCCGCAGCAGTAACAAGCGTTTGCAGCAGCGCATCCACACCCGCTTCGTCCGGCGCATTTGCCCCGATATAAAGCTTCAGTTTTGGTTCTGTTCCGGAGGGCCGCACGCAAATCCACGGACCGCCCGCAAGGGAATAGCGCAGCACATCGATCCCCTGCATCGAAGCAGGCTCCACGGCACCATCCGTTATCCGTGTACATGTTCCGGCAAGCAGGTCTTCATATGTTTCCACGGCAATTCCACCGAACTCCTTTGGGCAGTTTGTGCGCAGCGCCGCCATTGCGCCGCGAATACATTCAATGCCATCCTTGCCCGCAAGCGTGTAGGATTTTACGGATTCCTTGTAATAGCCGTATATATGGTACATTTCGCAGAGCACATCATAAAGCGTCATGCCCTTTTGTTTGTAATATACACAGGCCTCCGCAACAAGCATTGCCGCGCAGATCGCATCTTTGTCCCGGGCGAAGCTCCCCGACAGGAAGCCATAGCTCTCCTCAAAGCCGAACAGGAATGTCTGCTCGCCGGTGCGTTCACAGCGGTCGATTACTTCGGAAATAAAGCGGAAACCCGTCGGCACATCCTTGCAGGCAACGCCGAACCGCGCGCAGATTGCATCCGCCATGCGCGTACTCACAAGCGATTTTGCAACTATGCCGTTTTCAGGCAGCGTCCCTTTTTCCTTGCGTGCCGAAAGCAGATAATGAAGCAGCAGGCTGCCGATCTGGTTGCCCGTCAGAACATCGAACGCTCCATCCTTTTTGCGCACGGCAACGCCGAGCCGGTCAGAATCCGGATCCGTTGCCAGGATTGCGTCCGCGCCAATCCGATCCGCAAGCGGCACCGCCAGCGTAAACGCATCGGGATCCTCCGGGTTTGGCGCCTTTACAGTTGGAAAAGCAGGATCCGGTTTCTCCTGCTCCGGCACGATATGCACGGCAACGCCCACGCGCGCAAGCAGCGTGCGCACCGGAACACAGCCGGAGCCGTGCAGCGGCGTATAAACAAGCTTCAATTCCCCGCCATGCACGCGCATCAGTTCCGGGTATTGCAGCAACGTTTCCGTTGCCGCGTAATACGCTTCATCTATTTCCTCCCCGATCATCATGAGAAGGCCCTTTTCAATCGCTTCGCTTTCCTCCATGCCGCGTACCGCAAAATAATCCGCGCAACGGATCTTGGCAAAAATTTCAGCCGCCTGCGCAGGAGCCGCCTGGCCGCCATGTTCCCAATATACTTTATAGCCATTGTATTGCGGCGGATTATGGCTCGCTGTGATCACTACGCCTGCAATACAGCCAAGGTGCCGAACCGTAAAGGAAAGCTGCGGCACGGAATGCAGCGTTGTATAAAGATACGCCTTGATTCCGTTCTGCGCAAGCACAAGCGCCGTCTCGCGTGCGAACGCATCGCTCATCCTCCGGGAATCGTATGCGATGGCGACGCCGCGCGCAGGCCCATCCGCAAACGTGCGGATGTATTTTGCAAGGCCTTCCGTGGCACGCCGAACCACATGCACGTTCATGCGGTTCGTACCTGCGCCGATGATGCCGCGCAAGCCCGCAGTGCCGAATTCCAGCTCCGTATAAAACCGTTCCTCAATCTCCTTTTCATTGCCTGCAAGAGCCAACAGCTCTCCCCGCAGCGCAGGATCAAGCCTTTCCTCTCCCAGCCATTGCCGGTATATCGTTTCCGATTGCTTCATACCCATTTTTCCCTTCTGAAAAACTATTTCTCTTTCTCCGCCACCATTGCATATCCCGCTGGAACCTCGCCCGAAGAAAGCACGGCATCGCGCACCATGCTGTAAGTACAGCCGTTGCCTACGATGATATGATCGTGCAGCGTTATGCTCACCGTTTGCAGCGCATCGTATACCGTGCGGGTGGTTCTGACATCTTCGCTTGAGGGCTTCGGGTTGCCGGATGGGTGGTTATGCGTCAGGATTACGCTGTTCGCACCATGGCGCAGCGCGCATTCCAGCACCAGGCGGGGGTAAAGCACCGTTTCCCCCAACGTGCCGGAAGCGACCTTGTCCGCATGCAGCACGGTACGCCGTTTATCCAAAGAAATTACATAGGTTTCTTCATATTTTGCGCCTGCAAGCAGCGCTTGGCAATAACGCGAGGCCGCTTCCGGCGTGTTGACCGCCGTCCGTTCGGCGCAGAGAGCGCTGCGGCGCTGCATAAGCGCGCCCGCAAGCGAAAGCAATACGGCTGTCTGCGGGCCGATCCCCTCCTGCCGCATCAGGTCGTATGGGTTTGCGGCAAGCACCTTATCCAACGATCCATACGCTGCAAGCAGGCGGTGTGCAAGCGGGTTCGTATCGTGCCGCGGGATGGCATAGGTAAGCAAAAGCTCCAACAGTTGATGCTCATGCAGCGCGGATGCGCCATGTTCCAAATAAGTTTGCCGCAAGCGTTCCCGATGTCCTTCATGCATGGTTCCACCCCGTCCTCTTCTTTATCCTTCCATGGTTCCCATTGCGTGCGACGCGAAAACGTGTTTGCGGCCAATCAGCAGCGCCACCCCGCCGCAAAGGAACAGCAGGATAATGCTCAAAATGCCAAGTGATGCACGGTTGGTAAGCGTATATACAAGCGAATACAATGCCGGGCCGATCACGCAGGAGAATTTGCCGAAAATATCCAGGAAACCGAAGTATTCATTGGAACGCTCCGGCGGGATGATCTGGCCGAAGTATGAACGGGAAAGCGCTTGTATGCCGCCCTGCACCGTGCCAACGAGCGTTGCGAGCACCCAAAAGAGCACCGTGCTCGTGCGTGTTGCCGCCGCCACATCGCCGCCCAAAAGCTCCGCGCGTTCGATGTTGTTGCCCATCAGGAAGCCGACGATGGTGATTGCAAAATACACGCCCACCGCGATCGAGATCATCCGGATGGAGCCGACCTTCTTTGCAAGGTTCCCGAACAGGATGGAAAACGGCACCGCAACAACCTGCGTCACGAGCAGGGCCAGAATCATGCCGATGGTGCCGAGGCCAAGCGTTGTGCCGTAATTCGTTGCCATGCTGATGATGGTGCTCACGCCGTCAATATAAAAGAAATAGGCGACCATGAAGTACAGGATGCGCTTATCCCTCAAAATCGAGCGGAATGTTTTCGCCATATTGGAAAACGCAGCGCGCGCAAGCTGCGCCGGAGGCTCTTCCACGCTGTAAACCTGCTCCACATTTTTAAGGAAAGGAATGCTGAACACCGCCCACCAGACAACCACGATCAGGATCGAAATTTTATAAGAAAGCTCATTCTGCCCCATCAGCAAAAGAATGACGATGGAGATCACAAACGGGATGGTGCTGCCGCCGATATAGCCCATTGCATAGCCCCAGGCAGAAACCTTATCCATGCGCTCCGGCGCCGTCACATCCGTCAGGAACGAATCATAAAACAGGCATGAGCCGGAGAAGCCGATGCGGGAAATCACAAGGCCCACAAGCATCAGCTGCCAGGAATCAAACACGGCCATCGCTGCCGTAAACACAAGACCCAGCAGCAGGAAGCCCGCAAAAAGCTTTTTCTTCATGCCGCGGAAATCCCCGATCGCCCCGAGCAGCGGCGATAGGAGCGCAACGATGAGGTTCGCCGCCGAAACCGCAAAACCATAGATTTTATCGCCTGTGTCGGTTGCCGCCATGGCAAAATAGATCGGGAAAATTGCAGCCATGATGTTCGTTGCGTAAACCGAGTTTGCCCAATCGTAAAGAATCCAAGCGCGCTCTGTTTTTGAAAAGCGTCTTTCCCTTGCCCGCATTCGTGTTCTCCCCTTCCACGCTAAGCCTATACCGCCTTGCACTACTTACATTATAAATTACGCGATTTTATCTGTACAGGCATTTTCCGGCATCCAGGAAGGCTTTTCCAAAATTTAACACGCCATCTAATTGAGCATGCATGGAGCCGCGGAGAGGCCATCCCATGCAGTAGGTTCAGGGTGGTGCGTGTTGCCCACAATTCGCATGGTCGCGCTGCATCCCGCACTGCTCTCGCCCGGCTCTGCCCTCCCTTTCAAAAGGGAGCTTAACGGAAGCTGAAACCCAAAAGGTTCCTTTTTGAAAGGAGCTGTCCGCACAGCGGACTGAGGATTGTCCTTATTCCCGCAATGGTCGCGGTTTACGGCAATCCCCCCGGCAGCACCTTTGGTGCTGCCGCCCCCCTTTTATAAAGGGGGCTTAATGCTAACCGAAACCCGAAATGGAGCTGTTGCAGAATTTTTATTCTGCAACAGCTCCTGTCGCCGCGTGCCGTGCTTTATTCCGCTTCGGCAATCATGGCTGCAATGTTGGAAAAGTCAAAGCCGGTGCAATGCTCCGCTACGTCAAAGCACGTGTGAAGCCCGTTTGCACCGTTTGTGTGGATCAAAAGCGCATCCCGTGTCACAGGGTCGAAGCAAACGAAGGACTTGAAGCCGCCGTTGTCGCCCCAATGCCAAATCACCTCTTGATACAACCCCCAGCCAAGGCCCCATTCCACACCGTGGCCGGCCGGATTGCGCACCGCGCGCACCCGCGAAGCAAACCCGGTTTCCGAAAGGATCTGCGCCAGAAATTTTGGATAATCCGCAATCGTCACATACAGCGAAAACGCGGCGTTTGGCTCAAGCGCAACCGTGTGCTGCGCACGCCTGCGCTTGGGTTCCGGCGCTCCCGCTTCATCCCAGGTACGCGCAAGCGTCCGGTTGAGCGGCCCCGTCCACACCATCGCCGCATCCTCCATGCCAAGCGGGCCGAACAGCTCCGTTTGCAGCAGGTCGTCCAGCCTGCGCCCGGTAAGATGTTCCACAACGGTTTGCAGGCAGGTGTACCCTTTGCCGGAATAGCGGAACCCCTGTCCCGGCGCAAATGCAAGCGGCAGCGGCGCAGCGCCCCAGTTGGGCAGCCCCGTTCCATGGGAAAGCACATGTGCAGCCGTGGCTTGCGCAAAACGCGGATCCTCTGTGGGCAGGCTGCCCGCCAGGTATTCACACAGCGGCACATCCAGCCGGAGCGCGCCCGCTTCAACAAGCCGCAATACAAGATATGCAAACACGGGCTTCGTCAGCGAAGCCGCCTCAAAATGTGTTCCCATACTCACAGGCAAGTTGCACACCGAATCCGCAATGCCGAGCGTTTCGGCGCATACCTGCTCCCCTCCGGAAAAGAAAGCCATCGCCAGGCCTGGAACCTTGTTTTCTTCCATGGAAGCACGCGCCGCCTGCGCGGCCGTTATCAGGCGCGTTCTTTCAATCTGCATTCCGTCCCCTCCTTATCCCCGCGCCCGGCGCAATACGGCGCCTGCATGCGCGCCTGTATGGCGGCCGTTTTCGGCGGTAAGCACGCCGTTGACATACACCTTCAAAATCCCCTCGCAAGCCTGCTGCGGGTTGGTGAAATCCGGCGTATCCCTGAGCGCTTCAAAATCAAACAGCACAAGATCTGCCCACATGCCCTTTTTAATCGTTCCGCGCTCGGAAAGCCTGAGACGCGCCGCAGGAAGTCCCGTCATCTTATGCACGGCGGTTTCCAACGGGAAAAGCTTCCGTTCACGGCAATAATGCGCAAGCACACGCACAAACGTGCCATAATTACGCGGGTGCGGCTTTCCGGGTTCGTCAAGCGGCATCGCCCCGCCGTCCGAGCCGGTCATCACATAGGGTTTGCTCATGATGTGTTCGATGTCCTCCTCGCACATGCCGAAAGAGATTTCACCCACGCGGTCGTTTTCGGCAATTACAATGTCGATCAGCGCATCCGCAGGCTCCTCTCCCATTCGTTCCGCGATCTCCGGGATGGAGCGCCCTGCCATCCATTGATTCTCCTCCGTAGTGACATAGGAAACGAACAGATCCCCCCAGCGCCCGCGGTGGGAGGCCTCCATCTCATCGCGCACACGCGCGCGCATCTCCGGGTTTTTCAGGCGTTCCAGCAGCGCGGGAACGCCACCGTCAAACGCCCATTCCGGGATATTGACGGAAAGCGTCGTTGCGGAAGCGCGGTATGGATACTGATCGCAAAACACCTCAAGCCCTTCCCGGCGTGCGCGTTCAATCATGGCCGTCGTGGTGAAGCAGCTCACCTGCCAATCCGGCTTATAGGTAACCTTATGGTGTGAAATCTGAAGCGGCACGCCCGCCTCTCGCGCAATGCGGATGGCTTCCTCCGTGGCCTTTACGACGGTTCTCCCCTCGCCGCGCATATGTGTGGCATAATAGCCGCCATAGGGCGCCACCGCCTTTGCAGCTTCGATGAGTTCCTCCGTATCCGCATAGCTGCTCGGCGGATAGATGAGTCCCGAGCTTATGCCAAACGCACCGGCTTCCATTGCTTCCGCAATCAGCGCGCGCATCCGCTGAAGCTGCGCGGGCGTCGGCTTTTCCGAACCGTATCCCATCGCGCAGGCGCGCACCGCGCCGTGCCCCACAAGCATGCCCAGGTTCACCGAAGGCGCCGCCGCTTCAACGGCGGAAAAAAACGCATCCATCCCAGGCCAGCCGTCCTTCTTTCCCTCCGGCGCAGGGCCGGCGGATGCGCCGCAGTTTCCGGCAATCTCCGTCGTCACGCCTTGCAGGATGCGGCTTTCCGCAGCCGGGCAGGCAAGGATGCTGTCGTCGCTGTGGGAATGAATATCAATGAAGCCGGGCGCAAGGTAATGATCCGCTGCATCCACAGTTTCGCGCGCCTCGCCGGAAAGTTTTCCGATTGCGGCGATCTTGCCTCCTTCCACCGCGATGTCTGCGCGGTACCACGGCGCGCCTGTTCCATCCACAATTCTTGCGTTTCGGATCATCAGGTCATACATACGGCAAATGCTCCTTTTCTTGTTTATAAAGTTTTTATTTTGCTTTTCTGTCTTTCGCTCTACGGTGTGCCTTGTTGTTTATGCTATCACGGATTCTCCCCCGAATCAATATTCCTCCTTTCCTTGTCAGCATTTTATCTCGCATCTTCGCAAAACGCGTGATATAATATGCCGCAAGATGATTAAGACATTAGAAAACAAACGGTTTCATAAAGGCATCAGCCCCATTCGGATCCTTCCGCTGGGCTTTTTGTGCGTCGCCCTTCTTGGAGCGCTGCTGCTGATGCTGCCCATCGCTTCCCACGGGGATCCGCTCAGTTTTTTTGATGCGCTGTTTACCGCAACGTCCGCCTCCTGTGTGACCGGCCTCGTCGTGGTGGACACGGGAACGCATTTCACGCTGTTCGGGCAGATCGTCATCCTTGTGCTCATCCAGCTTGGCGGGCTTGGCTTTATGACGGCTGCAACACTGCTGTTTCGCGCAACGCGCAAGCGCATTTCCCTGCGCAGCCGCATGACGCTTGCCGAGTCCTTCGGAGAAGACAGGCTGCAGGGTGTGATCCGGCTCTGCATGAGTGCTGTGAAGTATACCTTTATCATTGAGGGCTGCGGCGCGGCGCTCCTTTGCCTGCGCTTTGTGCCCGATTTCGGTTCGCGCGGCATCTGGATGGGGATTTTCCACAGCGTGTCCGCCTTCTGCAACGCCGGATTTGATTTGATGGGCAATTTTGCCTCGCTCACCCGCTATGTAGGCGACCCGCTTGTCAACTTCACCATTATGGCGCTTATCATCACCGGCGGGCTTGGTTTTTCCGTAATCGTTGAGCTGCGCGAGCACAAGCGGTTTTCCAAGCTTTCCATGCATGCAAAGCTGGTCCTTACAGCCACCGGCGTGCTGTTAATGAGCGGCATGGTGCTGTTTTTGCTGTTTGAAGCGGGGAACCCCGCAACAATGGGCGGCCTTACGCCCCCCCAAAAGCTGCTTGCCGCGCTGTTCCAATCCGTGACCTGCCGCACGGCGGGCTTCAACACGATCCCGCAGGAAACCCTTACGGACGCAAGCAAGTTTCTTTCTTCCATTTTAATGATTATCGGCGGCGGCCCCGCCGGAACGGCAGGCGGCATCAAAGTCACCTCCGTTGCTGTGCTGCTCCTGACTGCGCACGCCTGTATCCGCAACCACCGGGATACCGAGGTGTTCGGCCGGAGGCTTTCCGCCATTTCCGTGCGCCGCGCGCTCTGCCTCGCCCTCATCGCCGTTTTGGTGCTTTTTGCAGCGCTTATCGGCATCACATTCGCAGAGCAGCATGCGCATGCAAACCTTAACTTTTTGGATTTCTTCTTTGAAGCTACCTCCGCGCTCGGCACGGTTGGCCTGACGGCAGGCCTTACTGCCGCTGCCTCCACATTTACGCGCGCAATCCTTTGCGCCCTGATGTACCTTGGGCGCGCAGGGATTATGACCATCGCGCTCGCAATCGGCGGGCGGACGGAGGAACCCGCCATCCGCTATCCGGAGGGCAACATTCTGATCGGCTGACACGAACGCCGGGAAAGGAACCGTTATTTATGTCCAAACATGCAAAATCATTTGCCGTAATCGGGATTGGCCGCTTTGGGGAAAGCGTAGCCCAAACGCTCTGCACGCTCGGCCACGAGGTCTTGGCTGTTGACCGCGATGAAGCACGCATTGCCGCCGTTGCAGATCACGTCACACATGCAGTGGTTGCAGATACTACGGATGAGCGCGCGCTCAAGCGCATCGGCGTGCGCAATTTTGACTGCGTCATCATCAGCGTTGGGGACGACATCCGAGCTTCCATCCTTACAACCGTGCTTGCAAAGGAGCAGGGCGCGCAGCTTGTAATTGCCAAAGCATCCGATAAGCTGCATGCGCGCCTGCTGGAAAAGACCGGTGCAGACAAGGTCGTGCTGCCGGAGCATGAAGCCGGTGTGCGCCTTGCGCGTTCCCTGGTTTCGGGCAGCATCATCGATTATCTTGACCTTTCCGATAAATACAGCATCAATGAAACGCTCATTCCTGCGGCTTGGGTTGGGAAAACGCTGATTGAGCTGAATGTGCGCAATCGGTTCGGTGTATCTGTGATCGCCATCCGCCGCGGCGAAGAAATTATTGTAACGCTGGACCCCAAGGCGCCGCTTCGTGCGGGCGATGTGCTCGTAATGATCGGCGCGAACGAATCGCTCACGCGCATCGGCCACGGCAACGTATAGCGAATTGCGCAAAACGCAGGGAGCGCCTTGCTCGTCAAGTGTTGTGCGTGCTTCCCGGATCCACTTGGTTTTTAACAAACTGAATAAAGGCCGCCTCACATGAGGCGGCCTTTGCCGTTGATACTCTGTTCGGTTATTTGCACTTACGAGCGCTTGCGTCCAAAGATACGCTGGAAGAAATCACGGATCGCATCAAAAACACTGCCGCTCCCCTCCGGTTCGGGAAGGCGTTTCACCTCACGCAGGCGTACCGTTACGCAGCGCTCCCCGCTTTCCCCGCAAAACGGCCGGAAGTTATCCGTAACGGGAACCGGCCGCGGCGTCTCAAGCGCAATGGTCACGCCCGCAAGTGTAAATGCATAGTCCATCAGGAAAACATATTAGATATATTTATTAATCCATTCGCATAGCAATAATCTTCAAGTATCACGTTGCATACGTCCCTACTCGAAAATACGTTATCCACAGGATTGCCAAAATTATCGTAGTCCGTGGCAGTACAGGTTAATGCATCAGCAGTTGTCAACGTCACATTACACTCTGCAATATGCTGCGACAGCTCAAAGCTCTCGTATCTCGTAATAAAGCTCGGGTTTCACATAGGCTTTCATCCTTCTTTCCTCCCCGTTTCATGGCAATGTAAAAATATTTGAAATCCGCTTCAAACTTCACGCGAACCCGCTCAGTCGCCTGCACCGATGCGCACAACCGTAGCCTCGCCCAAATAGCAATCCACAGCTGAAACAGTTGCGCTGCCGCCGGCAGGGATATCTCCCGCCGCGTACGCATACGCCGTTCCGCCAAAGTATACGTCCTCAAACACCGTGTGGCAATACACCGTAACTCCCGCAATCGCTTCGGCAGAATTGTTGGTGAGCGTAACCTCGGTCTCCTGCACTGCGGCGGAAAGCCTGTCCGCCATCAGCGGCGTGCTTTGTTCAAACTGCGTTGTGCCGGCAATCGCCGTGCAGAAATTTGAAAGCGCATAGGCGCTGTTGTCTTTTGCAAATGCCCAAACGGTCTGCCCGGCCGGAAGGTCCCGCACCTCGAAAGCGAGTTCCTTCCCATCCGCCAATGTAACGGTAAGCCGCGCCTCCGCAAGATGCTCCTCCGAGCGGTTCGTGATCACGAGAGAAGCAATGTCTTCGCCCATTTCGTCCCCGCAGTCCGGGTTGTATCCCGAATATTGGAACAGGGAATCCACCGTAAGTTTCCCTTCTTCCAGCGAATACGGAAAAGCAAGGCTCTGTATGGTCGGCTCCGGTGTATGCACTGTATCCCCCGCCGCTTGCGTCGCGTCGGGCTCCACTGTTTCGCCAGGCTTGTCCTGCTCTCCCACAGGCATACCCATGGGCCACAAAAGTCCCCAAATTAAAACGGCAAGCAGAACCAACAGCACCGCAATGACCGCAATCATCAGCACCGTTGTTCTGCCGTGCACCTGTTTTCCGTTCATTCTTTCTCCTCTCCGCAAAGCAGCATGCCAGCTTTTTCCATCTGCCCGATAAAAGCACGGACGTCAGCCGTTGCCCGGTCCACTTCGTATTCCGCTAAAAGCGCTTCAACCAGCTCTTCTTCCGTGCGTTCTTCCTGCAATGTATTCCAAAGCAGCAATCCGCTTTCGCTGAGGTTGAGCATCCCGTGGAGCTTTTGGGCGGTTTCCCCAACCGGAATCAAAATATGCTCGCCGGCAATTTCCCGCAGCACAAATTCTCTTGTTGCTTTCAAGTTGCCTCCATCTGTTGCAAATACCCAAAAACCCTGTGGCACAACCCGTGCAGTCCGCAGTTCCGGCTTCCGAACCCAATAAGGGTATACTCCCACTTCTTACCTATATATTTTGCTTATCATATCGTCAAATCAGCCAATTTGTCAATCAGAAAACCATCAAAACATCCTCTTTTTTACCTAATTCATTTATATTTGACGATTTGATATTACATTTTCTTCATTTTCTAACCGTCATATAAAGCAAGGCGCCCCTTTTCCCCCCTCCATGAAAACATTTGCCTGCATTGACAAGCTTCCCGGCGTCACGTATAATAAATGATGCTCAAATGCTTTCGGCTTTCGTTTCGGATTCAACTTGTCCGCATTCATGCCAGCAAAGTGGAGTTTTGCCTCCTAAACGGAAGCGGTGGTGGTAGGAGAATTGAACATGTCTCCGTAGCTCAGCAGGATAGAGCGGTCGCCTCCTAAGAGAACCGAGAGTGTTTCCCAAATCGCCTATGCAGGCGGTCAAAATTTCATATGCGCCCGTAGCTCAGCAGGATAGAGCGTCCGCCTCCTAAGGGAAGGCTATATCCTCCAAGTGCCACGGGATGCATCGAAAAAAGCCCGTAGAATGCGGTTTTTTGCAAGCGGCGCAAACTGTCGCAGACATCAAATCGAGATTTGGCACCCGATTTGGCACCCGCGTTTTTGAAATATAAAACGGTCTATCTAAAATAAAATACGTTATGTTCCCGTAGCTCAGCAGGATAGAGCGGTCGCCTCCTAAGGCGATGCACTAACATCCGCCTTGGGTGTTACAACTTCATAAATGCACCTATAGCTCAGCAGGATAGAGCGACCGCCTCCTAAGCGGTAGGCCAGAGGTTCGAATCCCCTTAGGTGCGCCAAAACCCCCGAAAATAGGCACTTTTCGGGGGTTCTTTTATTCGGTTGTTCTGAGAGCCTTGCTAACGAGTACATCCGCCTTGCCTCATTTCTTAGATTATTTTGCCTTTTTGTCTTGCTAACAAGGGGTCTTAGGTTTGACCTCCTTGCTAACAAAAACGTCCTTTTTTGCTAACAGCTCATTTTTGCTGTTTTTCTTGCTAACAAGTTCATGCTGTCACAGCCTGTCCCGTTTGGTTTGCTGTGAGCATTTGCAAAAGCTGTGCAGCAAGGTCCGGTGACGAGTTTAACAAATTCATGAGCTGCTCTGTAGCAGCATTCGTAGGCTTTGCCGTAGGTTCGGTTGATACCTTTTCTTCTGCTTTCTTGTAGAAGTCACGCTCCATCTTTTCTGCGTTGTACCGTCTGTCCTCATCTAATATATGAGAATACACATCCGATACCATTTTCAACTGAGCATGACCTGTATCGCCCTGAACAGCTTTCATGTCTCCGTTGTTCAGCTTGAGTTTGTAGGTTGTGCTTGAATGCCTCAGACTGTGAAAGACAACTTTAGGCAAGTCATTCTTTCGGATCATCGCATTAAACAAACGAGAAATTACCTGTCCTTCCATGGGTCTGCCGTTTGGAAGCGCAAGAACAATGTTGTAATCGTGATACTCACTACCAAGATACCTTTTCTGTTCTTCCTGCTGTTTCTTCCAATCAACAAGCATACGGGCTACTGTTTCGGGAAGCCATACACGGCGAATACTACTCTGCGTTTTTGGTTTTTTGAACACAAGCATGGTGCTGTCACTTACCAATACCGCAGGGAACACCCTCAACACATCCTTATTCTCTAGAACATTCATTGCATTTTTAGAAACGCGCTGAAGTTCCTTTTCCACAAAGAGTGATGCATTATGTTCCTTGATGCTTTCCTCATCAATCGTGAGACAATCCCATGTAAGTCCCATGATTTCTCCAAGTCTCAGGGAGCAGGAAAATGCCAAGTGGATTGCAAGAGCCAGACGGTCATCTTCGCAGACTTCCAAAGCAGTGGTCAAATCCTCCATCGTCCAAATATCCCGGACTTTCTTTTCGAACTTAGGGAGTGTAGCTTTTGAAACAGGATTTGTTTCAAGGAGTTCCCATCTCACAGCCTGATTGAAAGCACAATTCAGGATTTTATGAATCTCCCGAACATTACGGGGAGAGACCGTCTCACCTTCAAAGCTCTGATTATTTTTCACAACTCTTTGTACCTTCAGCAGCTTTCGGTAGTATTCGTCCATGAACCTTGGTGTAATATCCTTGATTTTCGCTTTTCCGATGATGGGATTGATATAGTTATCAATCAATCCTTTTTTACTATCGTAGGTAGAAAGCGCCCATGCGTTTACCCCATAAAGATTCATAAAATCATACAACAGCTCCGAAACCGTTTTAATAGAGGGCTTCACAAAAGTGTTATTGGTCTGCTTATGTTCGATTTCTGCTTTCCGCCTTTTTGCTTCGGCGTATGTACCCCATGTTTCCCATTTTTGATGCCTTACGCCTTCTTCATCATAGTAATCATAGACAACCGAGTATTTGCTTTTTCTTTTTGTAATAGATGCCATTTCTTATCTCCTTTGATATTTAACGATTATTGAGCCATTCATCAAAGGATTCGATAGGTACTCTAATGGTTTTCCCAATACGCACAGTGACAAAACCATTCTCCGATTTTACTAAGTCATAGGCTGCGTTTTTGCTGATCCCAAGTATCTCAGCGATTTCTTTTACTGTATACACACGGCGTTGACTTGAAGGCTGCTGCATGATTGCCATTTCCATAGAGATCTCCTTTCTCAATTACCTCTTTGCTTATCACACAAAGCAGTATCTTAATTCTAAAGAATACCGGTGAATTAAGCAAAGGTGCGGAATATGTATAGCCTGCTATGAGCAGGCTGGTTATTATCGTTTGTTATTCTTTTTTTCAGAGATGTAGTAGCTTTTTCCGTTCACACCATTACAGAACATACAGCGCTCACGAGACTGATGTGGATTTATTAAGGTAAGCTCATACCCACCATCAATATATTGACTTGCACATCTCGGGCAGAGGGTTCTTATATCATTCAATTCATTTCTTCTCATTTTGCAAGTCCGACGCTAACACTCAGCGCCTTGTCTACCTCCTTCATTTTTTCTTCGTCAAGGGTTCCGATCAGATCCCGGAGTCTGTATTGGTCAATGGTCTGTACCTGTTCCAGAAGGATTAAAGAGCTTTCTTTCAGACCACAATCGGTTTTAGCCAACACATGAGTAGGCAGTGCAGGCTTGTCCAGCTTGCTTGTCATAGGTGCTACGATAGTCGTAGTGCTGTTCGCATTGCCTGTATCGTTCTGGATAATCAGTGCGGGGCGGAAACCATTTTGAACCGAGGTTACTTTTCCTTTCTCATCACGAATCTTCTTGTCGAACTTGGTTACATAGATTTGTCCACGAAGTACATTTGCCATAGGTAGCCTCCTTAAATTGTTATGTATGCGGGGTAAAGTAGCAAGCGAATACCCCGCCGCATATCAATTGCGTGTCTATTTGTTCTCAACACCCCGACACGCAGGGCGACCATCAAACAGCTGACAGCGTATCAGCCTCATGGGATTTCATCCCCTCCGAGGTTCTCTCAGAGCTGCCCCCATTGCTTGCGACGGTTTGTTCACGCTCGAACTGTGGCTGGACAGAAGTATCTGCCCACTCCGAGTTATGGCCACACAGGGAGCTGCCCTGTGCTCATAGCGGGTGTTTCTCGCTCGCACCTCCCGGTGGTCTTGGCGCATCCACTATCGTGGCTTTCCGTGCAATCGGCGGAATGGGAAAAGTATTTGATGGTCTTTATATTTAGTTGTCAATGTTCAGTGAGGGGGATTACTTCCTAAGGTGAGTCTCTATATTCGTATGTCGGCTCTCGGAAGAACCTCCTCACTTAACATCCCGAAAAAACAAGAGGGTGCGGACCTTATTCCTCAAAATACACCAATAATTTTTTCAAAATCCGATCTCGCCTTTTGCGGATAGCCTTTTCGTCGACACCGCTTTGACGGGCATACTCGCGTACAGAAGTACCTGCATAGAACAAGACCTGAATTAGTTCCCGTTCTTTTTCAGTAAGCCGATCCATTGCTTCGGGTAATTTACCTAACAAAGCAAGCGATTCTGCTTTATCTTCTTTCGCAATGACTAAATCTTCTGGCATAGGGAAAATGGTCGAGACATACTTATTAATGTTTGTACCGTCCTCTCGCATTTTTTCAATTGAGAGGAATGTGTATTTGCTGCTGCATTCTACCTGATATCGTTCTTTGCGATCAGCCTTTGAATAGGCATCGAAAACCTCTTTTGATACCTCTATTTCCGCACCATCAATAATGATGATGTGCCTTACTTTGTTGTCGTCTAATTCAGTCTTTTTATAGTTGCGTTCTTTTTGCCAGTTTTGCATTTGTTACCTCCGAATTTCTGAATTGTTGTGAAGTGGTTTTTCAGAAATCCGGAAGCGGAGGCGCTCTCGCCATATAAAAAATCCTTTCCGCCGTGATGGACGGAAAGGACGAGAAAAGCCGCATGATCGGGAGACATTTACCTATGCCAAAGATGACCAAGCATTAACTTGGTATCATGCGGCATTTAGGAAGTCTCACCAATCAGCGGCTCCAGAGCACAGCTATCGTTCTTTATTCAGTTGTTAGGGTAATTTCATCCCTGTCAGGCTCTTTTAAGCCTTCTCATACTTAATACATCAAATACTGTTTCTTTCCCACAGAGCTTGCATTTAGCCTGAACATGACCTCGCGTATCTTCAAAAACGATAATCGTGTTATGCAAGCAGTAAGGGCAACGTATTGATCTCTGCTTTTGAGATGCAACAGCAGACCTTGCTTTGCGGATTTTAATTGTCATTTCAGTAGAAGGAGCTTTTGTGCGAGCATACATTATGCCATCGCCTCCTCCCTGCGAAGATCCACCATTTCTTCGGTAATATCTTCGATATAGCCAAGCCGTTCAAGGCGTATCTTTACAGCTGAAGGTGATGCGTGGAAAATATCGCTTACCTCGTTTACTACCATATTGCCAAGACGATCAAGGTTCCCAAATGTGGAAAATAGCTTCCTTCCGCGCGTCATATAATCAACTACCAAGCACACATCTCGTTTAGGCAGTATAAGCGCAGCTCCGAGGGCGTTTGCCTGCCACTCGTTCCAATCCTCTTTTGTCTTTAGCTCTCGGGCAGTAAAGGCTTTTTTGTTTGTGTACATCTTTCTGCAAGCAGCCTTACCCTCATCTGATTCCATTTGATAAAGAAGCTGATGAGCACACTCATGCGCCAAAGTAAAGCGGCGTTTCCCGCATAGCTTTTGAATATTCCCTGGCTGCATGAAATGAATGTCAAGCAGCACTTGGTTTTGCTTAATAGGCAGAGGGACTTTTACTCCGTTAATCTCAGATATGAGAATTGTATCCGAATAAGCAGTCACTCCACAGATGCTCTCGTCTGTGCAAAGCCTTTCTATCTTTACATCGAGTTTAAGATATTGACTCGCAAACTGGTCGATAGGTGTGGCTCCAATTTTGTGTACTTCTTCGCTGTTACCGAAGAAGAAATCATTAAAATCTTCAATCGCAACAGCGGCGATTTCTTCAATCTGCTGATATGATAACCGCATAGTGCCACCTCCTTATATTGCGATGGAATATTTAGCCTGATGCGCTTCGAGCGCTTCAATAACCTCGTTGACGGTAACGAAGCGACCGGATAACGGCATATATAGCTGCCCATCTACATCAGTATATATAGGGACAATCATTCCCTGTGATTTATCATAGTCGTATGTAAGAACTCTGTCTTTGTAATAAGCCTTTTTGTTATGCATTGTGTTCCTCCTTACACATACATGGATGCAGGCATTATCAGCATTTCCCGTGCTTTATCTTTTTTGAGTTTTGCCTGCATAGTAGCGGCGACAACTACGGAGTCGTCTCCAAACCTTCTATGGATGTCATCTATTGTGCGTTCAAGGCGCTCAATCTTGTCTCTACGTTCATAATCCCCAAACAGATCATACTGCAAAGGCGTTTTTTCGTTGATCAGATTGATTGCCCGAATACAAACAGCTCTAATGGGTTTATCCCAGCGATAGCGTTTCAAGAATAACTCCATAGCATTTTCTACTAATTCTCGCCAACTTTGCGTCGGGTACGGGAGTTTACATTGAAACTCTTTGAAGTATAGTTCATTATCCCGAACAGCAAGCTGAACCCCTGTTGCTTTCAATTCTGCTTTCCTCAGCTGAAGGGAAACTCGCGGCGCAAGTGAAAGCAAAACGCTTTTGACTTCCTCATTTGCGTGCAAATCGGCAGAACAGGTTATTCCGTGGCTGACGGATTTTATTGGAGCGGTGTAATCGTATGGTGATACTCGTGATGCGTCTGCTCCATTGGCATATTGCCATAGCTTCAGCCCATTAACGCCAAGCCAAGCGTGGAGCCGCTCAGGATCACAATTTGCCAAATCACCTATGGTATTGATGCGCCTCATAGCAAGCTTACGTGTAGTAGCGGGGCCCACTCCTAACAATTCGCTTGCATTTAACGGCCAAACCTGTGTTTTGTAACTTTCGGGAGTAATACAGGTAATTGCGTCGGGCTTCTTCATATCACTTCCAAGCTTAGCGAAAATCTTGTTGAAGGATACGCCTATGCTTACAGTCAGCCCAAGTTCCTCTTTGGTGGCTTGCCGAATTTCTTCGGCAATTGAGAGTGGATCACCCATGCAGGAACTTCCGCTTACATCCAACCAACACTCGTCCATGCCAAATGGTTCTACGAGATCGGTATACCTTCCATAAATCTCATGAGCCAATTTAGAGTATTTGATATACTGCTCATAATGTGGTGGAACTGTAATAAGCCCGGGACAACAACGCTGCGCTTCCCAATTAGCCATGCCGGTCTTTACACCTTGCCTTTTTGCAAGTTCTGATTTAGCAAGCACAATCCCGTGTCTCGTCTCGGTTGAGCCGCACACCGCTATGGCTTTCCCGCGCAATTTGGGATCGAGCATCATTTCTACTGACGCATAATAACTGTTCATATCGCTATGTAGAATTGCTCTCATGCTTGCTTCACCTCCTTGCAGCTTTATTATATATCCATTTTAGGACAGAAAAACACCCAACAACTGTTCTATTTTGGATATTTTTCTTGATTTTTTTTATTTCCTCTATTAGAATAGATGACATAGGAGGTGGACAATGACATGGAACCCGTAGCTAATACCTTGCGAAATCTCAGAAATATGCTTGAACTCTCGCAAATGGATGTTGTCGCAAAGCTGAATGAGTTGGGAATTAAAGCAAATCAGCAAAAGATGAGCAGATGGGAAAACGGCAGGAATACTCCGAACGCCGAACAGTTTATTGCTCTTTGCAAGGTTTATAACGTAAAAGACACATACAGGGTATTTGTAGAGCAGGATTATTCCGAACCAGCCCCCGACTTGAATAAAGAAGGCGAAAAGAAGTTGGCTGAATATAAGCAGCTCTTGCTCGCGACTGGAATGTATTCTCCTGTAATGCCCGAGAGAAAGATCGTCAAATTCCCCGGAAGAACAGCTCCGTTGTATTCTATTGGCGCTTCAGCAGGTACAGGGCAATTTCTTGATTCGAGCGATTATGAAATGATCGATGTTCCCGATGACGTGCCTCTCAGCGCTAACTTTGCGCTTCATGTTTGTGGCGACAGTATGGAGCCTACATTGCATGACGGAGATACTATTTGGGTTCAGCAGCAGCCCACTCTTGAGAATGGTGAAATTGGTGTGTTCTTCTTGGATGGCAATGCTTATGTTAAAGAGCTGCGCCGTACTTCAGAGGGAGTATCTCTTATCTCTCATAATGAAAAGTACAAGCCAATTAAAATCCACGAGTACAACGAAAGTAAAATCTACGGAAAAGTTGTATACCCCATAGTCTAAGACCGTTTTTGGGTACTATAACGTTGCTATTATCAAATAGTAGCGACATATCTTGCTCAGGCAGAAAGGAGTGCTTTACTATGCAAGAAAAGAAAGAATTAACAAAGCGGGAACAGGTGATATTTGATTATATTGTGCAGTTTCGTAAGAAAAAGCACTTCTCTCCGAGTATGAGGCAGATAGCAAAAGGCGTTGGTTTAGCTTCTCCTTCAACGGTTTATGTACACGTTCATACTCTTTCCGAGAAAGGCTGGATACTTCCGTATAACGGTACACCCGGATCAATAATTCCGATTACAGAGTGTGTAGGATAATAGAAATGGAATACGAAAAGCTTTATGTAGAGGTCGTCGCTTCATTTCGAGAGGACGGCCTTCTCCTTCCAAAAGAAATAGTTTGGGAAGATGGACGGCATTTTGAAATCGACAAGGTTACGGGTGTCACCCCTGCTGCATCTATGAAGGTTGGCGGTCAGGGCGACCGCTATACAATTTGGCTGTCTGGACATCAACGGTATCTTTTCTTTGAACGAAATGCCTCTATCAGAGGGAACAACATAGGAAGATGGTATATTGAATCGCCCCATGCAAACAAAAAAGCTCATCAGAGATGATGAGCTTTCATTATTCTTTGGGTCAAACTCTTGATGAATGTTGGATCATGGTCTCGATAACATCATAAATCTTCTCTCGATCTTCGGCTGAAAGATGTTCAAGTTGATCTAAAAGCATTGAGCTTTTTACTAGATAGCCAGTTTCGACTACGTCAGTCAGAACCATGTCAGCAGAAACACCCAAAGCATTTATGATGCCAATAAATGTTTCAAGAGACGGAATCTTTTCTCCCCGCTCTACCATACCAACATAATTTGCACTCAGCCCGGATCTTTCTGCTAAATCTTCCTGCCGGAGTTTCTTTTCCAATCGGAATTTTCTTATGTTCTTTCCTATGGAACTGAAATCCATTCAGACACCTCCTTATAGTGATTTAGCATCACTATTAGTATAGGTTCCATCTATTCGCCAATACACAAACCATACGGAAGATATAGTGTCTATTGGTGTAGATAATGGGCGATAAATTTGATATTCTATAATTGGAGGGGCGAAAATGGAAAAGGAAATTACAGCAACATTCATAGGTCATAAGGAGTGCTTCGGTTTGGAGAACGAAGCGGTAAAGGCCGAATTGGTTAAATTGATTGAGCAGGGCGTGTGTGTCTTTTTGAATGGAGGCATGGGCGGCTTCGATTGGAAATGTGCAGGGATACTACGAGACTTAAAAAAGGAATATCCTCATATCAAAAGCTACCTCGTTATACCGTATCTCACTTTTAAGGTGACATCGCCGGAATATTTTGATGAGATCATATATCCGGAAGGATTTGAGCGGTATCATTTCAAGGCGGCTATTCCCGCTCGAAACAAATATATGGTCGAAAACTCGTCGTATGCCCTTTGTTATGTGAACCATGGTTGGGGTGGCGCGGCTCAAACCTATGAGAAAGCAATTAAAAAAGGCTTAACGCTTATAAATCTAGGTACTCTTGTATAAGCCAATAGGCTTAATTCTTTGTTATACTTATAAAGATAGCGTTATACCATTTCTAATATTATTCATTTCAATGAACAAAAATATCAAATTAACGTCATCATGATAAGGTGATGACTATAATCGACACCAATACGATCAAATCGCAGTATTATGCGCAAATCGATTGATTTTTCCGCATGAATGATCTATACTAGAATCGTGTTTTTGTATCTTAGGGGATTTTTGAAATGCTGAACTCTGGAGGTTAAATATGACCGTCAAATACGATAAGCTTTGGTCTTTAATGAGAGCAAATAAAATGACAAAGCGAGAACTCGCAAACGCCGCAAGTATCTCCCCCTATGCAGAACGTATTTATGAAGAATTGCTTGAAGTATATGCTACAAGTGAAGCTGAAATTCGCAGAAAGTTGGAAACAACTATTAATGAAATCTTCAAGCAGATTTACGATGGAGGATTGTACTTAACGATTGATGAAAAGTACCATATCTCGGTTTATGTAAACGAGTATGACGGAGATGTGGAAACCTCTACTGCCCAGAGTATTTCAGTTATCTTTGCATTTATCACTGGCATAATCAAAATGGCACGTGATAACAGAAACGCCACTGATGATAATGCTAAACTTCTATCTTCGGAGCCCTATCCGCTTGTAATGGATGCTCCTTTGTCTGCATTTGATAAGCGTCGTATTAAAACCGTTTGCGAAGCTCTCCCCAATACCGCAGAACAAGTCATTATCTTTATCAAGGATACTGACGGTGAACTTGCCGAAGAACATATGGGCGATAAAATCGGTTGTCGTCATTACTTCGACAAGAAGAACGAATTTGAAACCGTATTGGTATAAGGAGGTATACATATGTTTGACAAACAATATCGTTTTCGTGGTAGACATGCAGTTCGCGTAGATGCCCTGACTAGTGTTTTTGATAGTGAAAGTAAGGCAAAATTATATGAACGAAATGTCGATGTGTATGCCAATGCCCCATTAGTCGGTTTTCTCTATGGGAGAACTTCAGACCCCGACGACACTCGAAACCCAGAAACAAATCAGGTTTATAATCAGAATGTAATGGGCGATCGTGTCATCTATTCGCAGGAAGAACTCATGTTTAACTTTAGGTTAATTATGCTTTTAGACAAGGCATACGAACCGAATGAAGACATTCGCATTAACAAAGCATTCAGAAACATGGGAGAAGATCCTAGTGACGAGGCTCGCTTTGACAGTTATGTCCGTGGTGGTGTAGATGTACTCTACGAAAAGTTAATTGAAGGGGTTACATCTCCTGATGAATATGTTACGAGGCTTTATGATTTTGTTGAAGAATTCCAAGAAAAATTCAACGATGAAATCTCAGCAGAAAGCTTCTTAAAATTATGCATGAAATAGAAGGATTTTAGCTAAAGATGGGAAAAGACAACCGACAGCTTGCATACGAACATCTTGTCAGCCTTGCAGATAAGCAAGGCTATGTCACGTTCGATGATATTATGAACTGTGCTGATGAAACGTCTCTTCCCATCCAAGATTTCGATTGGCTAACAAATTCTATAACAGCCCTAGGAACTATCATTTATAATGAAGCGCCTCAGCGCATAGAAACCATAGACGACGAAGAATACGATGACTATGCTCATATTGATTATGAAATCGTGTATTCAAAAGTAATCCAAATGTCCCCCGCTCTCGAACCGCTTATAGATAAAATTCGAAATATTGTTCCTCCGCAAAGAAAAGAGCTTAAAACGATAAAATACCAATTAATTGACGGTAACTCTTATGCGCGAGAAAGAATGATCGAAATGTATGCTCGCTTAGCTTTAAGACAAGCCCTGCTTCGTGCAGAAGCATATGACTTAGATATCGAAGAAACTGTAGGGGATGCTTTTGTCGGACTAATCAATGCCGTCGATAAATATGATCCTGATACTTCCGGTCCTTTTGCTTCTTATGCAGGATTATGGATACTTCAAAATATCCAAAGAGAACAGAGTACAAAAAAGCCATTGGTGTATTACCCTGTTCATAGAAAAGAAGATTACTTCTCTGTCTATGGGGATTTCAAACAATACGGGTGCGTCGATTGCGATAGTTTATCCACCTGCCCCAAAGCTCGTGAAATGATATTTGCAAAACTGAACTGTTCCAGTGCAGATGCAGATAGTGTTATTTCGCAAATGACCGCCGATTTGTTCCTTGAAGATTTAAGTCCAGAACAGTTTGAATTAATTAAGAATGACCTATCTGTTCAAGAAGATGTCGAATACGAAATTGTTTTCCAGCATGCTTTAGCAACAGCGATGAATGAACAGTTAGATGCTTTAAAAGAAAAAGAGGCGGACATCCTTAAACTTCGATATGGGATAGGGACAAACAATGAAATGACTTTAGAAGAAGTTGGTGCAGTTTTCAATGTAACAAGAGAACGAATTCGCCAAATAGAGGCGAAAGCATTACGAAAACTTCAGCATCCTTCTCGTTCAAAATTGCTTCGTGACTTTTATGAGTAACACGGTATCAGGCTACAGCCTGTTTGCTTTTTCTAATAAAGGGAGAAGATTTCATGGATAATGACGCAAAACTGAGGCCACTATGTCTCGCAAAAATACTATATGAGCAGACCGATGAGTCTAATTATCTTACGACTGCACAGCTAATTTGTATTCTTGATGAGCGTTACAACATAAGGGCTCATCGGCAGACGATAAAAGCAGACATTGACTTGTTAAAACGATTTGGAATGGATATACAAGAGGTTAAATCCACTCAGAACCGTTATAATCTTGTGAGTAGATTATTTGATATTGCCGAGCTTAAGCTGCTCATTGATGCTGTTGAATCTGCCAAAGTAATTCCTGCAAACAAAGGAAAGGATTTAGTAAAGAAGATAAGTAGCTTAGCGGGAAATAGCAGTGCCGCAACTCTCCGTCGTAATATTTGTTGTGAGAATAGAATCAGAACCAACAACGAAAAAATTCTACTTATAATTGATGCAGTCAACGAGGCCATTAACAACAAAAAAAAGATTTCTTTTCAATACTTTAAATATAATGTCCGTAAGGAGAAACAACTAAGGCACGAAGGACAGTATTATACCCTTTCACCTCTTCACCTTGTTTGGAATGGAGATCACTACTATATTGTCGGTGTGGGCAATGCGAGTGAAGAAATTATCTGTTTCCGTGTGGATCGCATTGCTGGTTGTCCTAGGATTCTAAATGAAGATAGCGCTATCCCCCCTGAAGGTTTTAATATTGATCAGTTCATCAATACAACGTTCCGTATGTTTAACGGAGATCACGAACAAGTAGAGCTTATATGTGATAATGATGTCATGGATGCTGTTATAGACCGCTTTGGAGAAGACGTTTCTGTTTATGCTCATGATATGACTTCGTTCAAAGCGATAGTCAATGTAGCAACAAGTCATATATTTTATAGTTGGGTCTTCGGATTTGGCGGCAAAGTCAAAATCCGCAATCCTAAGTCAGTAAAAGAAGCATATATAGAACTGTTAAACGAGGCATTTAATAATATAGATTGACCATTTACTCTCCAAATAGCTTTTTATGAGTGGTCTATGGGAGGCAAATATGTATAGCGATGAGTGGATAAAAAAACAAAATATCGAGTGTGGTAAAGCTGTTAGGTTAAATACCATATCCAACTACTATACATGGAAAGATGAGCATGGCGCTTTGGTTGGTATTACCATCAATTTTGAAGAAGCTGATGATACCCATTACGAGTTGCTTGCGGACGATTGGTATCTGTTCCAGGAACAGATTCTCAATGTCAAACGCAATAACAACTTTGATGCAGCCCTCGGCGAACTGACTTCTAAAGGGTGGTTGAAGTTTTCCGAAAAGCTTCAAGAGCTCGGCGTTCGCTATGAAGTGATCTCTTTCTGGGATGGAGATGACGATTTCGATTTTGCTGAAGATGTTCCTGAGCCCGCACCGGATGGAAAGAAAATGGATGAAGAAGAAATACGGCGACGGCTTGCAGGCAGAGCAAGAAGGAGCCAGTTTGCTGGCTCCTTCTTTGCTGTACTAATTTAATCTTCCCATAACAACACACTTCTGCGGTGCGTGACCTGAATAGTGGAACGGATAACAGGTTGCAAGCAGCAAATGAGATCCGCTTACGGTGGGTATTGTCAGTTCTTCCATGCTATCCAATATTTCTATCGACTCAATGATATAGCTGAAAGCTCTGCCCTTCGGCATTGTAACTGTAATGGTCTCTCCGACATCGACGTTCTTCAAAACCTTCAGGTGATTTCGATTCCTATGCCCATAAACAACGCAGACACCTTCTTCGCCGGGGCTTGCAGATGTATCAAGCCACCCCGGAGATTTTTCAAGTGTTTTTTCCTCGACTCCATAAGCAACTTGGACGGTGCTGCCATCAATGCCAAGTGCAAAAGCTCCCGTCACTTTTATGCTTTTGTCGGGCTGTACCGTAGGCGCTTTAGTTGGCTCAGGTGTGGGTTGTACTTCTTCTATTGCTTCTGAAATCGGTGTTGGGACGTCAACTATTTTGTAGACAATTTGCTAAGCTACTTTCTCTGACCTGTCTGATCTCTCTGTTTTCAATGATTTGAGATATTCTTTCGGTGACATATATCCGAGTCTCTTCTGAATTCTTTTCACGTTATAGAAGCAATATATATACTCAAACACTGCCGCCCGCACAGCTTCTTTCGTCTCGTAGTGCGTCCAGTGTATCAGTTCTTTCTTCATGGTCGCAAAGAAGCTTTCTGACCATGCATTGTCACCCGGCATACCGACTCGTGAAAAGCTCTGGCGCAGTCCGTACTGCTGCAGCAATCCCATCACAGCTTTTGATGTGTACTGGCTTCCTCTGTCGCTATGGAAGATGCATCCTTCGGCCAACTCGTGCCTTGCAAGCATCGCCAGTATCGCATTCATCACAAGTTCCTTTGTCATCCTGCCCCCCATATGGTCTCCAAGCACTTCGCCGGTCACGATATCCCTGATTACACAGTGATACATGAATCCTTCGTCCGTTCTCAGGTATGTGATATCGCTTGTCAGTCCCATTCGTGGTTTGATCGGAAATTCCTGATTCCTAAGGATATTCGGATACCCGTCACCACGGGCTTTCTTACTGTTCGTCAGGCTCTTAGCTCTATGCCTATTGTGACAAGAATCCAACTTCATATCAGCCATATATTCAGCGCATTTCTTGCGGCCGATGTGTTCACCTTTTTTGCGTAGCTCCGCGGTGATTCTGTCCGGACCGTACGTACCTCGGCTCTCGTCAAACTCTTCTTTGACTCGCTTTTTCAGATACGCTGTATGATCCTCAAGGGCTTCCCGATTCCTGAGCCAGGCATAATATCCTGTTCGCTCTATTTGCAGAATGTCGGCCCACTTCGCCACAGGGTACTCGGGGTTACCCAGTATAAATCGATATCTTACTTTTGGTGACTCGCGAAGTAGGCCGCTGCTTTTTTTAGCATATCACGCTCCATTCTTGCCTCGGCAAGCTGTCTTCGCAGATCTCTGTTTTCTTCTTCAAGCGTGGCGAATTTTGTCTTGTCACCATCAGCGGTATATTTTCGCCGCCAGTTGTACAACAGATTCTCATGAATACCTAAATCGTCTGCTATCTCTTTTACCGATTTTGGACTTGCATACGATAACTTGACCGCATTCTTCTTGAAGTCTTCATCGTATTTCTTCCTGTATTCTCCCATTTCTCTGCCTCCGATTTCTGAGCCTTCTTTCGCTCTATCTATCTTAGCAGATTGTCTAAAATTCTAACATGCTCCCGTTTCTGTGGGCATCGGTGGTGGCGTGGGTGACGGTGTAGTAACGAGTTTGAATTCGATAATCTCAGGTGTATATGTTGGGATTGTTACCGGCTTAGCTTGTTCTTTGGCGGGCATAAAAGCAATAACGCCCAATACGATGGCAATGACAGAAAGAGTGGCGATAATTGCCACTCTTATTTTGATGTTCTTCATGTTCTTCCTCCTTATTTTGTGTGAATGATTCTCTTGATTTTTGTGTTGCTGTTTCGGATATACTCGTCAATAAGTCTGCTTTGTTCTCGTGTCTCGGCATAAGCGGTTATTGCGATGGTTTTATCCCAGTCTTTTGTATAGCCATCCGTGGCAAGGTTGGTTATTTTGTTCTCTTTCAGAAAATCTCTAAGTTCCATCATGGCTGCCTTGTCGTCGGATAAGAGCACATTGACAAAGGTTCTCTCTTTTGAAAACTTGTCGCTAATTTTAATGGCAAGCAAAGTGCCTGCGCCTGCTGCTGCGGACACGATATAGAGCGCCAAGTCTGAATCGCTTGTAGAAACGCTGTCTATGAGCCGATAAAAGATGATTTGTGAAATTACGACAGATAAAGCCGCAAGAATTGGGCGGTGCCGCTGAATAAGAATTGCTTTGCCTGTGGACAGTAGATTATCAACGGCTTTGAGCACAAACAGAATTGCAAGATCAATCACAATTTATATGTTCATACCGCACCCCTTACGATGTCGGCCTGCCGAAGCAAACCCATTTCCACTTGGCAGTATCCATGCCCCAATGTTTACGAATCTGTACGCTGTTGTTGCCGCCCGTGCTGTCAATCAGGAATTCGTCATTGATATAAATGGCTACATGATGGATGTGCAACCAACGCTTACATTTGCCACTGCCGCAGCGATTTCTATCACCGCAGTATTCCTCACCGCGCGATGGGTCAAAGCGAGAGAAGAAAATCAAGTCTCCTGCTTGCAGCTGCGAAGGATCGGTAAAGAGACAGCCCATTTCCTCACAAGCTTTAGCCATATAGACGGAAGATTTTCCGTTCATGGAGGTAAGGCCGCAGTCGTTATAGGCGGTTCTTGCAAGCTTTGAGCAGTCCATGGAAGAATAGCTTCGCCCGATATACTTCTTGGCAGCTTCTACGATCTGAGCCCCAAGTTCACTTGCAGGCAAGTCAGGATTGATATTGATACCAAATCCATATTCACCACCATCACCAACGGTATCACCCAATAGCTCTGCAAACAGCGGATAATACTCAGGGCGCATCAGCTCCGTTAGCATTTCATTTTGATCGTCTGAGAAACGATATAGTTCTGCGCCGTCCCGATAATCAAGGCTTGTAGCATCAATGTAGATATATAGTGTGGTTGTTGTTTCGGTCTTTGGCTCACCATCCTCGTCATACACGATGGCTCCGTACTCGTCATAAACGGTAGATGTTTCCGTTTCGGTTTCCGTTCTGTAAGATATGCTGTTCATATCACGGAAGACTGTCTCCAGTTGGTCGATGTTTTCATCTGAAATAACTGTGACATCCTGCGGATTTTCTGTATCCAAGCTCATTTTTGCAGAGTAAATACCGACCACATCTGCCCAATTTGGAATAGGACTATCAAGACTTTCCATATCTCCCTCAAAGATGATTTCAACCACATCGGCATTCTTCTGAGCTGTAAGCGATGCAATTTTCTCTTTGATTTCTAAATGATAGGCATCATCAATAGTCTTAATCGCTTCCGTCAAAGGTTTACTTCCGTCAGGTGCTTCATTGGCAGAGAATACGCCGAATATCGCAAGCAGGGCTATTACAAGCACAACGACAACAATGATTACGACCGCAACCCAACCACCGGCTGCTATAGCGGCAATCAATGCTTTTACTGCTGCGATGATCCACTTCACTATTGCAACAACGGCTTTTGCGATTACTTTAGCTGCTGCGGCTGCCGCTTTTGCTGCTGCTTGTGCCGCTTTCGCCGCTGCCTGTGCCGCCTTTCCTGCTGCCTGTGCTGCTTTTTCGGTAGCCTTTGCCGCCGTCTTGACCGTTTTCTGAGCTGTTTTAACAGTTTTCTCAGCGGCTTTTACTGTGTGCTTTGCAGTTTTGACCGTTCCTTTTGCGGCTGTCTTCGTTGCCTTTGCAGCATTACGAGCATTTGTAGTTGCCTGTCTGACCGTCCTACGCTGAGAGTTGCGAACTACCCGTTCGCGCCCTGCCATATATGAATTTGTTTGCGAAGATTTCCGCTCTTTTCTGATTTCATTAACTTGCTTACGTATATCGTTTGCTTTTCTAACGGTGTTCTTACCACCTTCTGCCGTCTTATGGGCTATTACTTCCGATGTTTGCTCGACACGGTTTTCAGCATAGCGATCAGGCGAATCATCCTGCTGGGTTTCAGGTCGCTGCGAAGCAATTCTTGCCCGTTCTTTAGCCTGCAGCATAGAACGCTTTGCCAGTTCCTTTGGTGCTCTTGCAGTATCTGTTAAGATTTTAGGGGCATTACCCGATTCTTTCGTTTTAACTTCCTTCAAGCCAATTCTCCTTTCTCCAAAATATGTAAACAACCGCCGAAGCGGTTGCATTTTATCAAACTATCATTTCCTGAATTTCTCCCGGCTTGGTGCTCATCAACTGATAGAGCTTTGTGTTTTTCGGGAAATTGTCAACGAATGGAACAATGCTATTCCCACATTTGAGTAAGCCTTTGCCGAAACCGACATTTGTGATATATGAGAGCTGATTGTCAGAGATATTCAGCAACTTTGCAAGCTCCGCTCTGTCAGTGGGTGCCTGATTGAGCATAACAAGATACTCTGAGTTGGCGAGCATTGTTCGAGCTGTTACAGACTTCAAGCAATCCTCCACATTCTGTGTAATGCCGGTTGCAAGAGCGCCATCCTTGCGGAACTGTTTCCACGACTCAGAGAAAAACTGAGAAGAAAGCTCGTTGGCAAAGAAAATGTGCATCTCGTCCATAATGACATGGGTACGAATGCCACGCTCACGGTTTCGAGCAACACGATTTCGGATGGCATCGGTCATGACAAGCATACCCGGGGTGCGAAGCTGCTTTCCGAGATCTCGAATTCCGTAAGCAATCAGCCTGTTATGAACATCCACATTCGTCTGATGAGCAAACATATTCAAGTTACCCTCTGCAACCATTTCAAGGGCAAGGGCAAGTTCCTTTGCCTGCTTTTCCTTCTGCTTTTTAAGCTCCTTATACAGATCAGAAAGCGTAGGCGGCTGAATAGTATAACCGCTACGCAGATAATCTTCATAAATGTTGGTCAAGCATCGGTCAATGATAGATTTATCAACAGCTTGCAGCTTGCCGGTGCCACCCATGATCTGCTCGATAAAGGAAAGAACAAACTCGCTCTTTGCAATCAGCGGATTCTCACTGTCACCGTAGCCAAGCGCCAAGTCCATAGCATTGATATGGTTGGGAGAAGTCGGGGCAAGATTGACGGCGGCACCTCCCAGAGCATTTACAAGCGGGGTATACTCATTCTGCGGGTCTGCAATGATGATTTCATCATTCGTACCGAGGAACAGCGATACAATCTCACGTTTCGTGAAGAAGCTCTTGCCGCTACCACTAACGCCAAGTATGAACCCGTTGCCATTGATAAGCTGCTTTCTGTCGGCAATAATGAGGTTATGGGAAATGGCATTCATGCCGCAATAAGTCCCACCAACATCCATGATCTCATGTGCTCTGAAAGGCATTAACACAGCGGTACTCTCTGTCGTAAGCGTTCTCATGGCATTGATTTTGCGAAGTCCATACGGAAGTGCCGTATTCAACCCGTCCATTTGCTGATACTTTAATACAGCAAGCTGACAAAGGTGCTTCCTCGCAACAGAAAGCAGGGTTTCGGTATCTCTATCAAGCTGCTTTTTGTTGTCCGCGGTGTGCACGATAGTAGCGAGCCCAAACATCATGCGCTGGTCTCTGCTTACAAGGTCATCCAGGAACTCCTTTGCTTCTTTGCGCTGCTGTTCCATGTCGTAAGGAACTACTGCGCTAAAGTTGTTGTTAGCGTTTTGCTTCCGTTGCCAATTCGTAATGTTCGTTTCAACACCAAGCAGCTTGCTTTCTACTTCTCGCACAGCTTCGTCCGTAGGGATAGGGATAACATCAAGGGAAAAGAACAGATTTCGGTTCAGTTCACACAATTCCGCTACAAGGCTATCTTTGATATATGAGGCATAGTCCTTCAAAAACAGAACTCTTCCGTATCTCTTTCCCATCTTGAAATAGTCCTTACGGAACTCAAAGGTATCGGGACAGATATAATCTCGGAAAGAACGACCTTGGCGAATCATAGTTTTCAAATCCATAGCATAGTAGATTTCCTCTCCCTGACGAAAGAAGTCATGGAAAATGCGAAAACGCTCCTCGCTGTCGAGCTCATCACAGGAAGAAGAAAGCTGAGCAAAGTGAGATACGAGATCCGCACCCACACGATTAAAATAGCTTCTTGCTTCCTCAATATCCTTTGCCGCAACAGACACGGTGATATATCGTTCCTGAACAATGGAATTGCTCACGTCTGTTACCTTGTCGAGCAGCATATTGTTATACTCTTTACGGTATCCGTCGTACTGATCGCCCTTCAGCGGCAGAAGAATGGAATTTTCAAACTCCTGCTTATTCATACGCTTGTTGCAAATCGTAATCTTGGTTGTAGCGTTGCTATCAAGAGCATTGAGAAGTTCCGAATAGTCGAGAAACATGGAAGTTTTATCGTCCTTAGAAGCAATAGCATAATTTATGTCGGTGAACTTCCAACACCGGCTGTATTTGTTACCCACTTGCCAAATACCATCCAACCAAATCCGCTTTACGGGAATAACCTGCTGTACGGATTTTGGGACCGTGAGCTTTTCCTTGTCCTGTTTGAAAATGCGATTCAAAGCCTTAATCACAGTGCTTCCTCCTTGCTTTAGTCTTTAAGTCCCCTTGTTCAGTTGTTGCTGTCTTGTTCTCGATGCCTTCTCTCATAAGGCGGTAATACAGATTCTCACCTTCAAAGCAAAGCTCACGAGGCATAAGCATTTCGGACTTGATAAATGCCAATGCAAACTGTTCAGCAGTCATCCCGTTGTATTTAATGAACCCCATCGCTCCGAAGGGAAATGCTGCAAGAACGCAAAGCCAAGAGACCGTTTCGGTCCCGAGCAGATCTCGCAAGCCAAAATAAACACCAACAGCAACAGCGATTGCCAGTATAGAAAAAATGAGCTGACGCAGGTTCAGCCCAAAGAATATGCTTTCTTGATAGTCTCGAATTTCTCGATTGATTTTTACTTCCATAGGTTTCCTCCTTACAAACCAAACATTTCCCTGACCACACGATCAGCCATTTTAATTGCGCCCGTTAGCACAAGCAGGTTGAATATCAGTTCACCCATATAACTCCAAACCATAGTAACGGGGCTTGCATCCGGCGAGACTGCCGGTGGGCTATCCGCAAAGACAGAGAATATCACGCAGCCGAGCACCATAATTGCGCCCTCCAAACACACACCCGCATAGCTTTTCAAAAAGCTTTTGCCAACATTGGCAGAAGGTTCCCCCGCAAAGGTAGATAGTGGAACGGGAGCAATGGCGGTGTAGAGATAAAGTCGGAAGAAACGGCCATATACCGACATAATCATTACGAAGGACAGCACGATTACGACAAGGCTGCCGATCAAGCTGACTGCCCATGCGGGGATGGATTCCCAGAAAGTCAATCCTCTGATAGCTTCTTCCATTTCAGGGGGAATTGTAACGGCTGCTGCCGATGCCATACCCGAGGTAGTCATGATGTTGCTGATAATACCTTGCACAATACGGAACAGCGCCATCATAAGCTCTAATCCATGCGTTATTACCGCCTTTGCAAGAGCAAAACGCACAAACAACTTCAAGGCGTGTTCGGGTTTCTTTATCTCCGCAAAGCTGCCGCAGGTCTTAACTACACCTACCAAGAAAAACAGCACAAGCAGCGCATAGCCAACAGCCTGTAGTGCACCATGAATATCAGTAATAACGTCCCAAACAGCTCCGCCCTTGAAATTCTCAGGTGTTTGCACAAGCAACCCCCATATTTCAGCGAGTTTCGCATTCCATACTTCAAGTGCATTGGCGATGTTATCTATAATCCAGTTGCCGCTACCCATTGTGTCACCTCCTTTTCAAGAAGGGGTAAGTGCAGTTTTACACTTGCCCCAAAGAGTTTAGCGGCACATATCATCCCGAATGGGAACTCGATCTTGAATAATGCCGTATTTGTCATCCACATAGAAGCTCTTGGAAAACGGATTATAAATGGCGGTGCATCTTACACCGCCATACTCTGCGACATATTCGTTTCCACCGATCCGTTCTACAATCGTAGCTTCTCGCAACTCTCCACCAAGCGAGTGGATGTGCATGGGTTCATGGATGTCGCATTTCATAAATGCACCCCCTTAACCCGTAATCAAAGTGAGGATCTCACGCGCAAAGGTAATGATGATACCACCGGCAAGAGTCAAGAAACCGTTGGCTCGCTGACTGGGGTCATGACTTTTAAGCGCAAGACCGACCTGTACAATACCAAAGGCAAGCAGAATAATACCGATTGCACGGATCAACCCAAAGATGAATTCGGAAAGGTTATTCACCACCTCAAGCGGATCATCGGTTGCAAACGCCACGGTCGTGAAAGAGAATACCATCACTACAACGCAGAACACCATAAATGCTTTACGCATTTTCGGGGACATTTTGAGTTTCGCCGTTTTCTTAGTTTCCTTCATTTTTGTTTTCCTCCTTGTTTTCGTAGAATTGATTTACTTCTACCTCGGAGAGAATTTCGTAGTCATCAAAGTTTGCATCAAGGATAATTTCTTCGAGGTCAAAAGCGTGGGGAGCAATCCCGTGAATATACCTTGCTGCACCGCCGTCTACCGTAAGCGCAATGTTGGGATGCTTTAGAATGTCGTACTTGTCGTCCTGAACAGCTCTCTCTCCACGAACAAAAAGAAGCGCATATCTGTTATCGAGCATACGCACTTCGTCGGGAGTCATCAGCTCTCTTCCAGAAAGCTGCCAGTTTGTTGAATAGTTTCCGTTCCGTCCTTTGGATTGTCCGTAGGTGTTGATATCAATGGTTTCTTTGCCAAGCTTCTTGGACACGAGTTCATGTGTGCTGTCTTCATTACCGCCCAAGTAGAGGAATTCGTCGCAGTTGCCGATAATGCTTTCCCATTGTTTTTCAAACAGGGCTTTGAGCTGTGCAATGTTTTGGATAATAATACTCACCGATATTTCTCGGCTTCTCATCGTAGCCAGTAGCTTGTCAAACTCGTCCGGCAATGCGACGTTCGCAAACTCATCCATCATGCAATGAACATGAACCGGTAGGCTTCCATGATGAATAAAGTCAGCACTGTAGTACAATTCTTGGAACAGCTGTGTATACATCATGCCGATAATATAGTTGAGTGAAGAATCGTTGTCTGGGATTACTGCAAACAGTGCTGTTTTCTTTTCGCCAAGCGATGTGAGATCAAGCTCATCATGTGCAACGATAGAAGCAATCTGCGGCAAGTTGAATTTCTCCAATCGAACACCCAAAGAGATCAAAATGGACTTAGCGGTTTTGCCAGAGACGAAAAGTCAAGGACTTTTTCATCAAATTCAAAAAGAAGTCACATTTTGCGGACTTCCTCACGGAGCAGACGCTTGATTTTGTCCTC
>OLGD01001503.1_pt1 | contig 33889 bp, 26 predicted proteins | sample 1605311 | NCBI WGS metagenome assembly OLGD01 (sample SAMEA3888917, study PRJEB22519) | human gut metagenome | biome: human gut; feature: human-associated habitat; material: faeces | place: Denmark | collected 2010
CTGGGACCAGACAAGAGCCCGGACAAGATCCGTGCAGATTATGATTATCGGAGAAGGCGGGAATTGAGGGACACATGACAAAAGACACAGAAACCGGGGGGAAGTTCCTGCCCGACGGGATCATGAAAAGAATCCGTGCCGGCTTTCAGGGAGTCGGACGCGATGCGGCAACCGGCAGGGAGCGCATATATTTTGACAACGCCGGCGGCTCGTTCCGGTTGATCTCCGCATCGGAGAGATTCAGGGAGACCGACAGTATCCCCGACTGCTCCGAAAGGATTCACGGGGCGGCGGACTACCTCAACGGAATAATCGCAAAGGCAGAGGAAGACAACGGATAATATTCAACGCGAAAAACGGCGGAAGAATCGTTCCGAGACTGACCGCGTCTCAGGTGATCTGGGAGCTGACAGGAGTAATCGCGGAAAACGTGCCGGGAAGCAATATCGTGACCTCTGTCCTCGAGCATCCCTGCGCTTTTGATTCCGCATCGTTTTTTGCGGAAAAGACCGGGAAAGAGCTCCGTATCGCGCCCTCGGATCCGGTGAGCGGCGGGATAAGCGCAGATTCGGTTGCCGCGCTTGTTGACGGCGATACCTGCCTGCTCAGCATAATGATGGCATCGAATATTTCCGGCGCCGTTCAGGACATACCCGAGATCGTCCGGCGTGCGCGGGAGAAAAAGCCGGATCTGTACATACTCGTTGACGCCGTCCAGCACGCACCGCACGGGATCATAGACGTCGATTCCCTCGGGATAGACGGAATAATGTTCGCACCCTACAAGTTTTTCGGCGTTCGCGGCTCCGGCATCGGCTACGCATCCGAAAGGCTCTGCCGCCTCCCGCACGAACACCTTTTCGGTGAAGGAGAGCAGAACCTGACATGGAAGCTGGGAAGCCCCGCGCCGGCTCATTTCGCAGTCGTGACGGCTATTGTCGATTATGTCTGCGGCATCGGCGGCAATTTCACCGACAGCACCGACAGACGCGAACTGTACGTCGCCGGAATGCACGCAATAAGACGTCAGGAGCTTGCACTCATGGATTATATGCTCGACGGCGACGCGGCACATCCGGGTCTGCGCCGTATCCCCGGCGTGAAGGTTCTTTTCGATAAAGCCGAACCGGGCTCCCGCGACTTTATCGTCGGCATGACGCTTGACGGCTGGGAGCACGCCGAGGCTGTCAGGGAGTACGAAAAGCGCGGAATCATCGTCTACGAAAGAGTTGCTTCAAGCATATACTCGGTAAGGATGCTCAATTCCTTCGGTATCGACGGGTGCATCCGCGTCTCTCCGCTTCACTGCAATACAAAAGAGGAGATAGCGGAATTCCTTGACGTCACGTCCGAGCTTGCGGGAATGAAATCATGAAAGCAAAAGTGGTGTTGAAAAACTCAACCTGAGTTTTTCAACACCGTTTCGTCTTAAAAAACCTCGGCAAAAACGCCCCCGATATCCCCCTCCGCGCTCCCGCAGATAAGGGTGTCGCTTCCGCCTCCCCTGACCGGGATCCGGGATGAGAGAAGGGCAAACCCGGCTTTCAGATTCTCTCCCGCAACGGCAAACCGCCCGGAACCTCCGATAACACAGACCGGTGCGCCGTTTATCGCGTGCGCTGAGACGGCAAGAGTGCGCAAAGCCGTCATGTCGTCCCTGCCGTCGCGCAGAACAAGGGGCTTGCCTGTCCGTGACAGCCCGGAAAGAACGGCATCGTTGACCGCGGCATTCATGTCGGAAACTGCCCTTTTGAGAGCCGCATTTTCCTCGGTCAGCCGGATCACGGAATCGGTCAGCTTCTCCGGCTTCGAGGACAGAAGCCTGCAAAGCGCATCGGAGCGGTCGACAGCCGCGCGGCAGAAGCTCACCGCATCGGCACCGCAGAGCATATGCACCCGTATCCCGCCTCTCCAGTGCTGAAAGCCGGTGAAAACAAGCATTCCGATCATTCCCGTTTCCGGCATGTGCGGCGCACAGCAGGCACACCTGTCAAAGTCGCCGACCGATACGATCCTCACATTCTCCGTCAGGTCGAGCTTGCTGCGGTATTTCATCGCGGAAAGGGTTTCGATGTCGGGATACGAGACGGTCACCGGCAGATTTTCGCGGATGACGGCATTTGCCCCGGCTTCAACTGCGGCAAGCTGCGCGGCATCGATAACTCCGTCAAAATCCGCGGTCACGTCTCCGCTTCCCATGTGGAATCCGACATTCGAAAACCCGAAATTCCGGTGCATAAGCGCCGATACAATGTGTTCCCCCGTGTGGGAAGCCATCCGCGACAGCCGCTTTTCGCGGTCAACAGAGCATTTTACCTCCGTTCCGACATCAAACGGCGTGTCGGTCAGATGAAATATCTCCCCGCCGGACTCCGTGACAGAGGCCACCCGCGCTCCGCCGATATACCCGGTATCGCACTCCTGCCCGCCTCCGCCGGGAAAAAACGCCGTCCGGTCGAGGGTCACGGAGTATTTTCCGCCTTCCGAAGGAATGCAGGAGGTCACCCCGGCGGTGAATCCGGTTGTCAGAGGGGATGAGTCGTAAATTTTTTCCATGATCGTTTCCTTGTCTTTGCCGTCCGGCATATTTATTATACAGTATATTGTCCGGCTTGTCGTCCCGCGGAATTCCCCCGGTTTTCCCCCGGAGCAGCGGAATGCCGAGCCGGCACGGTTATTCCCTGTTCATTCTGCTTCTGCACACCGTCAGCCCGATAAACATCAGTATCGGAAACACCGACGCGCAGAGAATGCCCTTCTTAAGGTCATCGCCGAACATACCGGATATGAATCCGACAAATCCCGTCCCGCAGACGCACCCGACATCCCCCGCAAGCGCGAGGATACCGTACATGAACGTCCCGCCGTTCGGGCAGACCCTTGCGGCAATGCTGAGCGTCCCCGGCCAGAAAATTCCCACCGAAAAGCCGCACAGCGCACATCCCGCAAGGCTGAGGGCGGGAAACGGCGACAGAGAGGCTGTCAGGTACCCGATAAAGCAGAGGATGCCGCTCACCGCCATGAAGCGGACAAGTCCGGTCCTCCGGCTGAAGACCGAGTAAAACGCCCGCGAAACGCCCATAAGTATCGCGAACAGACAGGGACCCATAAGGTCACCGACCGTCTTGTTGACATTGAGCGCCGCCTCGGCAAAAGCGGAAGCCCACTGGCTTATCGCAAGCTCAGCCGCGCCGGAGCATATCATGAGAAGTATCAGGATCCCGAAGCCGCGGCTTGAAAACAGCTGCTTCGCACTCATCGCCGCACCCTCCTCCACGGGCTGTGGAACCGGGACCCTTGTAAACGTGAAGGCATTGACTATCGGCACAACCGCCCATATAACAGTGAGGATCCGCCAGTTGTCGATGCCGCATACCGTGAAAAACAGCGTGCTGAGCAGAACGACCGCCGCCTGCCCCCAGCAGTAGAAGGAGTGAAGCAGGCTCATGGAGCCGGATTTGCTGTCGGAGGGGCAGGACTCGACTATCGGGCTGACAAGCACCTCGATAAGCCCGCCGCCGACGGCACAGAGAGCAGTCGCAATAAGAAGCCCGGCAAACCGATTGCCGAGCAGGTACGGAAGCGTCCCGTAGCCGATCATGCCCGCCGCGGCAAATATCTGGGATAAGATGACCGATTTCCGGTATCCGAGCCTTTCGGCATACCGCGCGGCAATAAGGTCAACAAGAAGCTGTACCGCAAAATTGAACCCGGACAGAAACGTTATCTTCGTCAGCGAGATGTCGAACGTCCGGTTGAAGGTGATGAAAAGAAGCGGGGCAAGATTTGCAACGATGGCCTGAACTATGTATCCGGTATAGCAGGCGATTTTAGTGCCTTTGTAAGCACCGGACGCCGGTGAGTTTGTCATGTGTCGTTTTTCCTTTCGGAAGCTGAGGGTTTTATAACATTATATTGCATGGGTGAACAAATGTCAATGCCGAGGTTTCATGCCGGCATCGCTGCTGATTTGTTTTTCTTTCTCCTGCTGCGGCAGTACACCTGTCGGTCGTAGGGGAGATTCACGAATCGTCCGTTTTGTCGGATCTTGGTTTGTTGACAGAGATTTTCCGACTGCGCCGCCTATAACCTCTTTTTCTTTCTCCGCAGAAAGAAAAAGAGGGAAAAAGAAAGACCGCTCAGGGGACTGCGCCGCGAAGTGAGCCCCGATTTGCTCCGGCGAACAGAGATGAAATCAAAAGCCGGGGCTCAATGCGGCTCCGCCCCCCGAGACCCCCCGGAGAACGGGCAAGCCGGGAGCGACAGCTGACAGAGATTTTGTGCACAGCGGAGAAAGTTTCGGTATTCGGGGCAAAACCTGTTTCCTCGGCGAGCCGCGCGGCACGACCCTTACTTTGGCTTCCCCTTGAGGGGAAGCCAAGGATAGTTCGCGGCAGGACGTTTAATAATCTGAACTCCGACCTGTCCGCATTGTGCGACCTGTACTGACCCCTCCCCACTGCTTCCTCATGCGGTGGTGGTGTCGCTACCTTCAGCGGGGGTCGAGGGGGCATCCCCCTTGCAGCTCTTTCTTTTTTTTAGTTTTTCTTTCTCCGGAGAAAGAAAAACGGATAGGCTCTGACGCAGTCGGTCAATCTCCGTTGCCGAAACATCCCCCGACGAACGTGCAACTCGTGAATCGCCCCTGCAACCGACAGGCACGTCGTCATTGTTCCTGCATCTTCCCGACACAAAAAGAGCTGCCTCAAACGCTATAATATTTGCATTTGAGACAGCCCATGTTTTTTTGTTTACCGAGGCAGGACTGTCCCGCCGATCATTACCGATCTGACCGTAAGATCCTTATTAAGGAGAACGATATCGGCGTCGCAGCCCTCACGCAGGCTTCCTTTTTTCTTCAGTCCCATGATGCGGGCAGGCACCTCGGTCATCATGCGGACAGCGGAAAGAAGCGGGATTCCGGCGCGCATTACGCAGGTGCGGATCAGAACATCCGCCACGGCAATGCTTCCGGCGAACGCGCTTCGATCTGCCAGCTTCGCCACACCGTCCTCGATGATATACGGGACATTACCGTTCGGATCCCTGAGCTGATCTGTCCCTGTCATGCCGGCGTAGCGTATGGCATCGGTCACAAGGCAGGTGTACTTTTCGCCCTTCAGCTTATACACCATCCGCAGAAGCTCCGGCGGCAGGTGACAGCCGTCTGCAATGACTTCTGCCGTTATATCGTCGTAATAATAGGCGCTTTCGGTAACGCCGAGAATACGGAATCCGCCTTCCCGCCGTATGGTGGAGGTGCAGGAATAGAGATGCGTTACAAGCCGCAGTCCCTTTTTATAGGCGGCGGTCATGTGAGAAAAATCGGCGTCGGTATGCCCGGCGGATGCCACGATTCCATTCTCATTAAGAAAGGTCATAAAGGCATCGCTTCCGGGAAGCTCCGGCGCAAAGCTCCAGCGGCGGATCAGATCCCCGTACGAGGCGGCAAGACCCTCGTATTCCGAAGCCGACGGTACGCGGATATATGCGGGATCCTGAGCGCCGGACTGCTTCGGAGAAAAATACGGTCCTTCAAGATGAACGCCGGCAATATCGGGCATAAGATCCTTATCATCGCGGCAGGAGCGGATGACCTCAAGTGCCCGGACGGTTCTGTCATGATCATACGCCGACAGCGTCGGGAACATCGTGGTCGTTCCGTGTGCGGCATGGATATTGGCAGCGGTCTTTACTGCCTCCGGAGTACCGTCTATGAATTCACAGCCCCCGCCGCCGTGAAGATGGATATCGATAAATCCGGGAGCCACATAGCAGCCATGCGCGTCTATCTCACGGTCAAAGGGAAGGGGATCGTCTGTAACGGCAGCGATACTGCCGTCCCGAACATAGAGGTCGCTTTCCGCAATTCTGTCCGGCAGGATAAGAAGACCGCGGCTTATCTTCGTCGTCATGCGTTCTCCTTAAGAAGCCCGGCGCCGCTGTCACGGTCGCAATACAGCGCGGCATCCGGGTGCCGTCTCATGACGGTCGCCGGAAGCTCTTCACCGACGGCATCATGCACCGTTTTATAAACCGCGTCCGCCTTTGTCGCCGAAGGGACCGTGCAGTAGAGGTGACCGGCGGCAGCCAGCGCGGGAACGGTCAATGTAAGCGCATAGCGCGGCACCTGTTCAAGCGCGGCAAAGCATCCGTCGTTGACCTGCTGGTGACGGCATACCTCATCAAGCATTACCCGCTTGATCATCGTAGGATCGCTGAAATCCGCCACTCCCGGATCGTTGAAGGCAATATGCCCGTTTTCCCCGATTCCGAGGCAGACGATATCAACCGGATGCTCCTTCAGCAGCCGGGTATAGCGCTCGCAGAGTTCCCCGTCGCTCATGCCGTCCTGCTGTATGTAATATACAGCCCTGAAGGGAAGCTTATCGAAAATAGCACGCCGCAGAAAATTGCCGAAGCCCTGCGGAGCATCGGCAGACAGGCCAATGTACTCGTCCATATGGAAAGCATTCACTCGGCTCCAATCGATTCCCTCTGCCGAGCAAAGTGCGGCAAGTATCTCGTTCTGAGACGGTGCGGCGGCAAAGATCATATTGACTGTCTCCTTCTCCTCAAGCAGTTTCCGGAGCATGGCAGCGCAGTCCGCGCCTGCGGCTTCTCCCATTTCACGGCGCGTGTCATAGATTCTTACTCGCAGCAAATCGGCTGAAAATTCCCTGATCATCATATTTTTGTTTCCTCTCATTCAAATTGATACCACACATCGGGGCAGAATTCATGTTTATTTTGCTTTGTGACGGGAATGGCGATCCCGTAGCCTTCGTTTCCGGACAGGAAGCTGTCGAAATGGGTGTGCATATACCACAGCTCCCCGCTGTCATCGGCGGCATTCGAGACCTTTCCGGTATCGGTGTCCGTATAGCGCGGATTGTGAGCTTCAAGATCGGAATAGCGGAACGCCATGCGCATGAGCCTGATATTATTTCGCGCGCGGGGAGATTTCGCCGCGTTCAGTGCCTTTTCATAAAGACCGTACACAAGCGGCAGATCCACGTGTTCCATGACATAATCTGCGGCATACCTTATCGTGACCTGACCGTCAAGGACCGCCTCGCCGTGCCGGATCACGTCAGCCACATAGGGAGAGCCTTCGCCGAAGAGCCGGCAAAATGCCGCAAGAGCCTCCTCAAAGGAAAGTGAGCCGTCATAGGCTGTCCGGGCGAATGAATAGAAGTTGAAGGCATGGTTCCAGAGATTGAATGCCTCAAGCTGAGTGCCGGAACCGAGGATCCCCTTTTCCGTCATGCGGCGGCAGGACGCCTGTATTTCGTCGGCGGCAGGCAGCCATTTCTGGCGGCAGCCGTATATGCCCATAAGGTAATCGTAGTAGACGACCTGCGCGCCTGCCCTCTTCCAGCGCAGAAGCGTTGTTTCATAGGGCGAATCCGCAAAGCTGCCCCCGTCCGGACGTCCGACCGAACGAAGACCGCTGTCAAACCAGACCGCCTCGTCGACTATGAGCGATCGGGACAGCTTCTCCTCCCCGCATTCCAGAAGATCGACATATGCAATACGGTCGATCCTGAGAAGCGGACGCTTTTCTGACACACGTTCGGCAACAGAACTGACAAAGTACGTGTAATTTTCGCTCTTTGAATGAGCCGAGCACGCGGTACAGCAGCATTGCGGGTGACAGCCGTCCTGCGGCCAGAGACAGATCACATCGACGGCAGGGTTTTCGTCCGCCCACCGGACGATATTGTCTGCCATCTGCCCGATCAGAGCCTCGTTACGCATACAGAGCGTCAGCTGACCGGTGAAATCTCCGTCGCGGACGGTATAACGGCTGCCGTCCTCAAGCAGTCTGAAATACTCGGGGTGCGTTTTTTCATATTCCTCGCTGAAATAGGCATTTCCGTGCGGCGGGATCAGCATCGTGAAGGACTGATGATGCCCGACGCTGAAGGCGATCCCGCGTTTTTCGGCTTCCTCAAGCATACCATTGCTCTTAAAGCCCTCGTAAATGCCGGACCATGTAAGAATGCGGTTGTACCGGTTCTTTGCCAGCCATGAAATGAACTGCGGATTCAGCGGATGATCAGGGTCACCGACCCAGACATCGTACTGAACAATGGCAGTGCGGTAGGAAAGATCTGCCGCCGCCTTCACATACCGGAACGGCGCGATCTCCATGGTCTTCATTGAGGGGATCCATTCTCCGGTGTCGGTCCCGCTTTTGCCGTATGCGGCAAAGGAACAGCCGAATACCCGTTCAAGCAGCTCGTACACGGCATATACCGTTCCGCGCTCCCGTTCTCCGGGATTGCGGCTGCTTCCCGCGAGCAGAAGCTTGTCCTCCGATGCGAGGATCATAATGCCCTCCGGCCCAGGCACAAGACGGTCGAATTCCTCTTCGGAAAGCCACTCCGCTGCGGCGGGATTGCGGGACGGATCCCCGATATAGACGGTATACGGCTCATTTTCACCGCAGGTAAGCTCTGCACCGGAAATTTTTCTGACATAATCCGTAAGCTCTTCAGCCGCAAACCGCTCTCTTGCCGTCGGCACCGGCGGAAGTACGATCCCGCTGACGCCGCGTCCGTTTTTCGTTAAAAACATAACCGCTCCTTTCGTCTCACCGACGGATGTCCATGCTTCCGAATGCCTGTTCCAGACCGCGTATGATCTCACGCCCGTAAATACCGGTGGGGATATCGCTTTCTTCACCGTCAATGTAACGGATAAAGGCATCAAGCTGATCCTCAAAGCAGGCGGCATCGGGGAGCGGAACGACCGCCGGCTCCTCCGTACCGCGGGACACGGACAGCTCCGATGCGTTCTTCAGCTTCGCGTATCCGTCGGCAAAATAAAACTCCATGTTCTCTGCCGCCGGCACCTTGGTCCCGCAATAGGTCATGACGGCGGAAGCCCCATCGGAAAGACGGACGAGAAGCTGCGAGCACGCCTCGACATCGCGGTCGTTGATAAAATTATTGCCCGCCGCAGTCACCGACTCGATCGTGCCTCCGGTGACCGACAGCAGCTTATCCAGCCCGTGCGCGCCGTAATTCATGGTTATGCCGCCGCCGGCCTGTTCCTTGCAGAGAAACCACGCCGGCCTTGTCGGCTGGAAATAGTCACAGTTGTAAACGTCGGTCACGGCGCAGAGAGCGCCGAGCCTGCCCTCTGCAACGATCTTCCTAAGGGCGCGGATAGAAGGACGAAAGCGCTGAAGATGCGCAACCGCAAGCGGAGCACCGTTCTTTTCCGAAGCGGCGATCATACGGTCACATTCGGAAACGGTATTTGCCATCGGCTTTTCAACAAGCACTGCTGTTTTTTTCTCAAGGAAATAAACCGTCGCTTCACAGTGCAGGAAATGCGGCAGGTTGATAATGACTGCGTCCGGCTTCACCTCTTCGCACATGACATGGTAGTCGGTATAGACGCGCGCCTGCGTACCCTCTGCTATGACTTCCGCCTTTTCCCTGACAACGTCACAGACAGCGGCGATAATGCAGTCGCTCCGCTTCATTAAAGCCTTCTTATGCTCGGCGGCAATGATCCCCGCCCCGACGATTCCAAATCGTTTCATCACTGTTTTCTCCTGTTCATAAAGCATGACTGCGGCAGGCGGCATTTCCGCGCTCTGTCCCGTCCAATCTGAAATTTCTTAAATTTTATTATACAGTTTGCATCCGCGATTATCAATTACAATTCCGTTCTTGCGCCTCCGTTCATATTGCAAATCAACGCATTTTTTGTTCATTCGGCAGCGACGTGCCGCCGGACAGGAATCGGTGAAACCGAAAAAGCCCGACTGCCCGATTCCCGGGCTGTCAGGCTTTTTATCATTCGGTTTTTTTATTCATTTCCGCCGTATCCGCGCTTTTTGTAGCCGTATCCGTAGCCGTAACGGTACCCGTATCCGTATTTGTATCCGTACCCGTAGCCGTAGCGCCTGCCGGAGCCGGAAATGCCGTTGACGACGCAGCCGATTATCGGAACGTCCCTGTCGGACAGACCGTTTATCGCGTCAAGGATCTGCGTCCTTCTTGCATAATCCTCTTTCACGACATAAATTATCCCGTCCGCATAGCGGCAGAGGGTCGAGGAATCCGAGACCACACCGCATGGGGGAGTATCGACTATCACATAGTCAAACCCGTTTTTCAGCGCGCCGAAGAACTCCGCCAGCTTCTTTTTGTCGGCGGAATAGAGCCTCTCAAGCCCGGTGCTTCCGGAAACATACGAAAAACCGTACTTTTCCGACACCGAAATGCAGTCCGACAGGGCAATCCCGCCGTCAAGAAAATCTGCAAGCCCGCTCTTTTTGTCCTTTTCGCCGAGAAGACAGGCAACATCCTGCCTGTGAAGGTCGCCGTCAACAAGAACCACCCGCGCCCCGTCCTCAGCCAGCGTGCGTGCCAGATTAACGGACACGGTCGTTTTTCCCTCGCCGGGGAGGGTTCCGGTGACCATTATGATCTTATCGTTTTCGCCGAGCCGCTTTTTCAGCTTTATCCTCATATCGCGCGTCGCCTCGGCAAAGCTGCCCCTCTGCATTGCCGGGAGGAGCGATGTCTCTCCCGAACGGCGCTTTTTCACCGCCAGCTTCGGGAACGCCGCAAGGATCGGCAGGTTGACAACCGCCTTCAGCTCGTCGGTGGAGGTTATCGTCTTGCGGCAGAACGCGATGACGGCGACGATGATCATGCCGAGGACAATCCCCTCAGCCGCGCCGACAGCCGCCGGACGCTTTCCGGAGAAGGAATTGTAAGGCCCGACCGGCTTTGACGGTGCCTCGCTGATTATGATATTCGGGTTCTCGGTCATGTACGCCGCGACCTGCGGGTAGCAGTCGATGACGGCGCAGAGCACACTGTACGCGTCATCGGGAGAGGTGCTTCTCACCGTGAGGAGCATAAGGTTCGAATCGGCAAACGACCGCGCGGAGATATAGCCGTTGATATAAGGCTTTCCGAGCCGGTCGAGCATGAGATCGTGCATGACGTCGGTGCTTATCAGGTTCGGAAAGGCGGCGGCAAGCTGGCTTGCGGCGGTGTTGTCGTAAACCGACGTCGATGACAGAATGTTGTCCGGATTGTAGCCGAAGCTGACCTTGAACAGCGCTTTTGATTCATACCTCGGCACAAACGCGCGCTTTGCTTTTATGTATGAGTACACCGAAAGCGCGGCGGCAAGGGCAAGCACGATTATCCACGTCCGCTTCAGCTCACGCAGTATTCTTGTTACGACCCGGTAAAGGTCGATTTTCGGTTCAGATGTTTCTTCCGACATAAAACTGTGCCCCCTTCCGTTTATTTTCTTCCGGCTTTTCCGTATCCGTAATAGCCGTATCCGTATTTCTTTTTGTAGCCGTAACCGCCCGGAATGCAGTCACGTGTTTCGCACATATCGTTGAGAATGCAGCCGAGAAACTCAGCCCTTGCGCCGCGGAGAACGTCGGCGGCGTCGTTTATGTCACAGGCGGAGGTGTAGTCCTGCCTCACCACAAGCACCGAAGCGTCGGCAAGGTCGGCAAGAGCCTCCGCATCCGGGCAGATGCCCATGGGCGGCGAGTCGATTATCACGTAATCCATGCGGCGCAGCCTTTTTAAAAGCTCGGGCATGGTTTTTCCGGTTATAAGCTCGGTGGAGCGGCTGTCGGGCTTGAGCGGGAAGAGCATATAAAGCCCCAGCTTTTCATGCCGCCGTATGCATTTCAGCAGGTTTTCGTCGGAAAACGGCTCTGCAAGCAGGCGGTTCAGCGGAAGCGGCGCATTGTACTTCCTGTCAAAGAACAGGCTCTGCGCCGGCTTTCTTAAGTCAGCATCGATAAGCGCCGTCTTTCCGCCGCGTATCGCAAGCGCTGCCGCAATGTTTCCGGCAACCGTCGTTTTGCCCTCGTTTTCACCGACACCGGTGATGAGGAATATCTTTCTGCCGTTTGCCGAAGCCTCATGCTCTATCGCCGCGCAGACGGAGCTTATCTGCTCGGCATAGGCAAAGCTCGTCGTCGGCGAGAATACCTGAAGCCCGTGACCTTTCCTTCTGAACAGCGACCTTGGCGTCCGGTTCTTCCTCTCGTGCCGTATCACCGAGAGAACGGGAGCGTCAAGCAGGCGGTGCGCGCCTTCCCTCGTCTGCACCGATTCGCGCATGACAGATATCAGGCATATCGCCCCGGCGCCGAGTACAGCCCCGGCAAGCGCCGCGAGCTTCTTTATCCGCGAGCCGTTTATCAGGTTGGTCGGCACGGAGGAAACGGTGGGATTCCGTATCAGCTGAACGACCGAGTTCGACGACAGAAAATCGCCGAGCGACGGGAACAGCGTATTCAGTGCTCTGAGCGCCGAAAACGCGCTCTCCGGGTCGGATGCCGTTGCGGTTATGACAAGAAAATTGCTGTTTGCAACGACCGTCGCCGTAATTTTCCCGTCAAATCCCGAAAGACGGTCGGAACAGCCCTTTATCCGGTCGATTATCATGTCGTTCCCGAGCAGCTCCGACATCACGGCTCCGACCTCCTTTGCGGCGGTCACGCTTGTGCCGGGATAGTATGAGGTCTTTTTCGTCGTAACTGCATACGTCATTGTCGCCGTGTATTCCGGCTGACGCATATATTTTATGAACAGCGACGCGCCCATCGCGAATATCAGCGCACAGGCAACTACCACCCACAGATTGCGTATCAGCGTTTTTATCAGGCAGACCGGGGAAATATCGGATAAACTGATGCTCTTTTTTGTGTCTTTCACGCCTGATTCCCCTCCTCAACAACGACGGCAAGGATCACGCTTCCCGCACGCCCCGACGGATCGGTGTAATGATATGTCACGTTGTATGTTCCCGCAGCTCCGGTATCGACGTTTCCGGTGCAGGTCACCTTCGAGACGTCGCCTGCCGCCCCCGACGGTTCGGTCACCGACTGAACACAGGACATTGCGTCAAATGCGCCTCCCTTTCCGACGAAGACAAGATATGACGACAGCTCTATCTGCGGGTCAGCCGCCGGATTTGCCGATATAGCCACCGGAAGCCTGACCGACGACGTGTCGCCGAGGCTGTTCGTCACCTGAACGGTGATGCTGTATACCCCGTTGTCGCTTACCGTGAGGTCACGCGCCGAGACCTTGACCGACCCGCTTATGTCGCCGTCGATGACGTCATAGGCATAAAGCCTGCCGGAAAGGGTTATGTCGTCGCTCTTTGAGAAGGAAAGCGGCTTTTTAAGCTCGAACCGCGGACGGCGGTAGTCGATGTACCTCACATACCGCGTGTAGGTACCGATCCTGCGGTCGCTGTCAAAGACGATGTACGACACCTTTGCCGTGTTTTCGGATATCAGCTTGGATATCCCGGAAACCGTCACGGAGGCTGTGAGATCCCCGTCCTGACGGTCGGTCGCCTTTATTCCGGAAAGGAGCTTTTCCTCGCCGTCATTGACGCTCACCTCGACGGTGTCGCTGTCGGCGGTTATCACCGGCGGAGTGTCGTCGGCAAGTCTTTCCGATATTTTCATGTATCCGTATGCCGCCGCGGTTATCGCAAAAAGGATAAGCACGGCTGTTCTCAGTCGGTTCATCTGTACCTCCGGGTGGATGTCCCATTTCGGGAAGGTAAAATTTCAGTCGGCACGTGTATTGTTGCGCGGCAGACGGCTGCAACAAACATATACCCGCCGCAAATTAATTCTTTTTCAGTTGCCTCTTTGCTACTTTCTCTCAGAGAAAGTAGGCGTTCCTCTCCTTTTCTTCCCCACACCGTATTTTTTCAGGAGCTTTTTTCTGCCGTTGCCGATTTCAAGACTGCGGGAGAGGGACGCGCCGGTTTTTTTTGCTTCTTTGCGGTAGCCGGCAATGCGGCGGAGCCATGCTGTGGGGAGCAGGAACGGACGGTCCTCAAGGAAGGGATAACGCTTTTTCATCACGCGGAGAGGGGGGAAGAGCGTTTTGAGCAGCCCGCCGCCTTCGACCTCGCCGAGGGTGATGCTCCCGCTGTGGTGCCGTGCCATGTCATAGGCACCGAAAACCGCACCGGAAATTATGTCGTTGACCAACGGAGCGGTGTCCGTCCGTCCGATGTGCCCCGACGGGATGCCGGCGCTGACCGTGTCAAGCCCGATTTCATTGCGCAGCACCGAAAGCACCGCCGCATACCATCCGACGGCACCGGCACTCTCCGCCGCCCGGTACACAAAGCCCCAGTCGGTCTTCTGTCCGCAGCTCCCGGCGAAAAGCGATATGTCAAATAGCTGTCTTATCCCCACACCGCTGTGTACGAAATGCTTCAGCGCGTGAAGAAACAGATAGGTCACAAACAGCGTCGGCTCCGGCGTCAGGAACTCCGTCCCGCAGGCAGTGAATAGGTCCGGAGACTCAAATACCCTGTCAAAACAGCCGTTGAACCCCGAAAAGTACTCCGAATCCGTCGGGAAAAGCGACGTGTGGATCTCGACGGTCAGCCCCGACAGCGGGGAATAACAGACAACGTCACCCTCGCGGGAGACGGCAAAGCCGTTTTCCTCCATGACCGCAAGAACATCGCCCAGCCACTCCGGACGGATAAGCAGATCCTCGTCCCCGGACGGCCGCGCGTCGGGATTCTTCCACAGCCGTCGGCAGGAAATGCCCTTCACGACAAGCGGCGAAAGCCCTTTTTCGCGGAGCCTCCGGTATATCCGCGCAAAATCCTCGGATCGCTTTGACTGCACGGCAACTGTTGCCCGCGCATCGCAGATGAAACGTTTTTTAAGCCCGTCGGGAAGCGCCGCAAATTCATCCCGCTCGTGAACCGTGTCGCAGATGACCGCCTCCACCCGGTGCCGGTGAGACAGCGCGTAAAGCTCCTCCCACCCGGCAATATCCTCCGGAAGCGCCGGCAGTGTCCCGTCCTGCGACGCGCGGAGAAGTGATATCAGAAGTCCGCCGTTTTCCGTGCCGACCGCCTCCTTCCGTGATAATCCGATCTGTTCCGTATTCTATCCGATAAGCCCGCCGATAAACTGCCGGAGGGTTATCGCCGAATAGCCGTAATTGAAGTCCGACAGGTCGTAGAGCGCGAACGCAATGAAGCATACCGCACAGACCGCTCTGACAAGCCGCGCCGACCGCCTGTCAAACACCGTGTCGATTATCCACGGCATGACGCATACCGCGCCGAGCTCGAAATACGCGGCAATGCGTCCGAACATATTCGCGCCGTTCACCGTTCCGGGCAGCATGAAGGCAAGGCTGCATATGCTCATGTTGATAAGTATCGCCTGAGTCCGGTCCATCACCGGCTCAAGCCGTTTTCTGAAGAGCAGCGACGCCGCCGGAACGACGGAATAGACCGCGACCCGGAAAATGTTCATGCGGTTCCCGTCAAAAACCTCTTCCGCCGAGATCGATTTTCCGATCGAGTCGGCATATGCAAGCACCGACGATATCGTCTGACTGAAATTCAGCGTCACAAGCATCGACCCGAGGATCAGAAGAAACGACCGCGCGTGCCACGGCTTTTCCCCGAAAAACGGCAGAATGAAAAACAGTGCCGCATAGGTATGGATCAGCGCCGCAACGGCAACAAAGACGAAGAACCGCAGATATTTCCTGTCCCGCAGAGCAATGATCGCCGGACACAGCACCGCCATCGCAAGCGACTGCTTTATCGCCGCCATCGTGAAAACATATGTCCCGAGCGTCATGAAAAGCAGCATCGAAAGCGGGAATTCCGCAGGCTCCGTCACTCTCGCAATGAACCTGACCATAAGCGGAACGGTTATCGCCGCGGAGAGCATCAGAAAAACGTGGTAATCCGCCGTCAGCGTCCGGACGGCCGACATATAAAAATAAAAAAGCGGATTGTGAAGCAGTTCAAGATTCGCCCGGTCGGCAAGAAATTCCCCGACAGCCGGCGAGACGCGGAAAACCGAGATATAGGTGTAAGTGTCGTTGTACCCCGTCCGCAGACCGGAGAAAAGCACAAGCATCAGCGCGATGACAGCCACCTGCCATCCGGCTTTGCGGTTAACCGTTCCGTCGTCGGAAATCCCGTTCTGCCGTTTTCTTAAAAATGCCAGCGCAACCGACGAAGCCGCGGTGAGCGATAGTGCTGTTAAACTGTCGATAGCGCCTGACCACCTTTCAGAGGGCAATAAATCCGTACCTTAGATTATATCATAAACCCCGCGAAAAGTAAAGAACGGCTTTCACTCTTTTGATAATTTGTGAACCGGAACAGTTTTGAATCCCGGATGAAAAAATTTTTGTCACTGTCTTTTTGGAAAACCGCTTGATTGTTAATTAAATGTATGCTAAAATATACTGTGAATAAGTTTATATGCGCGTTTCATCCGGTTGAGGCGCACAGAACATATCCGCAAGTTGCGACCCGTGTTACCTCCGGGTCTGAAAGGAACGGTAAACAGTAAAACATGAAAAGAAAACTGACCAAACGGCTTACCGCACTGCTTTTGTCGGCACTCACAGTTGTCTCGGCTCTGCCCTTTCTGGGCTGGGGAATGAGGGTGAGGGCTGCAGAGGGTGCCGATATAGCCTCCGTACCTGCTGTCCGTGAAACGACACCGGGTTCGGGAACCTTCACACTGACGACCGATTCAAGGTTCTTCATCGCGGCGGACTCCGATCCGTCGAAAACCGATGCAGGACTGTTCGTGCAGACGGTGTCCTCGGAATTTGCCGCAAAGGGAATTCCGTCGGCAAACGTCATGCCGATAGTGTACGGCAACAAAGTACAGGCAAAAACGGGGGATATAATTATCATCCCGGACAGCATGAACGTTGATAAGGCACAGGGTTACAGGCTCACCGTCGATGCCAAAAACATAACTGTTGAGGCAAAAGACGCGGCGGGCGTGCTGAACGGACTTCACACCGTGCTTCAGAGCATGGTGAGAGGCGGAACCGCGCTCAATGCCTGCACAGTCAACGACTGGCCTGACGTAGCGGAGCGTTCGGTCTATCTTGACTGCGGCCGTGTGTATTTCCAGCCCGAAACTATAAAGGCGCTCATCCGTACCCTTTCGTGGAACAAGATGAACGTGCTTTATCTCGATTTCTCGAACAATAACGCAACACGGTTCTTCCTCGATGAGATGAAGGTGACCGTCGCCGGAACGACCTATGACATCACAAATGCAAAGCCGTCAAACGGAAGCCTGTCGCAGGCTGATATGGACGGCATTATCGCCGAGGCAAACAAGTACGGCGTGCAGATCATCCCGACGTTCAACAGCCCGGGGCATATCGGGGGGATTCAGTCTGTAAACTCTTCATTCTTTAAGAGCGCAGCAGCATCTGATTACGACTCCGGAACCGGAAAAGTTGCTCTGAATATCAAGGATTCCAACGCATATGAGTTCGGACAGAAAGTTGTCAAACTCTATGTTGATTATTTTGCATCCAAGGGTTGCAAGAGCTTCAACATCGCGGCTGATGAAGTAACCGATGCAATTTCAGGGCTGAATTCAACCGATTCAACCTTTGTCGGCTATGTCAATGATCTTAATACCTACATTAAATCCAAGGGCATGACCGCCCGTATGTTCAACGACGGGTTCAGGAGTCTTGACCTCGGTTTCAATAAAGATATCACTGTCATGTACTGGACGACTGAGAGCCTTACTGCTCAGAAGCTTATTGATGCAGGATACAAGGTTGTCAATCTGAACTGCCATGCCGGACTTTATTATGCTTATTGCGGTAATATCAGCAGCGCATACGTCTGGAATCAGGATGTTGACAAAATATATGCCGGCTGGAATCCCGGCGTTACCTCCTGCAAGGTGTATCACTGGGACACGTACTCCTATGCCTACACTCCTCAGGAATGGGTAACTGATTACGCAAACGAGGACAAACTTCTCGGCGCGGCATTTGCCATCTGGACAGACTATGCCTTCAATCAGAACAAGGACGGCACAACGATCTTCGCTGAAAACTACAAGAACATGATGCAGAAGATCTACACCGTTGCCGAACGTTCGTGGAGTACCTCCTGCACTGACAGCTATTCGACATGGAGCAAAACGCTTCTGACTGCCCCGGCGGGACTCAGCCTTACCGGTTCGGTTCTTGCGGACAACCTCCCCACCCCGTCCCCGATAACTCTTGAGGCAACGATGAACACCGTCGAAGACGGTGACGTCAGGGTCAGCGCAGTCGGTGTTACCGGACTGACTGCATCCAAGCTGACGGAAAGCGTAAGCATCGACAACACAAGATCCGTCATCCTCTACGACGTAACACCGAAGGCGGGCAACGATAACTATACCGGAAAGGGTATGGTTTCGATAAAGATTCCGTCTGCGTGGGACAATACCCCCATCATGGGTGTCGAAAAAACGTCAAACGGCGGTTACAGGCTTGTTGCCGGAACAAGCAACAACGGCTGGTTCAGCTTTGAAGTCTCTCACTTCTCGGTCTACGGACTGGCACAGGTAAATTATACGGGAACAACACCTGTCAGTGTCTCCGTCGGCGGGACAAAGACGGTTACGATTCCGAATAAGAATCTCAGCGGGACTTATACTACCGGAGATGAGACGGTTGCAACCGTTAAAGCAGAGTATTCCAAAACGGATTATAAATTTGTTCTTGGTTCTGCTTGGTCAGAATCAACCATTGATGATGGCGAGTATTTGATTGGACGTAATGGAAATTATCTTTCCGTCGTTAATGGAACTATTGGAAATAAAACTGTCGCCGCTGAAGCTACCCGGTGGACGGTGAAAAAGACTTCTAACGGTTACACACTTTCCACTGTTGTTGATGGAAAAACGTATTACCTTGGGTATAATTACCGGTATAATTTGTCCCTGTCAACAACGTCAACCGTTGAATGGAATTATTCATCAAAGAATGGTTTCTACATTAGACCATACAGCAATACCTATTATCTTGGATATTATGATGACTGGTCAATTAGCGAGGGCGGCTATTCTTACAAGGGTAATCTGTATCCTTTTACAGAAACGCCTCAAACTAATGGCACCACCCTCACCTTCACCGGTCACAAGATCGGCACTACCTCGGTCATCATTGATAACGTTCTTTACTATATCGAAGTTAATGATGGAAATATATATCTTCCGGTTAAGTTTATTGACTATCGTGCCGACGGAATGCTTTTTGACTTCCAAATCGGGGGCGCGTCATATCCCTATGGCCTTGTTCATGGCGCGGGACAGACCGATAGCAGTAACGTTGCAACCAGCAACGGCGGAACATTGGACGGTTCACAGTACGGCGCAAAGATCAGTGGAACCACGCTTGAAAATACAGGTTATGTCCCGGGAGACTCTTTTTCAGGACAGTGGTATGCATGGGGCGGGGCTTGGTCTCGTTCCGGGCTGGTAAAGCCAAATCTCAGAAACGGTCTTCCCGAATATACCGATGCAACAATAACCCATGTCGCGAAGCTGTTGTATGCAAAAACGTACAACAGTGCGGACATGGCTAATGTTCAGAACTTCAACGATGTTATTTACAATACTTTTATTGCCACAAACGCAACGAAAGGATTCCAATCGACATCAACGACTTCAATGTCTGCGGCATTTACAGCGGCTCAGACATGGGATAACATTCAGTGTCCATATGACCTTGCATACTATCTGCTGAACAACCTGTTCACAGAAGATCAGGCAACGGTGACGATCGACGGGAAGACGATGCCTATCAACGGTATGTATGTTGATAAGTACAAATCGCTTGTTCTCGTTTCGGACGGCAACGGTGTGTATTCGCTCAACGCGAAAAATGCGCTGAGATACGGTGATACGACTATTTATGAAGATGACACTTCTACCGATAATACCTACGAGAACGATAAGAATGTTGAAGAAAAGCATTTTTATCCGCTTGATGGACTTGGATATGATGCACCGGATTATTTCGGCGACACAACCGATATGACAACTGGGCGTAACGGAAACTTTGCAATGGTTTCCGAAGCGCAGTTCGTGTATAATCCCAATCAGTATTTCACATTCAGCGGTGACGATGACGTTTACCTCTACATCAACGGCAAACTTGCCCTTGACCTCGGCGGTGCGCACGGCGTCTGCTACAAAGAGATAAAACTCAGCGAGCTTGGCGGAGAATACGGACTTGTTGAGGGACAGCCCGCAACATTTACGTTCTTCTACATGGAGCGTTGCTCGGATAACTCCAACTTCTCGATGAGAACCAACATAGAACTCGCCGAGCCGGCAATTCAGGTCGAAAAGAACGCCTATCCCGAAAACAGCAACGCCCCCATTCCTTCAGGCTCTGCTGTTCCGTCCTACTCCAACGTAATCTACGATTTTGTTGTCCGCAACACCGGCAACACCGACATGACCAACCTCGTGTTCGCAGATAACGACGGCACATTCGGCAACACGGTCTACTTCGGCGGCAACGGAGCCAACAGCACCGGAACGGGAAAAGCAAAACTCGACCTTAAGGGACCGTTCACGGTATGGTTTGAAAGCAACGAGGCGGGTAAAAATACCTTTACCTCCTATGCCGATGCAAACAACTATATCAAAACACTGACACTCCCGGCAGGCGACGTCCTTCACGTAAAGGGGCTGAGGGGCATATTCACTCCGGACCTCAACGATGTCTTTACCTACGAAAACACGTTGACTGTCACCGCGATAGCAGGAAACAGCACCCTTAAGGGCAACGACACACACAAGCTCTATTCCTTCAACATCGGCGACACAACAAGGGCATACGTTGTTGATTTCGGTCTTCCGATGACAATTGAAAAACTGTTTGACATAGGCACCGATGCTGCAAGTTATATCGAAAGCGTAACGCGCAACGATGAAAAGAGCAACGTCAGACACGGAAGCTATGTGCTTAGCGGCGAAAAGGTCAACACGAAACTGACCTACACGCTCACTTCTCCGATCGACAGCGCAGAGGTTATTGTCCTTGATGTTAATATTAACATTGAAGGGACAAGACTTACGACCCATAAACACATCACCATCATCCCCGCCACAACCGTCTACTACGAAGACACCTTCAGCGACTTCATCAGGTTTGAAGGCTCCGGCTGCTCGTGGGAGACCGAAGGCACGACCGTATCCAAAGAACAGAGTGCCGACCGCATAGCTCACAGCGGCAATGTCTACGGCCACGATCAGGCATACGAAACAATGTCGAAGTTCTCCCTCGGCAGTGCCCACAAGGTGACTGTCTCCGGCGGCAACTACGCAACGGCGAAGTTCAGCTTCTACGGCACCGGCTTCGACGTGATAAGCGCGACCACCAACACCAGCGGCACGATAGTCGTCTCGGTGACGGGCGAAAACGGGTACAGCAAGAACTATCTCGTTGACACCTATTACGGCTACACGTATGACTCCGTGACCGGAGAGTGGACTCCCGCGCCCGACACTGCAAAGGCTCTCTGGCAGATACCGGTCATGAAGGTCGCAAATCTTGACTACGGAAAGTACGATGTGACGATCACCGTTGCCTACGCGGACTTCTTCGCACACGGACAGAACGGCGGCGGAAGCTACGACTTCTGGCTCGACGCTGTCAGAATCTATGACCCCGCAGGCGCAGTTGCCGGCGCGGCAGGCGGCTCACAGGAAAACTACGAAAATGCCTACAAGGCTGACGGCGAGTGCTGGCCGACCTACATGGAGCTCCGCGATATGATTATCAGGGACAAATCCTTCGCGGTTGACAGCGCCGCAAACGGCATGATCTTCATCGACGGTCAGACCGAAAATGTTTCCATGGCAGACTACACAAGCTACGGTCCGAACAACGAGCTGTATCTTGCAAATGGTCAGGCAGTCGCGTTCAGGCTGAATGCAGCCGGAAATGTGGCTGACATTCAGATAGCACTGAAGAATATCGTGGAGGGCAAAAATGCCTCCTGCAAGATATTCGCGGTCGGCAGTGAGCCGGAGAATGGAACCGTTCTTGCAACCGCAACCGATATGTATCGCAGCATCAAGGACCTCAACGGCAAGACGGTTGTGATAATGAATGTCGGCGACGCTGACAGCATCCTCTCGATAACCAACCTCAAGGTGACATACAGCGAGAAGCCCGGGGCAACCGATACGCTCAGCTTCCCAATGGACGAAAAGTCCGCGCTTGCGGCACTTTCGGCGGTCGATGAGGTTCTGAACCCCAAAACACCGTTCGAGCCGGGCAAGGTAGACGTCAGAGTCGAGGATAAGGACATCACTGTCATTACCTCTCCCGATGTTGACGGTATCGAGATCGACGGCGAAAAGGTCACCGACTTCACGGTTGACAGTGAAACAGGCAACAGGATCTGGAAGAAGCCCATCAACCGGATTCTCAAGGATAACCCGGAAATCAGCGTAGTGGCGCGCGACAGTAACGGAAATGTTTCCGCTCCCGTTACCGCCCCCGTGGTTGCAGGCGGAAGCATAGGCGCACTTATCGGCGGCTTCATCGGCAGGCTGATAAAGAACATCCTCTCCGTACTGTTCGGCTGAGAAAGGAGCATTGAAATGAAAAAAGCATATACAAAGCCTGAGATCATATTCGATGACTTCTCTCTCGCAACGACAATTGCGGCAGGATGCGCTGTTCACAATAATCTGCCATCAAAATCCACCTGCGGATATGAATATAGACCGGGGCTTAATGTGTTCGTAGATAGCGGTGTGTGCAACGTTGAACAACCCGACGGTTGGAACGGATTCTGTTATCATATCCCTTCGGATTCGAATAACCTCTTCAACTCCCTCTGACCCATAACTCCCCCAACCTACCCGCAATTTTGCGGGTAGGTTGTTTGTCTTCAAGAGAAAAACCAAGCGAACTTACTTGCAAAACACCGTGTTCTGTGATATAATTATTGCATTGGCGGCAGGGTCGGTCAGAGAGCCGCGTTCAAGAGGAAGCACTATGATAAAAAACTGTTCGGGCATAATTCCGTCAGGCGGCAGTTCCGGTATTTCGTGCCGGCAGCAGACCCGGAGGAAATCCCGGGAAGCCGCAAAGGAAAAAATCGCGGGGCGCCGCTGTATTGTATGAAAAAAGCATCACATGAAAGGCTCAGAGCCGTCGCGGTCGCCGCCGTGATCTTTGCCGCAGTCGCCGTGATGACCTATTCAACGGTCAGAAATTCACAGCGGCACAGCGAAGTTATGCCGGATACCGATAAGAATACAGCCGAGGTCGACCTCGGGGACGGAATATTCATAACCGGCTTCGGCAGATACAGCGGCGCATACATGGAGGACGGCAAAAACGACACCGTTACCGGAATTTTTATGATAACCGTAGAAAACCGCTCGGAAAAGACGCTTCAGTACGGGGAAATAACCCTGACCGGAAGCGCAGGGACGGCGGAATTCAGCATTTCGACCCTCCCGCCGAAGGGTAAAGCCGTCCTGCTTGAAAAAAACCGGATGGAGTATCGGTCAGCCGACGGTTTTGCCGACAGACGGCTGAACAACCGGGTGTTTTTTGAAACAGAACCGACTCTCTGCGGCGACAGAATAAAGATCGGCGGGCTTGACGGCAAGCTGAACGTGACAAACATTTCCGGGAAGAAAATAGAGGGCGACGTCACGGTTTTCTATAAGAATTTCCGCGACGGGTACTATTACGGCGGCATTACCTACCGTGCGGCGGTGAGCGGCGGACTTGAGCCGGGAGAGGTAAGGCAGATAAACGCGGGGCATTTTTCCGTAAAGGGAAGCACCGTTGTCTTTGTCACCTGCCCGTAAGACCGTCGGCGAGGCTATATGAAGAGATATTACGGTTTTGCCGGCGTCGGGCTGGCACTTGACCTCCCGGACGGGGAGGATTTCAGCGAGGGCAGAGAGCTTCCGGTCTTTGCCTGCGAGCCGCGCGCCGGGATGACCGATGTCACCGTCAGAATCGCGGACAGGCATATAATGCCGGAGGGAAAGATCCGTGCGGCACTTCCGAATATGACGGAATACGACTGCGGCGATGCAATTGTCCGCTGCTTCGGGGCACTTTCAGACGGCGCGGACAATTCCGGAATAATTGCGGAATACCGTGAAAGCGGCATCAGGATCACTATGAAGCGTTCGGTTTACCGAAAGATCACGGCATCGGCGGTTCTTGAGACAATCGGAACCGAGCGGCTTGTCGGAATGGCTGGCGGGGCGATTCTCCATTCGTCGTTTATCGAAGTCGGCGGGAAAGCTGTGCTGTTCACCGCACCTTCCGGGACCGGAAAGTCCACTCAGGCGGAGCTTTGGCGCGAAAACCGCGGGGCTGTCGTGATAAACGGCGACAGGTCGGTTCTGCGGATAATCGATTCGGTTCCGTGTGCCTCCGGACTTCCGTATTCCGGAAGCTCAGGTATCTGTCTGAATCGCACACTGCCGCTTAGGGCGATCGTTTATATCGAGCAGGCAACGGAGAACTCTGTTACCCGCCTGCACGGATTTGCGGCATTCAGAAAGGTCTGGGAGGGCGTCTGCGTCAATACATGGGACACCGCTCAGGTTTCCCGCGCGTCAGACATCGTCCGGAAAATCGTGACCTCCGTTCCCGTCTGTCTCCAGAAATGCACCCCCGACCTCCGCGCGGTGGAGGAGCTTGAGAGGGAAGACGTCTTCTTTCTCTGAGAGAAAGAAGCAAAGAGGCAACTGATAATAATATTATTGGTTGGTGCAACTGTTGTGCTGCCGGTAGATAATATTTCTTTTTTCAAAAGTTCTTGAAGATTCTCAAGGAACTTCTTTCAAGAAGTTCCTTGAGGCAGGTGGGAGCAATGCCAAGGCATTGCTCCGGGCAGCGCCCGGCATACCCCCCAAATAAAGGAGTCAGAACCGTGAACCGTGAAGAGCCTTATCTTTCAACATATCTGCACTCGAAGGGCAGAAAATTGGGACTGCCGGTCTCCGGCAATTTTGAGCTGACCTCGCGGTGCAATTTCCGCTGTCCCATGTGCTATATCCACGGCACTGACGAGGGGCTGAAGGCGCGGGAGCTGTCAGCGGAAGCATGGCTGTCGCTTGCTTCGCAGGCGGTGAAGCGCGGCATGATATTTGCGCTTCTCACCGGCGGAGAGCCTTTTATCAGAGAGGATTTCTTTGAGATATTCCGCGGAATGAAGAAAATGGGACTGATGATCTCGATAAATTCAAACGGCTCGCTGCTGAATGAAGAGATCATAGACCGCCTTGCGGAGGACCCGCCGTTCCGGATGAATATCTCGCTCTACGGCGCAAGTGACGCGACATATAAGAATATGTGCGGCATACCGTGCCATGACAGGGTGGTCGAAAATATACGATCACTCCGGGCGCACGGGATAGATACCCGCCTGAACGTCTCGCTGACCGAGTATAACAGCGCCGATCTTGAGAAGATACTGAAAACCGCAAAGGAGCTCGGCGTACACGTCAAGGCATCGTCATATATGTACCCGCCGACGCGGTATGACAAGAGCGCCGGAAGCGGCAGACTGACGGCAGAGCAGGCGGCTGAGGCCTCGGTGCGGACGATACCTTAAGATTCACCGACGACGAGTTCAGGGGACGCGCCGAGAACATGAGAAAAGGCGTATGCAGGGCAGAGGAATGCCCAGGCGACCCGACTGCGGAGGGAATATCCTGCCGCGCCGGAAACGCCAGCTTCTGGCTGACGTGGGAGGGCAAAATGCTCCCCTGCGGGCTGATGAAAGCCCCGGTCGCCTATCCGCTTGAGGCGGGATTTGATGCGGCATGGGACCGGATACGCGAAAAATCCGCGGCGATACGGCTTCCGTCATCCTGCTCGTCGTGCGCAAAGCGGAATATGTGCAGCATCTGCGCCGCAATAAGCGAATCCGAGACCGGCGGCTACGACACCCCGCCGGAATACGTGTGTGAAATGACCGAAGATATCTACCGCTTCACGCTTGAAGAGGCGGAGCGCCGCTTCGGCGGAAAAAATGACTGAGAGGACAGAATCGCTATGAAAATCAAAAAGGAACTGATAAAAAGAGAGATCGCCGGAGACTGCATACTTGTCCCGGTCGGAAAATCGACCCTTGACAGCAACGGGCTTTTCGCTCTCAACGAGCTTGCCGCGTTCATATGGGATATCCTCCCGGACGTGACCTCCGAGGAAGAGATAGTTTCAAAGGTGCTTGATGAGTACGACGTTGACCGCGAAACCGCCGCAGGGGACGTCGCGGAATTCATGGCAAAGCTGAAAGAGCTTGAAATAATCTGAAAATAAAAAAGAAACGGCTTCAGACGCATCCGCCGGGATGTGAATGAAGCCGTATTTTTGTGTCAGGATATCAGAAATCCGCCGAACCTGTGGTTCTCGGGAAGGACTCAACGTCCCTGATGTTGCCGATGCCGGTGACGTACATTATAAGACGCTCGAATCCGAGGCCGAAGCCGGCGTGCTTTGCCCCGCCGTAGCGGCGGAGATCGACGTACCAGCTGTAATCGTTCTCGTCAAGACCGAACTTCTTTATGCTCTCAAGAAGCACGTCAAGACGCTCCTCTCTCTGCGATCCGCCCACAAGCTCCCCGACTCCGGGGACAAGGAGATCGACCGCCGCAACCGTCTTTCCGTCGTCGTTGACCCTCATATAGAACGCCTTGATGTCGCGCGGCCAGTCGGTGACGAATACCGGTCTGCCGTAGACTTTCTCGGTGAGGTATCTTTCATGCTCTGTCTGGAGGTCGCTGCCCCAGTCGATGGGGTACTCGAAGGTGACTCCGCTTTCTTTGAGAATCTTTATAGCCTCGGTATAGGTGACTCTTGCGAAGTCGCTCCCGACGATGTTGTGAAGCCTGTCAAGCAGCGTGGTGTCGATGAATTTATCGAACAGCTCAAGCTCACGGGGGCATTCCTTCATGATATACGCAACGACGTATTTAAGCATCGATTCGATAAGCTCCATGTCGTCGTCAAGGTCGGCGAATGCGATCTCCGGCTCCATCATCCAGAACTCAGCCGCATGGCGGGGAGTGTTGGACTTTTCGGCGCGGAAGGTCGGACCGAAGGTGTAGACCTTGGCGAACGCCAGCGCATATGTCTCGGCATTGAGCTGACCGGAGACGGTGAGATTTGTCGGCTTGCCGAAGAAATCCTGCGAATAATCGACCTTTCCGTCCGGGGTGCGCGGGAGGCTGTCGGGGTCGAGCGTGGTCACCCGGAACATTTCGCCCGCACCCTCGCAGTCGCTTCCGGTGATTATCGGAGTGTGGACATAGACGAAGTTTCTCTCCTGAAAGAACTTATGGATGGCATAAGCGGCGACCGAGCGTACCCTGAACACCGCCTCGTACTTGTTTGTCCTCGGCCGGAGGTGGGCAATTGTGCGGAGAAATTCATCGGAATGACGCTTTTTCTGAAGCGGATAATCGGGGGTGGAGGTTCCCGTGACCTCGATTTCCGTAGCCTTCAGCTCAAATGCCTGCTTTGCTCCGGGAGTGAGCTCGAATATTCCCTTAACTGCGACGGAAGCGCCGACATTCTGCTTTGCGATCTCTTTATAGTTGCCGAGCTTTTCAGCCTCAAACACCACCTGAAGGCAGGGAAGCGTGCTTCCGTCATTCAGGTCGATGAAGCCGAAATTGTTGTTTGCCCGGATTGCGCGGCACCAGCCGGCAACGGTGATTTCTTTACCGGAACAGCTTTCCGGTGAAGCGAATAACTCTTTGACTGTGATTCTTTTCATTAAACTTACCTTCCTTTGACTGCGATTTTTTTCATTAAACTTACCTTCTCCCGGTCATTTTGCTCTGACAAGCATCGCGCGTCCTGCGGGAAGCGTGAAGGTCAGCTTTCCGTCAGCCTCTTTGACGTATGAACAGCCGGAGAGCGACTCCCATTCCGCGCTTTCGGGGTTGAGCCACTCATATCCCGCCGCGTTTCCGCTCATGACGAGGGAGGAGGGAGCATCGGCTTTTGTCGGCTCGGAGTTCATGACCATGAACCAGCCGTTCTTATAGAACCCGACAAGCGCATTCTCTCCGGTCAGGGCGCCGAGCTTTCCGTTTTCCGGATAGTCGTCAACGCCCCTCAGGCGGCTGTCGCCGATGCGGTAGACCTTTTCGGATTCGGTGTCATAGAGCGCGGAGCCGAGGACTCTTGTAATTTTGTTCTCGTTCTGAACATCGGTGTAGTGCTTTGTGGCAACACCGTCAATTGTTATCATTGACGTGGGGGTATAATTGACGTTATCCGGCTGCCAGTAGGTGAAATAGGACAGGCTCTTCATACCGTAAAGGAGCGACGCGTTTGCCTGCCATGCAATTTCAGACTCAGAGACATTGCTGTATGCTATATGCTGAACGAGCTGAACGATAACTCTTGTCTCAAGGCCGTATTTCTTTCCTGCCGCAGCGGCATATTCAAGGTTCAGGAAGAACTCTCCGCGCTGGGAAGAGGTGGTATCGCCTCCGAGGAAGTCATAGTTGTCATAGCTTATATAGTCCGGCTTGACAATCGAGCAGAATGTGTCCAGATATTCCTCATACGTTGCTGTTTTAAGCTGATCGGGGGTTGCGTAGGTGGGCAGCAGGTTGATGAATGCCTTTCTCTCCGGGTCTATCCGGTGGATGGCGTCGACAAACATCGACAGGACCTTGAATTTGAGTGCGTTGGGCTCGTCGCAGAGCACCCATTCCTTCACGTTTCCGTATTTTCCGTAGCGTTCGACCAGCTTCCTTACGCACTGATCGACCTCTTCCTGCGTCGGAAGCTCGTCGCGGCTGTAGATCGATTCGACGATACCGTCTTTAACCGCCGCATTCAGCCCGTGCTTTTCAAGAAGAGCAACTGCTTTTTCGATTTTTTCGGGCTCCCACGGGAAGGTCAGTATCGGAACGATGTCGAATCCGGCATCCTTCATCCGGATGACCTCATCCTCTGTGAAATTCTCATACGGAGGGCCCCAGTAGTAGGTTATCGAGTAGCCGTTTTCCTTGACCGGATCGGGCGCCTGTGTCTGGGAGGCGCTGTCGGAACCGGTTTCATTCGTTGTTCCGCTTTCCGTGCTGCCGCCGCGGTTTGAGCACGCGCTCATAAGCATTGTAACAGCAAGTCCGGCTGTGATTGCCGTGATTATTTTTTTCATCGGTTTAACTCCTTGATTTTAATGGCAACGTGCTTTTTTTGATTTGCTTTTTTCCTTTACCGAGCAGCCGAACGGAGCCAGCTTTTTGCCGAGGGCATAATAATCCCCGTGTGCAAAGGCCGCAAGACCGGCTCTTTCAAGGTGAAGCTTCCCGGAGCTGTCGATAAGCTCTCCGTCAATGTCGACCGCAACGATCTCCGCAAGGAACATATCATGGCTGCCGAGCGGAATCACCTGCGTGACGCGGCACTCGATATTGACCGGAGATTCCGCGATCAGCGGAACGTTGACTGCCGATGCCTGTCCCTCGGTCAGACCACATTTTCTGAACTTGTCCACCTTTGCGCCGGTATATATGCCGCAGTAATCCGCTTTTTTCACAAGCGCCGCAGTCGTGAGATTGACAACGAACTCGCCGCCCGATTTTATGATGCCGTAAGAGTACCGCGTCGGGCGCACCGAGATATATGTCATGGGAGGCTTGGTATTTACCGTCCCCGTCCACGCCACCGTGATGATGTTCGCTTTTCCCGGCTCCCCGCAGGTCACCATGACCGGAGGCACGGGCGCGGTTATCGCCGTACCCTTCCATACCGCCTTGTTGCTCATTTTTGAATCCTTTTTTCTTGGGGCGCCGCCCCAAACCCTGCCCCTTTCTTGAAAAGAAAGGGGGAAAGAAGAACTGTTTTAAGAAATTATGAATTAGTGGGGATGTCTGAAGTCACCGTAAAAATGATATAGCTCTCACGGATTATTCTCAAACCCCATAACCATATCGACCCTGACCTTGTGTCTGCCGCCCTCGAATTCGTTCGAGAGGAAGGCGTCGATGATGTCAAACGCAAGCCCGCCGCCGACGACGTTTGCTCCCATGCAGAGGACGTTTGCGTCATTGTGCATTCTTGTGAAGCGGGCGGAATATGTGTCTCCGCAGAGCGCGGCTCTGATCCCGCGGTGCTTGTTTGCCGCCATGCTCATACCGATGCCGGTGCTGCAGAGAAGGATTCCGAGGTCAGCCTCGCCCTTCTGTATTGCCTCGCAGACCCGGTGTGCGTATACCGGGTAATTGACGCTTTCCGGTCCGTAGGTGCCGAAGTCGGTGCAGCTGAACCCGAGAGAAGCAAGGTGCAGTCTGACGCTTTCCTTGAGCAGATATGCTCCGTGGTCACAGCCGATGGCGATCTTTCTTGTGGTGTTCATTTTATTCATCTCCGTTTAAATTATATCCTGTTCCGGTTTCTCTCCGCCGATGAGGGGCGAAGGTAAGAGGGTGAGAGCGAAATGTCGGTGAAATCCCCGCCCGCGGCACCTTCATACCTGTCAAGTGCGCAGAGAGCGACGGAAAACGCATTCTGATACCGCATAAGCTCCGCAGTGAGTGCGACATTCCGGTTGTCCCGGCAGGCTTCCCTTGCGATATCATACCCGCCGCCGCAGAAATATACCGGCTCTCCGGGATATCCGGAAAGCTCCGCCGCAAGCTCCGCTGCAGTGATCACTCTGTCGGGGGAGAGGCGAATTATTTCTCTGCCGTTTATCCTGAAAACCGCGTTGTAAAGCTGAAAGCGTCGGGCGTCCATGACCGGGCAGACGATCCCGGAAAAGCCGATGAAATTGTATGCCATTGCGTGCAGAGCCGAGACTCCGACACACGGCTTTCCCCGTCCGAAGGCCAGCCCCTTGACCGTTGCCGCGCCGATCCGCACTCCGGTGAAAGAGCCGGGACCCTCCGAGCAGGCAAAAATGTCAATGTCGCCGTAATCCAGTCCCACACCGCGCATAATTCCTTCGATCGCGGGCAAAAGCGTTTCGCTGTGGTTCAGCCGTCCGTTCACCGTCACGGATGCCGTAAGCTCCCGCCCCTCGGCAACAGCCGCCGCAACGGTTGTTTCTGTTGAATCGATTGCAAGAATTTTCATATGGTTAAACTCCGGTTTTGAAGGGGAAACGTCTTCCTTCTCTGAGAGAAGGAAGCGAAGAGACAACTGAAAAAATATATCTTAAAATATCTTTTTTCAAAAGTTTTTGAAGAGGTCTCGGAGAAACTTTTTTCAAAAAGTTTCTCTGAGCGTTCCCCTTATTCTTTCAATCGTTATCTTCCTGTCGTTCTCTCCGTTTTTTCTGATTGTGACGCGAAAATAATCGTCCGGCAGGGCAAACGGGATCTTTTCGCACCATTCGGCAGCCATGATGCAGCCGGAATAGTCGTAAAAGCCGATTGAATAGAGATCGTCGTCGTCCGCAATGCGGTACATATCGAAATGGCAGAGTCGCCTGCCGCTTTTTCCGCGGTACTCGTTGACGACCGTGTATGTCGGACTGCATACCGGCGCTCCCGGTGTCAATACCTCCGCAAGCCCTCTGACAAATGCGGTTTTTCCGGCTCCGAGGTCGCCGTACAGCGCAATGAAGGCATCGTTTTCCCCGGCGGAAAGCAGATATTCCCCGAGCATTTTTCCGGCATTTTCGGTGTCGGAGACCGAGCCTGATTCAATTGATGCCGGGAAGACCATAAAAACCTCCGTCGGGTAAATAATGTCCTACTATATTATCACATTTCCGCGGATCTGAAAAGGGGTTTTCCGAAAAAATCCGGGGAACGCGGGGAAAATCACTCCGGAACCGCATATCCGCGGGTGTCGGAATAATACATTATCAGCGAGCGTCTTGTGACGATCCCGCAGAGATAATTCCTGTCATCGACTATCGGGACAAAATTCTGACGCAAAAGCGCGTCGGTGACCTCGTCGATATCCGCCTGAATGCCGAGCGGAGGGCAGAAATCGCGGCGGAGTATGTCCTTTATGCGGTATTTCTCATGCTCCTTAAGGTCGGTGGTGCCCGCCTCAAGCACATGGCGGAGGATGTCGCTGTCGCTTAAGCATCCGATGTATCTTTCGCCCGGGTCGAGCACCGGGATAGCCGTATAGCCGTGCCGCTTCATTACCTCGATCCCCTGTCTTACGGTGTCGTCCTCATGGATGAAAACGGTGCAGACTTTGGGTATCATTATCTTTGCGATGTTCAAAAGCGTGTCCTCGTTTCCCTGATACTTGTCCACGCTATATTATATACTACTATTGTGAACAAATCAAGACAGAGCCTGAGACCGAAAAAACCGGTTTTTGCAGCCTGCCGAACAAAAAAATTCAAAAAACACTTGACACCGGGGCAAAACGGGGTTATAATTGATAAATAAAAAAATCAATCCTGCAGAACATACGGAGGAAATAAATATGTCGATAAAAAACGGATACCTTGCCGGAGTATATGAAAGCGTTGTTGAATGCAACCCCGGAGAGCCCGAATTCCATCAGGCGGTAAGAGAGGTGCTTGAGTCGCTTGCGCCTGTCGTCGAAAAGCGCCCCGACATCGTGAAGGCCGGGATAATCGAAAGAATGACCGAGCCGGAGCGTTCGATAAGATTCAGAGTAACATGGGTAGACGACGCGGGCAATGTAAGAGTCAACCGCGGCTACCGTTTCCAGTTCAATTCGGCTATCGGACCGTACAAGGGCGGCATCAGGCTTCACCCGTCGGTCAACTCCTCGATCCTGAAGTTCCTCGGCTTCGAGCAGGTGTTCAAGAACTCCCTGACCGGACTGCCCATGGGCGGTGCCAAGGGCGGCTCCGACTTTGACCCGAAGGGAAAGAGCGACGCGGAGGTCATGCGCTTCTGTCAGGCATTCATGACGGAGCTGTACCGCCACATCGGACCCGACACCGACGTTCCGGCAGGCGACATCGGAACCGGAGCGCGCGAGATCGGCTATATGTTCGGTCAGTACAAGAAGATAATGAACGAGTACACCGGTGTCCTTACCGGAAAATCGCTCTCCTACGGCGGCTCGCTTGCAAGAAAAGAGGCAACCGGATACGGTCTGTGCTACTTCACGAACGAGCTTCTCCGCGAGCACGGAATGTCCTTCGACGGCATGACGACCGTGATCTCCGGCTCCGGAAACGTCGCGATCTATGCCTGCGAGAAGGCTCAGGCCCTCGGCGCGAAGGTCGTTGCGCTCTCCGACTCCAACGGCTATATCTATGACAGGGACGGCATAAAGCTCGATGTCGTCAAGCAGATAAAGGAGGTCGAGCGCGGACGCATTTCCGAATATGCAAAGCGTGTTCCCGGCTCTGTCTATACCGAGGGCTGCTCCGGCATCTGGTCGGTGAAATGCGACATCGCACTCCCCTGCGCCACCCAGAACGAGATCTGCGCCGAAAGCGCGGCTCTCCTTGTGAAGAACGGCGTGAAGGCGGTATGCGAGGGCGCAAATATGCCCAGCACGCCCGAGGCTATCGAGACCTTCCTGAAGAGCGGCGTCTTCTTCGGTCCCGCAAAGGCTGCAAATGCCGGCGGCGTTGCCACCTCCGGACTTGAAATGTCCCAGAACTCTCTCCGCCTCTCCTGGACGTTTGAGGAGGTTGACGAAAGGCTCTGCGGCATCATGAAGAACATATACAAAAACGCCTCCGAAGCCGCAAAAGAGTTCGGCATGGAGGGCAACCTCGTCGCAGGCGCAAACATCGCCGGCTTCATGAAGGTCGCCGACGCTATGCTCTGGCAGGGTATTTGAGAGGAGAACGTCTTCTTTCTCTGAGAGAAAGAAGCAAAGAGGCAACTGAAAAAAGTTTTAATGGTTGCCGTACAGCCATTGTGCAGCAGCGTGATTAAGTACTTTCATCTCTGTTATCCCTTTATTATTTCTTTCCCAGTTCTTCTTTCCCTCACTTTCTTTTAAAGAAAGTGAGCGGGGTTTGGGGCAGCGCCCCAAAAATATAAAACCCTCATTGCGTAAAACTGATATAATCCCCATAGAATAGACACTTGAAATAATAAAAAGATTTCAAGACT
>OLGD01001513.1_pt1 | contig 33723 bp, 28 predicted proteins | sample 1605311 | NCBI WGS metagenome assembly OLGD01 (sample SAMEA3888917, study PRJEB22519) | human gut metagenome | biome: human gut; feature: human-associated habitat; material: faeces | place: Denmark | collected 2010
CTTGAAAAAATGAGTGATTTCTTCGAAGCAAGACTTGATGGATATGATGAGCATATGATGACTAACATCGAATCCGCAAACGAATTCTATCCCTTTACTGCAAAGCAATTGCCCACCACCGAAAACTGCCACGTGCTTGATTTGGGCTGTGGCACGGGATTGGAACTTCAAGAATACTACCTTTTGAATCCGTCAGCAATGGTTACGGGAATAGACCTTTCACAAGGAATGTTAGCCGAACTCAAGCGAAAATTTGCGAACAAGGATATAACCTTGATGCTCGGCTCGTATTTTGATGTGCCTTTTGGCGAGGAGGTATTCGATGCAGCCGTGTCGGTGGAGAGTCTTCATCATTTCACAAAAGGAGAAAAGATCAAGTTATACTCCAAACTACATAAGGCATTAAAGGATAAGGGATATTTTATCCTTACGGATTATTTTTCATTATCCGATGATGAAGAACAGATGCACAGACGAAATTTGTTAGCATTGAAAGCAGAACAAGGAATTACTGATGATGAGTTCTACCATTACGATACACCTCTTACTGTGAAGCACGAAAGCGAAGCTCTTGTTGAAGCAGGTTTTTCATCAGTTGTTGTGTTAAATAATTGGGGAGCAACATATACGATTAAAGCAGTTAAGTAAATCATCAAATATCAATTTGTCGGGATGATGTAGAGCGAGGGCTGACCGAAGCAAACGGTCAGCCCTCAAAACTTGCGCCTCGGAAAGCAAAGAAAAGGATTTTTACGGTTTCATCACCTTGATGAATCTGAACATTTCATCAGGCCCCTCATCGGGATCATGTTCTTCATCATCCGGCATTTCGTGATCGGGTTTGAAATACTCGCACCAAAACTGATCGATCTGAAAACCGCACTTGTTCACATAGAAGTGTATGTTGCGCTTTTCAAAATATGGCGTGCAGGTCTCCCAAACGACAGTTTCGGGGTGCAGAGCCTCAATCGCCAACCACGCACCATAGCCGATGCCTTTGGTGTGCTCTTCGGGTGAAACGAAAAGGATCTCCAATTCGTTGCGGTTGGTCTCTTTATTGATCTTCAGGATGACTCCGCCAACCTTCCTTCCCTCAACAACGATACGGTACGTTTCGCTGTCGGGAGAATCAATGCTGCGTTCAATTGTTTTGCGAGATATGATCTCGCCGTCAAAATCAAGATGATTATCACGCTCTCCAAACTCCTCGATTGCGCCGTACTTGAACGCCCATTGATTATCAAGTATAAATTGCTCGCGGTCGTCCGCTTCAAGCGGGACAAGGGTTACTTTTGTGTTTTTCATATAAACCTCCTGAAAATAAAAACTACTCGGTCATTACAAAATAATAACCGAGCGCACTCGACACCTAATCCGGTATGCGGCCTGCAAATCCCTTCGGATTTACGATCCCCTGGCGTTACGACGCCATACCTCCGGTGACAAAATTATCAAATTTACGCTGATTTGACCGCAAAATAACGGTCAAATCAGCATTTTGGTCGGAGTGACACGACTCGAACGTGCGATCCCCGCATCCCAAATGCGGTGCGATACCAGCTTCGCTACACCCCGAAATGTGTAAAATATTCAATTTTTGCGGTTTTTCCGTAAGTGGTCAAATCTGTGGTCAAAACATTTTGTCGGTGTTTTTTTGAAAAGGGTAACAGCCAAAAAAGTCAATGTTTGCAAGGGATTTCGAGCATTTGAAAAATCAAGAAGCGGAAACTGCCTGCATGCTCCCAAAACTGGTGGGTGACCGTTACCCTACATCCCGATATTCGGTTTTGGGGTTAAATCCGTAGGCGTTCAAATCAAAGGGGCGCGGGACCCGGCGCTCCGGATCCGTTCGGCGAGGCGGCTGTCGCCGCCTCGTCTCAGTTGTTCCGGCTCAGAGCCTCCCGGCACGCCGCACATACATTTTTGCCCTCGTAGGCAATCAGATCTTCCGTACTGCCGCAGAAAATGCAGGAGGACTGATGCTTCTGCAGGATAATGCGCTCGCCGTCCATGAATATCTCGACCGGGTCGCGCTCGTTCAGCCCCAGCGTCTGCCGGATGGACATCGGGATCACGATCCGCCCCAGCTCGTCCACGCGCCGGATAATGCCGGTTGATTTGATGCGCGTCGGTTTGTCGGTGCAGTTTCCAGCCGCCGTCATATTCTCTGCGTCTTTTTGCTGCTTCATTAAAAAATACGCCTTCCTTTCCCATGCACTGTGTTTCGTCCGACCTCCGGACCGGGGCGCGCTTCTCTGCCGCCGCGTGTCGCAGTGTGTCGGTTGCTTCCTCACGCCCATTATACACGCCTTGTCAGAATCTGTCAACGGGTCCGCCGCTTCTTTAACAAGGAATTTACCAATCGTTCACGCATGGGGCGAAAGTGTGTGCCGTGCGGCGGGGGTGTCCGAAAGCCGGATGCCGACCGGCTCCGGACTGCCGCGTGTGGGCACCGGAAGAACCGGTCAGACTGGTCTGACCGGTCAGAACCGGAACAGTTCGGTCGCGCTGGAGCGCAGGTTCATCTGCGAGTCCACGGCGGGATCGTTCAGCATGGTCATCTCCAGCGTCAGGTGCCGGCGCTCCAGCCGCCGATTGTCCGGGGCGGGAACGGGATTTCCCAAATCGTACCTGAGAATCGCGCCGTTGTAGGCGGATGCGTGAGTCAGGCAGTGATAGCCTGTCAGGAAGGCGCCGCTGTCGCCGTTCAGCACGCCGGAGGACGCGCAGACCGCCCGTGCCGCACTGCGGACGTATTCCAGCTCCATATCCAGCCGGACGGACAGCGTCTCGGTGGTCAGGGCGCCAGGGGCGTTGAGCGAGAAGGTCAGGCTTCCGCCGTCCGCCGCCATGCGCCATGCCAGCGACAGTCCGTACAGCAGGAACGCCTCCCAGACGCGCGGGTGGGAGCAGAAAACCTGCCGGTTCTGATCCCGATCCGTGTCGCCGTCGCGGGTCGGCTCCTCCTGCGCGACACAGCCGATTGCCGCCGCCATGCTGCAGATGCAGTCGGACACGTCCCGCAGACGCACGGTCTGCCTGTCCGGCTGTGGGAACAGCGCCGGCAGTCGTTCGCTCAGCTCGTACGCGGCTTCGGTCAGCACCTGATAGGTTTCGGCATCACAGCGTCCGGCTCCCATTGCCCGAACCGACTCGGACACGATCCAGTCCGTCTGCAGAAGTCCCCGGTTGACTGCGGCGGCACCGCGTTTGCCGGGCACGTGGAAGTGGATCAGCAGTCCCAGACCGCAGGCGGGCAGGTAGCGCTTGGAGAGCAAGCCCAATCCGTGCTCGGTCATGATGAGCAGCGGACGCGTTTCCTGCGAGCAGAACCACGGTTGCGTTTCCTCCGGGATCTGTACTTCTCTTGTCAGGTAAGCGCCCGGTTCCCACGCTCCCGCCGGTGCCCGCGAGGCGAGCACATATCCGGACAGTGAGTCGATTCCGAACAGGGCATAGCTGATGCCGTATACGAATCCGTCCGGGATCACTGTGCCCGGCGGGTAATTGAAGGACCAGCGGGTATAGGAAGTCATGCGCTGAGACATAGGTTCCGTCCTTTCCACAAATAATAATTGGTTTATTATACCATATTTCTGGCTGAATTTCAATGCTTTTGTGAAGATTACGCACGCCGGAGGGAAAATTTTTTTCGGAGTAACAGCCGCGGTGCTGTCTGGGGCACCTTCCCGTTGAGAATGCACGCACCGCACATTTGCTCCAAATCATAAGCGAAAACCTGTTGACAACAAACCGCTGTCCGGTGTATAATATTATAAGGTATCAAGAGAGGATGTGACGGAACATGAGAATCCTGCTCACAGGCGGCGGAACAGCCGGACACGTCAACCCGGCGCTGGCTGTTGCCGATGCACTCCGGGCACGCGATCCGGGGACGCAGTTCCTGTTTGCGGCGTCGGATATGCCGCGTGATAAGGCAAACGACCTGATCCCCCGCGCAGGGTACGAGTTGCGGCATATCCATATCCGAGGCGTGAGAAGCCCGATCGTACACCCCGCCAATCTCGCCCTGCCGTTCATCATGAGCCGGGCGCGGAGACAGGCACGGGCGCTCATCCGGGCGTTTTCCCCTGACCTTATCATCGGGACGGGCGGGTTTGCCTGCTGGCCCGTGGTGGCGGAGGGCGCGGCGCTGGGTATTCCGACCGCCGTGCATGAGTCCAACGCATTGCCCGGCAAGGCAATCATGCAGGTCAGGCATCGGGTGGATCGTATATTTATCAACTTTCCGGAAACGGCTGACCGGCTGAACCTGACAGGCAGGGAGAGAGACAGGATCATCCGGGTCGGGAACCCCATTCTGCCGGGATTCGGTGCCGTGTCCCGCGCGGACGCACGGAAACAGCTGGGGCTTGCCCCGGACGAGGTGTCCGTGCTTGCCTTCGGCGGCAGTCTGGGGGCGGAGCGGCTCAATGATGCGCTGGTCGCGCTGGCAGAGCGTGTCGCGCGCGACCTGCCGCACGTCACGCTGACGTTTGCTGCCGGTAAGCGGGATTACGACCGCACCGCCGCGAACCTGAAGGGCAGTGCCGCCGCGGGGTGCCCCCGCATCAGCCTGCTGGATTATATTTACGATATGCCAGTGCGGATGGCGGCGGCTGACCTCGTGGTGTCCCGCGCGGGTGCCATGACGGTGTCCGAGCTGTCCCTGCTCGGAAAGGCGGCGGTGCTGGTGCCGTCCCCGTATGTGGCGGACAATCATCAGCTCCGCAACGCGCAGGCGCTGGTACGGGCGGGCGCGGGTGTGTGCGTCGAGGAGGACGGACTGCCGGGCGGTGCGCTGGAACGCGCCGTCCTGCCGTTGCTGGCGCAATCGGCGGAGCGCGCCGCCATGGGACAGCGTCTGCAGGAGGGCTTCGCCTGCCCGGACGCAAACGAAAGGCTCTGCGTGGAGCTGCTGCGCCTTGCGCGCGGGCAGGCATGATACCGCCGGAGCCGGAAGGAAGGAGATGGTAGCTATGCCATGGCTACGAACGCAACTGAAACGGGCGGGTGGCGCTTGGCGCGGCGCCCTGTGGCGGATCCGACACAGATCCCACCCGAAACGCCCGCGGCGGGCGGCGCGCCCGCGCAGATTCAAAGATAAATTCCTGCAGAAGGGGCGTTTCGGCACGAATGTGCCGCTGAAGAAACGCTTTCGAGCCCTTCGCTGGCTGTATGGGACGGGGGCGGCACTGCTGGCGATGCTGATCCTGTCCTGCACGGTGCTGGGCGTGTCCTACGCGTGGCTCGTGACCGACATCCGGGTGGAGGGTGCCTCACGGTACCGGGCGGACGATCTGCGGGAGGCGCTGGGCGTCCGTCCGGATGACCTGATGCTGGGCTTTTCGGCATCCGACACCGAGCGGAGCCTGCGGAAGCAGTTCCCGCTGCTGGCGTCCGCCTCCCTGCACCGGGCACTGGACGGGACGCTCACGCTGACCGTCCGGGAGGAGGAGACTCTGCTCTATACCCGGCACTACCGGAACTACTACCTGCTGTCCGCCACGACTCTGCGCGTCATCGCCGTGGATGCGACGCCGGATGCGTGGCTCGGCTATGCCCCCGCGTATATCGGACTGCCGGAGCAGGCGCGGCTGCGCGTCGGCGATACGCTGACGTTTGCCTTCCTGCCGTACCCCGGCGAGCGGGAGTCGGGCAACGTAGCCACCTACGAGGTGGAAACAGCTACAGCCGGGGAGGAATTCGCCTACGTGGATGAGGTGCGTACCGCCATCCTGAACTCCTCTTTGGCTCGTCACGTCACGGGGATGGAGCTGAGTGACCGGTATGACCTGTGGTTTTTGCTGGACGGAAAGATCAAAATCCGGCTGGGCAACACAGACCGGCTGGCGGACAAGCTGTCCCTGGCGGCGACCGTGCTGGCAAAGCAGACCGAACCGTCCGGACCGGCATTGCTGGACGCTTCCGATCCCGCCGCCGTCACCTACCGGGAGGCTCCGGATATAACCCTGCCGGATTGGGCGGGCAGCCGGTGACTGCCGGCGGTTCTAAATTGTGAACATTCCATAAATTTTTTCAAAGCTATTGCTTTTTTGGCAAAAAAACGGTATTATATAGGTATGGTCAATTCCTGCAGGCAGCAGGAGCCGTGCCTGCCGCCAGGCGGCACGCCTGAGTGAATAATCCGAGCAAGGGGAGGAAGTAACATATGACTTTTGAACACGACGATACCAATTCGTCCGGCGTAAAAATTGAGGTAATCGGCGTCGGCGGAGGCGGAAACAACGCAGTCAACCGCATGATCAATTCCAACATCAAGGGCGTGGAGTTCGTCGCCATCAACACCGATGCGCAGGTGCTGAAGAAGTCGGATGCCACGACCAAGCTTGCCATCGGGCAGAAGCTGACCAACGGGTTCGGCGCCGGCGCCAATCCGCAGATCGGCGCACGCGCGGCGGAGGAATCTATTGACGAGATCAAGAAGATTCTGGAGGACGCCGACATGGTGTTCGTCACCGCCGGCATGGGCGGCGGCACCGGTACCGGTGCGGCGCCTGTTGTGGCGCGGCTTGCCCGGGAGGCGGGCGCACTGACCGTCGGTATCGTGACAAAGCCCTTCACGTTTGAGGGCAAGCGCCGCATGGCGCAGGCGATAGCCGGCATCAAGGAACTGAGCCAGTACGTGGATTCGCTGGTGGTCATCCCCAACGACCGGCTGTGCCAGATGCCCGACACGCCCCGCATTACATTGCAGAATGCGTTTGAGATCGCCGACGGCGTCCTGTCGCAGGGCACCCGCAGCATCTCCGACCTTATCAACGTGCCCAGCTTCATTAACCTTGACTTTGCCGATGTTTCCTCCGTCATGAAGGACGCGGGCTACGCGCACATGGGTGTGGGCGTCGGTACCGGCAAGGACAAGGCAGAGGATGCGGCGCGCAACGCCATCTCCAGCCCCCTGCTGGAGTCCTCTATCGCGGGCGCGCGCGGCGTGCTGATCAGCGTGGTGGCGTCCTCGGATGTCAGCCTCGCGGATGTGGAGATCGCGTCCACCATGATTTCGGCAGAGGCGGCGCCGGATGCAAACGTCATCTGGGGTGTCAACTTTGACGATGAGATGGACGACAGTATGCGCGTCACCATCATTGCCACCGGCTTTGATAAAAAGAACGACACGGATGCTCCTGCTGCGGCATCGGACGCCAAGTCGGAGCCCGCTCCGGCGGCTGCGCCCGCCCCGGCGGCAACGTCCGCCAAGGCAGCCCCCAAGGCGTCTGCCAATCCGGCGCCTGCCGAGAGTGAAAACAAGCTGCCCAAGGGGTTCGTTGATCGGCTGACCGCGCTGGACGATGAGCTGTCATCGCTCAAGGGTATCCGGTAAGGTCTGATTTTTGCATGACAGGATGCCTCCGGGCTTCCGTATGCGCCGCACCGGCGCACGGAGCCGGAGGCATCTTTTTGCGCGGGACGGTGTCCCGCCCTAGGCGCACGCAGGCGGCGCGCTTGCACGCGGCAGGGCAAATGCGCCCGCTCGGTGGCACAAGTGTCGCACATCCCGGAAAAAATTCCGGGAATTTTTGTGTATACCGCTTGACCGGAGCGCCCGGCTATGCTATAATGGAGGTGTATGGGGCAGGGAAGCCCCACCGCTAACCGTGAGATCAAACAGGAGGTATTTGCTATGTTGCCAATCGCCATTCAACTGTATTCCGTGCGCGACGACGCAGCCGCCGATATGAGGGGTACACTGCAGAAGATCAGGGAAATGGGGTACGACGGCGTTGAGTTTGCCGGTCTGCACGGACACACCGCCGAAGAGGTTCGGGAGATGTGTCAGGAAATCGGACTTTTGCCCCTGTCGGCACACGTGCCGTATGACGAGATGGTCGCCGATCCGGAGGGCGTGCTGGGACAGTATGCCGCCATCGGATGCCGCTATGTCGCCATTCCGTACCTGATGCCGGAGTACCGCCCCGGAACGCCCGGCTTTGCGGATGTCATCCGGAATGCCGCCATGCTGGGGGAAGTTGCCAACCGGCTGGGCATGACTCTGCTGTATCATAACCACGATTTTGAGTTCCAGAAGATTGACGGCAAGTACGCGCTGGAGGTGCTGTACGATACCGTGCCCGCCTCCCTGCTCCAGACCGAGCTGGATGTGTGCTGGGTGCGCGTCGGCGGCGAGGAGCCTGCCGCCTATATCCGCAAGTATACCGGGCGTGCGCCGGTCGTCCACCTCAAGGACTACGCCGGCGGCAAGTCCGAGCATATGTACGAGCTGATCGGCATTCAGTCCGAGCACGCGCCGGAGGAGCATCCCTTTGAGTTCCGCCCTGTCGGCTCCGGTGTGCAGGACATCCCCGCCATTCTCGCCGCCGCCGACGATGCCGGCGCGAAGTGGCTGGTTGTCGAGCAGGATCAGCCTTCCATGGGGCTTACCCCGATGGAGTGCGCCCGCGCGAGCATCGGCTACCTGCGCGGACTGTGAGCGGAGGAAGCGTATGAAACGGTACAGATGGACGCTTGCGGCAGCGCTGCTTGCCGCCCTGCTGGCGCTGGGTGTGTCGGGATGCCGGAATGACGGCGGACCGGCAACCGACAGCGAAACGGACGGGACCGGATCCGTTACGGAGCCGGCACCCACCGCCGTTGCCTCCGAAACGCCCACCGAAGATCCGACCGAAACCACCGAGTCCGCCACGACAATTCCGGAGGAAATGACCATGGCTCCCACCGAAACACTGTCCGTTATCGCGGACGGAAAGACCTCGTACACCGTCCTGCCGGGCGCGGGCGTGACCGACGCCTGCCGCGCCGAGCTGGACTGGCTGTACGCCGTCATGGATGAAAAGTACGGCACGCACCCCGCCGAGGCGGAGAGCGGCTCCGGCAAGGTCATCACGTTGACAATGCAGGGCAACAGCCACGACTGGTCTGTCGAGGTGGACGCGGCGACCGGCACCATCGCGCTGAAGGGCGGCTCCGCCGCCGCGCTGGGACAGGCGATCCGCTATGTCGGAACGCAGTTCTGCGGCGCCGCGGACGGCAGTCTCACGGTGCCCGTGAACGGCAGCCACACCTACACCTACGCGACCGATAAAATCAACAACAGCAGTCTGCTTTCCTACGAGGGAAGGGGCACCGCCACGCCCTCCAACGAGAAGGGGACGCTGATGACGCCCGCCTGGCTGGATACAGCCGTCATCGTGGAGGTGCGGCTGGACACCGCCTCCATCGGCGGTAAGTTCCAGGATTCCCGCGCCCTGATCGACTTCTATGCCGAAGCCGGCGTAAACGTCATCTGGCTCGATCCCATCTACCAGCGCGGTCCCGGCGGAAACGGCTACGGCAATGTCGGGCTTCACACCGTGGAGCCTGCCCTGACCGGAACGCGGGATATGGCGGAGGGCTGGGCTGTCGTCCGGGATTTTGTGGAGTATGCCCATTCCAAGGGCGTGTATATCCTGCTCGACCTCGTTTCGTGGGGCACCATGAAGAAGGCGCCGCTGGTCACGGAGCATCCCGACTGGTTCGCCGGGGAGGCGTGGGGCAACGCCGCCTTCAACTGGAAGAATGAGGAGTTCCGCGAGTGGTTCATTACGCAGGCGGTTCACAATATCCAGTACACCGGGGCGGACGGCTACCGCTGTGACTGTGAGCCGTTCACCGCCGGGTACGATGTGTATGCCGAGATCCGGAGCAGGCTGAACGCAAACGGGATTTACCCGCTCATCATGAGCGAGGACGGCGGGGAGCGCCGGACAGCCTTTGACTGCGAGCAGGACGGCGTGCTGGATTACTCCGCCATGACGCGCGGTCAGCTCTACCAGCAGACGCAGGCGAATTTCTTTGTGGACGGGTACCTGTCCATGGTCGCATCGGTGCAGAAGGGGCGGGGGCTCGGCTCTGCCGAACAGCAGAGCAGGCGCCGTACCGCAGGCACCTACCGCTACTACACCAACTGCATCACCAACCACGACTACCAGAACCGCAGTGTCTGCGGCAATCGCCTCAAGATCGGCTACGCCGCCATTTACGCGCCCTTCATCCCGGTGTGGTACATGGGCGATGAATTCGGCGTACAGCAGAAGAACGCCGTCCTGTACGACAAGAAGGTGGACTACAGTCAGATCGAAACCAATCCGGAGCAGGGGCTGTTCTTTGAGGATGTCAAGCGCATGATTGCCATCCGGCGCTCCTTCCCCGACATTTTCCAGTACTTCCCGCTCAACCACCGCGATGCCAATATCTGCAAGGTAAACGTCACCGGGGCGACTGTTACCGACACTAAGACCGACAACTACGCCCGCTTCATGGGGGACAGGATGGTCATCGTGGTTGCCAACAACAAAGCGGAACAGTCCGGTGTCTGCACGGTCGGGATCCCCTTCTCGGACGGCTTCACACAGCAGTACTACAACTACCGCGTGACCGATCTGCTGACCGGGCGCGTGATCGCCGTCGGACGTGCCGACACGGTCAACAATTTCTCTGCTGTCGTGCCTTACGAGTACTGCGGTGTCTTCCTCGTGGAGGGCATTGATCCCATCCCGGCGGCGTGAGCCCCCCTTTTCCCGGATCTTTTGAAAAAAAGATACATATAACACAGTTCCAAAAAGCAAATGACGCAAAGGAGATTACGAATATGGCAGAGAAAATGGATGCCAAGCTGGATTATGCAAACCAGAAGGTCGAGCAGGTCATCGACATCAATCGCAAGCTGCGCGTCGGTATCATCGGGTGCGGCTGGATCGCAGACGCGCACATTGATTCCTACAAGCGGATGCCCGATGTCGAGCTGGTCGCGGGCTGCGACCTGATTCCCGGCAAGGCGGCAGCCTTCTTCAAGCGCAATGGCGTGGAGGGCGTCAAAACCGATTACGCCTCCCACAAGGAGATGCTGGATGACGAGAGCCTGCAGCTGGATGCCGTGTCCATCTGCACCTACAACCGTCAGCACGCCGCCCCCGCCATCTATGCGCTGAGCAAGGGCGTCAATGTCCTGCTGGAGAAGCCCTTCACCGTCACGCTGGACGAGGCGCTGGAGGTCATGAAGGCGGAGAAGGCGAGCGGCAAGGTGCTGTCCATCGGCTTCCAGCCCCGCCTGGATCCCAATATGCAGATGATTAAGAAAATCGTTGAGTCCGGCGAGCTGGGCAAGATCTACTACATCCAGACCGGCGGCGGACGCCGGCGCGGCATTCCTACCCCGTTCCCGGAAGTCACCTTCATCCGCGATGAGACCGCCGGTCTCGGCGCACTGGCAGATATCGGTTGCTACTCGCTGGATATGGTGCTTAACGCCATCGGCTACCCGAAGCCGCTGTCCGTGACCGGCTACAAGAGCGACTTCTTCGGCAAGGATCCCACGACCTATCCGGATCACCCCGAGTACGCGCAGAAGTTCGGCGTGGATGATTTCGCCGCCGCGTTCATCCGGCTGGAGGGCGGTATCATTCTGGACTTCCGCATCGCGTGGGCGATGAACGTTGACACCCCCGGGGACACCATCATTCTGGGTACCAAGGGCGGTCTGCGCATCCCCTCCACCGACTGCTGGAACGGTTCGGTGGGCGGTCCCATGACCATCTACAAGACCATCGGCGGCATCAATTACGAAACGCAGGTTCCGATTATCAATGACGGCGGTCCGTCCCTGTTCGACCGCAAGATCCGCTCCTTCCTGGACGCCTGCAAGACCGGCGGCAAGGCGCCCGTCCCCACCTCGCAGATTATCTACAACCAGGCGATCCTGGACGGCATTGCCCGTTCCGCGAAGCTGGGTCACGAGATCGAGCTGGAGATCCCGGAAGTCTGACGCTGATTGTATCAAAAACCACAGGCAAGCCCCCGGCGCAGCTGCGCCGGGGGCTTGCCTGTGGTTCGGGATGGGCGGACGAAAGCGGGGGACCGATGCTGCTCGATCCCCCGCGAAACGGGTTGCTTTATTCAGAGATTGTCTTTGACCGCAGAGCGTATGCGCCGCTCAAGGATCAAGAATCCCCTCAGTCCTTCTTCCGGAGCGTGACACCCACGCCGGCAAGAATCAGGGCGGCAACGCCCACCACAGACGCGCTCACAACAGAGGCGCAGCCGGACTTCTTCTCCTCGCCGGCTCCGGTGGTAGCAGACGCCACATCGGACTGGCTGTTGCTCGCTGCAGGCTGAGATGCGGTATCCACCGTCGTCTGCGTCTCGGTAGCGGTGGAGGTGGCGGTATCATCCGACGAATCCTCTTCCGTAACGGTTTCCTTGTCGGTAGAGGTCTCGGTTGCCTCGCCCTCCGCCAGTTTCTTTGCCATGCTGTCGATCTTAGCCTGCGCATCGGGCGTCAGACCGGCGACCAGAATGGCGTTCGCCAGGGACTCATTGTTCTCCTGTCCGTCCGCGATGAACAGAATGTCATCCACGACCTGGATCCGGGTAATGCAGGTGCCGTAGGTTTCCTCGTACTTCAGGGTAGCGATCTCGGTCATATCATCGTCATTGTACACCTTGATGGTCTGTCCGTTCTTGTTGCCGACCAGAATGTACTTGCCCGCATGGCAGACCGAGTAGGGATTCTCCAGCTCGTAGGATGCAACGCAGGAGGCACCGTCGGGCGCGATCTTCATGAGAGCCTTCTTGCCGCTCTTCAGCTTGGCGGTCAGCCAGACAACGCCGTCCGTATCCACCGCCAGGTAGTAACCGTCGTCCAGCATGGAATCAGCCGTCCGGACGGGGCACTGGTCGTCAGAGAAATTGATGTAGCCGTTGGTTCCGAAGTCGGTGTTCAGCACCGGCTTGGAGGGGTTGGTCACGTCGAAGCAGTACAGTGCATCGTAAGCATAGTTGGTCATGACGTAGCAGTAGTACTTGTCACCGATCTTGGCGACCTCAACACCGTTGATGCCGACCTGAATGCCGTTCGCATCGCCGGGCTGATCGCCGAACTGGTACACGGGACCTTCCCACAGCTCCTCAAACTGCTTGGTCTCATCGTTGATGTGCGCGATGCCCAGGGAGACCAGGTTGAAGTTGGTGGAGAAGGAGAAGCCGCAGTAGACATTGCCTCTGTCGTCCGCCGCAATGCCCTTGACGTAGGAGAAGGGACCCTGCGCAACGCTCGGATCCTGCTCGGAGTCAAAGCGGTAGTACACATCGGTGATGGCGCCGGATGCGAAATCATACAGGGCGCAGCCGCGGAAATTGGAGCCGTTGAGGTGCCCCATCAAAGCGTACTTGCCGTTCGGCGTGACGCAGAAGCCTCTCATGTTGATCGAGCAGATCTCGCGCTCCTCGCCGTCCAGCTCGCGGATTTCCTTCCAGCCGCTGTCATAGTTCTCATAACCCTTTGCCAGCGCGGAGTAAAAGCTCTTGCCCTCCTGATACACGAGTGCCTTCAGTTCAATTTCTGACCAAGTGCTGTCGTTGACACTGTCGTTCAGTGCGGCGGTGGGAACCGTTACCGCGCAAACCGTCAGAAGCATCGACAGGCACAGCAGAAGCGGAATCATCTTCTTCATAGTTGCTTTCCTTTCTGAATTGTAAGCGGGACAAATGCCTGAGCGGCAACCCTTGCTGCCGTTAGCTATGCCCCGCCTGCCGGGGTTTGCCCCTGTGCAGTTCCCTCAGTATACCATGTATATATGACAAATCATCGTAAAATTCTGGAACTTTCTGTGAACGAATGATTAAATGTGCTCAAATCACATAAAAAAGCCGTGCGCGCGCCCATTTCGACAGGTAAAAACGACAAGAAAAAAGACTTCCCGCCGGCGTATGTCTGCGGGAAGTCTTTATGGATGCGACCGGATCCGGTCTTACGCCTGCATGGCGTTGAGTGCCTTGGTGAACTCGCTCTTCTGGTGTGCGGCGCAGTTCTTGTGGATGATGCCCTTGGCAGCGGCAACATCGATCTTCTTGCACGCGACCTTGTAAAGCTCCTGTGCGGCAGCCATATCGTTGGCAGCAACCGCAGCGCGGTACTTCTTGACGTCGGTCTTCATCTGCGTCTTGAACATCTTATTCTGCAGGGTCTTGGTCTCGGTAACGCGCACGCGCTTCTTCGCGGACTTGATATTCGGCATGACAGCTTCCTCCTCATAGAATAATTCCTATGCTCCCGTCCCGCTTCATCTGAGAGGGTATGCCGCAGGACTCACATATACCCTTTTATCATACCACAATTCGCCGCAAATTGCAAGAGGTTTTCAAAATTTTTCTGAGGAAACTTTGTGGAGAGTAAATTCTCAAAGTAAATGCAACTCTAAATGCTGCTGTTGCGGTTGCTTGGATAATTTGCGCATTTGCCTTCTTGCGGACGGATCGACCTGCCCCTGCCGTCCCCTGCGGGGCGGCTTGCCTTCCTTGTCGCCCGCCTGCCCTGCCTTTAGCTTGCTTTGTCGCCCACATCCCCCCTGCCCCCTTCCCCGGTGGGGAAGGGGGAGATTTTTGGCTTTCTTATGCAAGGGGCTTTGCCCCTTGCATCCCCGAGGGCTGGGCGGGACGCGGCACTGGTTTTGCTTGTGGAAAACCGGTTTCTTCGGCGTTGAATAGAGCGTTGGCGCCCGCCGGGGCGTCGGGAATCCGGGTTAAAAAAAGCCCGCCACTTCGTGGGGGTAACCTGTACGGCAGGGACTGTAAGTGCCGCAGGCGGTTAAATGCTGGGGATGCAAGGGGCGGAGCCCCTTGCATGAAAATAACCTTGGTCACCCCCTTCCCCGCCGGGGAAGGGGGCTGGGGGATAGGGGGCAGGGAAGCAAGCTAAAGGTAGGGCAGGCGGGCGACAAAGAAAGCACGCCCCCGGCAGGTACAGCGGCGGCAAGGTCAGCCGGCGACCAACCGGGCAAGCCCTCCGCCGGGTTCATGTTTGAAAAGGTCTGTAAGTGCCGCAGGCGGTTAAATGCTGGGGATGCAAGGGGCGGAGCCCCTTGCATGAAATAACCTTGGTCACCCCCTTCCCCACCGGGGAAGAGCGCTCTACGAGCGCGGGCTGGGGGATAGGGGGCAGGGAAGCAAGCTAAAGGCAGGGTTGGCAAGCGGCAAAGAAGGCAAGCCCCCCGCCGGGGACAGTGGTGGCAAGGTCGGCAGGCGACCAACCGGGTAAGTCCCCCTCCGGCACCTGAGTGGCAGGGTAAGCCGCCCAAAAGAAGTGCCCCCGCCCCACTTTTTTACTTTCTCCCCTTGCCAGCGGCGCGCGGATGTGATACAATATGCAATAGAGTCGGAAACCGTTTGATAAAATAAGGGGGAACCGCAACCGTGGCACAGGCAAAAACAAAAGCAAAAGGAACGAACAAAGCACTGAATCTTTTGAGCGAGGCAGATTTCCGCCGGGCACTGAAGGCGGAACCGCCACGGGGCGGCTACCTGTTTTTCGGCGAGGAGGATTACATGAAGCTGACGCTCCTGCGTATGGTGCAGGACGCTGTATGCCCCGCCGATGACCCCATGGCAACCTTCAATTCCCTGCGGCTGGACGGGCTGGATCTGACCGCCGCCCGTCTGCTGGACGCCATGGCGGCGCCGCCCATGGGCGCGGAGCGCAAGCTGATAACCGTCACGGGAGTCAACTTCAACACGCTCCGCGCCGCCGACGCCGAAGCTCTGCTCGGCGCACTGGCGGTACTGCCGGAATACCCGTATGTCCTGCTGATTCTGTCGGTTGGTGCGGATGCGCTGGATGCGGGAAACCTGCCGCGCAGTCCGTCGGCACTGCTTTGTCGGCTGTCCGAACTGCTGCAGCCGGTCTGGTTTGAGCGGAATACCCCGCAGAAGCTGTACGGCTGGGTGCAGAAGCACTACCGACACGACGGCGTGACGGCGGACGAAGCCGCCTGCCGCGCGACGGTGGCATTTTGCGGGCGGAATATGTTCACGCTGGCATCCGAGATCGACAAGATCGCGTACTACGCGCTGGCGCACGGGACAGACACCGTGACCGAGACGCATATCCGCGCCGCCGGAACGCCCGCTGCCGAGTATGACGCATTTGCGTTTGCCAACGCCGTCATGGAGCGACGGCAGGCGGATGCGCTTGCCATCCTGCAGGAGCAGAAGCTGCGGCGCGTGGAGCCGCTGATGATTCTGTCTGAGGCATCGCGGGTGCTGGTAAGTCTGTGCGCCATCCGCACGCTGGCGGATGCGGGGCACACCGGCGAGGAAATTGCCGCATCCCTGCACATGAACCCGTATCAGGTCAAGCTGTACCTGCGTGTGGCGCGGGCGGCGGAGCCGGGGGTTCTGTCTGCCGCCGTGGACGCCTGCGCGCAGGCAGATGCGGCGCTCAAGCGTTCGGCGGCGGACGGATACCAGCTGATCGAGCGGCTGATATGCGGTCTGTAACCTCCGATATTTTTGCCCGGCTGTCTTGACCTTGCCGGAGGAGGTGCGGTTTCCGGGCGCCGTGCGGTCTTTTCCACACCCCTGCGGCGGTCGAATCGTGCCGAAAAACCGCGAAGAAGCGCGAAAACGGTTTGTGCATCAGCAAAACGGCGTACCATGCGGCGTGTTTCTCCACACGTTTCTCCACAGGTTGTGGAAAAGTTTTGCCCTCTTGTGTGGGAAATGGGAAAGAGAACGTGGGCTTGCGCCGGGGTGGCTTGCCTCGCCTTGCCGCTGTTGTCCCCGGCGGGGGGCGTGGCGGTTTTGGTCGCCGGTTGACTCTGCCGCTGTGGTGCCTGAAGGAGTGGTTTGCCTTCTTTGTCGCCTGCCTACCCTGCCTTTAGCTTGCTTTCCTGCCCCCTATCCCCCCGTCCCCCTTCCCCGGCGGGGAAGGGGGAGACTCAAAGTTTATTTCGCCGGGGGCTCCGCCCCCGGCACCCCGGCACTGAACCACTTGCGGCACTTACGGAACCTGTCAAGAAAATGCCAAGCGGGGGCGTGGCGGTTTTGGTTGCCGGTTGACTTTGCCGCTGTGGTGCCTGAAGGGGTGGCTTGCTTTCTTTGCCGCCTGCCTACCCTGCCTTCAGTTTATTTTTTTGCCCCCTATCCTCCCAGCCCCCTTCCCCGGCGGGGAAGGGGGAGACTAAGGTTATTTCATGCAAGGGGCTTCGCCCCTTGCATCCCCGGGGTTGAACCTGCGGTTCGCCGCAAAACCGACAGAATTTCTTTACCTTGAGCAGTGCCGGCAGCCAAGGAGAGGGGGGACCGGGGGAGAGGAACTTCGGCGTTTGAGATGGTCCTCTCCCCCGGGGCAGGTCGAACAAATGCCGCACGGGGAGCGGTCCCCTGCCCCCCGTCGGGTGGCACCGGAGCAGGGGCGTATCGCGCGCTGGAGGAGAGGCTTGCCCCCACGTTTTTCTTTCCATGCCTTGACAGGCGCGGCGGGCTGTGATATACTGGTATACCGTACCGAACCGCCGCGCCGGACGGCACGGAAACAGAAGGAAACGCCGTATCGGACAGCGATTCCCGAAAGACGGAAAGGGGAAAACAGAGCATGACAGAGAAGGACGCGGGCACCCTGACCGTCTGCTTTACGGGGCACCGACACATGGAGCGCGAGGAGGCATTGCGCCTGCCTGCCCTGCTGGACAGCGTGATCCGGGAGCTGTATAACCGGGGCGCACGCATTTTCCGCGCGGGCGGCGCGCAGGGCTTTGATACCGTGGCGGCACTCAAGGTGCTGGAACTGCGCGAGCAGCTGCCGGGGCTTCGCCTGGAGCTGATCCTCCCCTGCCGCGACCAGACGGCGGGATGGGACGAAGCCGGCGTCCGCACCTACCGCTACATTTACCGGAACGCCGATGCCAGTCGGTTCATTTTTGACCGCTACATCGAGGGATGCATGCTGGAGCGCGACCGCCGCCTCGTTGCGGGAAGCGACATCTGCGTCGCCTTCTGCACCCGCAGTCGCGGCGGGACGGCGTATACCTGCGCCTGCGCCCTGCGCGCAGGACTGGAGCTTATCAATCTGCACGAACGGATGAGGGGGCAGGGAAGCGCACAGCCGTTTCCGTCCGGGATGCCGGGTAGCGGATCAGAGATCAGATAGGGGGAAAAGATCATGACGGATTTCATGAAAGCCATGGCGGATGAGGTCGCCGCCCAGGGCGGCGAGGGATGCTATTACACGGTTGTAACGCTGGAGCCGCCGCAGGAGGGTGACACCCTGTACCATATGGAAAAGGTGGATTTCCGCCCCGGCAACCCGGCACATGACTGCTACTCGGTAGCCAAGAGTGTGGCGGTCACGGCGGCAGGTCTGCTGTATGACCGGGGACTGCTCCGCCCGGAGGACACGCTGGACAGATTCCTGTCCGCCTACCTGACCGGGAAAACTGACCCGCGCTGGGGCAGGCTGACGGTGGATCAGCTGCTGCGCCACCGGACAGGCGCCGCCTCCGGCATAGATTTTGACCTGACCAATGCGCATCTGTGGGAGGATCCGGAGTGGCTGCATACCCTGTTCGCGGCTCCCATCACGCAGACGCCGGGCGAGGAATTTGTATACTCAGACGGGAACTATTATATTTTGGGGCGCATCGTGGAGGAGCTGCTCGGCGAGGACATGGAGAAGCTGTTGCTGCGCGAGGTCTTTGTGCCGCTGGGATTCCATGCCAATGCGTGGAGCCGGGATGTGAACGGGCACACCGTCGGCGGCACGGGGCTGTACCTGCGCACGGAGGACATGGCGAAGATCGGCTGGCTGTACCTGAACCGGGGCGCGTGGGGCGACCGCCGCATCTTCTCGGAGGCGTGGGCGGATATCTTCCTGCATCCGCCGGTGGACAGGGTGCGGTACGGCTACGCCCTGACGGAGGCGACCGCCGACCTGTATTTGGCGGGCGGGATGTACAACCAGGGTTTGGACTTTGACCTGCGCACGCGGCGTGTGGTGGCGTGGCACGCCTTTGACGAGGCGGGCAGCTTCCCGGGGCTTTCGCAGGCGTTCGTGCGGTACTGCCGCTGATGCGCGGACGGATGCCGGCTTTGCATACTGTTATGAAACATCCGTTTCCCGCTGAGGCAGTCCCGCTGCTGCTGGACTGGTACCGGACAAACGCCCGCCCCCTGCCGTGGCGCGAGAACCGGGACGCATACCGCGTGCTGGTGTCGGAGGTCATGCTCCAGCAGACGCGCGCCGAAGCAGTCAGACCGTACTTTGCGCGGTTCCTTGCCGCCCTGCCGACCGTTTCGGCACTGGCGGAGGCGGACGGGGACACCCTGCTCAAGCTCTGGGAGGGACTGGGCTATTACAGCAGGGTGCGTAACCTGCAACGGGCGGCACAGCGTGTGGTGGCGGATTTCGGCGGCGTCATTCCGGCGGATGTCGCCGCCCTGCGCAGTCTGCCCGGTGTCGGGCGGTACACGGCAGGGGCGGTGGCGTCCATCGCGTATGACATCCCCGCCCCGGCGGTGGACGGCAACGTCCTGCGCGTGCTTGCCCGCCTGACCGATGATGACACGGACGTCATGCTCCCGGCGGCAAAAACCGCCGCCGAGGCGGCGCTGGCGCCCTGCATCCCCTCGCCGGGCGCGGGCGATTTTACGCAGAGCCTGATCGAGCTGGGGGCGCTGGTCTGCCTGCCGGGAGAGCCGCGGTGTGACGTTTGCCCGCTGGCACTGCTCTGCCGTGCCCGCGCGGCAGGACATACGCGCGATCTGCCCATCCGGGGTGCGGCAAAGGCGCGCCGGGTTGAGCGGCGTGTCGTGCTGATTCTCCGGCTGGGCGGACAGGAGGCGGCACCGGTTGTGATCCGCCGCCGCCCGGCGGGACTGCTGGGCGGACTGTATGAGTTTCCCAATCTGCTTTGCGGGCAGCTTCCCGCCGCAGAGGGGGACGATCCCGCCGCCCGGACTGCCGCGTTTCTCCGGGGACTGGGGATAGAGCCGCTTGCCGTCCGTCCGGTCGGCACGGCGCGGCATCTGTTCACGCACGTCGAGTGGCAGATGGAAGGCGTGTGCGCCACGCTCCCGGCGGGGGCGGTTCTGCCGGAGGACTGGCTGGCTGTCAGTCCGGCGGATTTGCAGGATTCCTTTGCGCTTCCGTCAGCATTCGCCGCATTCCGCCCGGCGGCGGGCCTGCCCGGCGTCAAGCATAAAAAAACGGCTGGCGGGCGGAAAATGCAATGAATGGGCGGTTATCCTGCCTCTTTATTCAGGACGGTGCCGTGTTCATACAAGATGAACGCGGCGCCGTCCTGATTTCTTTTGAATTTTGTATATCCCGCCTATTGCAAAATGCAGGGAAACGTATTATAATAATGCAAATACAGGACGTCCCTGAACAGGCTCCGGTATAATGAAAAAAAGGAGATGATTTGGTATGAAGAAACTTTGTTCGCTTGTGCTCGCTTTCGTGATGGTGATGGGTTGCCTGTCTATTCTGTCCGGCTGCGCTTCTTCCGATGACTGGAAAACGGATGAAAACGGTCTGGTCGAACTGGTTATAGGCGGAATCGGTCCCCTGACCGGAGACTATGCAAACTACGGCACCTCGGTGCGCAACGGCGCGCAGATCGCTGTCGATGAGATCAATGCCGCCAATGCAAAGGGCGTCAACGGCTTCAAGCTGGTTCTGAAATTTGAAGATTCCGCCGGTTCTGCCGATACTGCCACCGCGGCATACGGCAAGCTGGTGGACGATGGCATGAAGGTCTCCCTGGGTGCGACTCTGTCCGGCGAGACCAAGGCTGTCACCGCCGCCGCCAAGGCGGACGGTGTGCTGGTACTGACGCCCTCCGGCTCCGCCGTGGATGCCATTGCCAACAACAACAGCGCGTTCCGCGTCTGCTTCTCCGATCCCTACCAGGGCAAGGCGTCTGCCGAGTACATCGCCCGGTATGGGCTGGCAAGCAAGGTTGCTGTCTTCTACGGAAGTGACAACAACTACTGCGTCGGTCTGAAGGAGACCTTCGAGGCGGAGTGCAAGGAAAAGGGAATTTCGGTCGTGGCGACCGAGGCATTCACTGCCAACAGCAACACCGACTTTTCGGCGCAGATCGCCAAGATTGCTTCCTCCGGAGCGGATCTGGTGTTCCTGCCCATCTACGCATCTGATGCGGCTACCTTCCTGACGCAGGCAAAGGGCAAGCTGGACGGCATGAAGATGTTCGGCTGTGACGGACTGGACGGTCTGCTGACCAAGATCAGCAACGCGGGCGATGCCGACGGCGTGCTGATGCTGACTCCCTTCGCAGCGGACAACCAGGACACCGCCGTGCAGAACTTCGTTAAAAAGTATCAGGAAAAGTACAACGCGACGCCCGATCAGTTTGCCGCCGACGGGTACGACGCAGTCTACACCGTGGTCGCCGCGCTGAAGCAGGCGAACCTGACCTCCGAGGATAAGGACAATTTCAACAGCCGCATCGTCGCCGCCATGACCAAGATCGAGGTAAAGGGCGTCACCGGCACCATGACATGGACTGCCGACGGCGAGTCCTCCAAGGCTGCCATCGCCATGGAGTACAGGAACGGTAAGGCTGTCCTGTTCACGCCTGACAAGGAGTAATGCCCCGGGGCACGCCCGGAGGCTCCGCCCACCGCATCGGTGCCGGCGGAGCTTCCGGGATCCCCGTTATAGGACAGCAGATTTTGCATACGGCCGGATATCCCCGCCGCCCGGTCGGTGAGGGTCCGGCCTTTGCCTATTTTCCGGAGCCGTGGCTGTTTCCGAGAGCAAGCACGGGTTTGCCGGCATTTCCATACATCCGAAAGGAGCCTGCCAGTCATGATCCAATTTATCGGAGCCCTTATCAGCGGACTGAACCTGGGCAGTATCTATGCCCTGATCGCGCTGGGCTATACCATGGTGTACGGCATCGCCAAAATGCTGAACTTCGCCCACGGCGACATCATTATGGTCGGCGCATACTCCGTCATTGTTTCGGCAGTGACACTCAAGCTGCCCCCCGTCGTCGCCATTCTGATTGCGGTTGTTGTCTGCGCCGCGCTGGGCGTGACCATTGAATTTCTGGCATACCGTCCCCTGCGGCAGTCGCCGCCGCTGGCGGTGCTGATAACGGCGATCGGTGTCAGCTACCTGCTCCAGAATCTGGCGCTCCTGATTTTCGGTCCCGAGCAGAAGTCCACGCCGGCACTGTTTGATCTGCCCTCCCTGACGCTGGGCGGCGTGACGGTGGACGGCATCACCCTGCTGACGCTGGGCGTGACCGCCGCCATCATGGTGGGGCTGACGCTGTTCATCAACCTGACCCGCATGGGCAAGGCGATGCGCGCCGTTTCCGAGGATCGCGACGCGGCGGAGCTGATGGGCATCAGCGTCAACAAGACCATCACCATCACCTTTGCCATCGGTTCGGCGCTGGCGGCGGTGGCAAGCGTGTTCTTCGGTGCGACCTACACATATATCAAGCCCACGACCGGCTCCATGCCGGGCATCAAGGCGTTCACCGCCGCCGTGTTCGGCGGAATCGGGTCGATCCCCGGCGCCATGCTGGGCGGTATCCTGCTGGGACTCATTGAGCAGTTGTCCAAGGTGTATATCTCCACCCTGTGGTCGGATGCGGTTGTGTTCGGCGTGCTGGTGCTGGTGCTGGTGTTCAAGCCGGCGGGACTGCTCGGAAAGCGCGTAAGGGAGAAGGTGTGAGCATGGGCAAAAAGAACATTCTCCGCAGTGGATTTTTCAACGCCGACCGCGTGACGCTGCTGACCGTGACGGCGGTGTTCGCCGTTATGGCTGTGCTGGTGTACACCGGCAACGTGGGACGCCAGATTCAGAATATGCTGACCTCGGTCGCCTGCTACATCGTGCTGGCGGTGTCGCTCAATCTGGTGGTCGGACTGCTGGGCGAGCTGTCGCTGGGGCACGCCGGGTTCATGTCGGTCGGACTGTTCACCGGCTGTACGGTGGCGGTGCTGCTGCAGGGCAAGCTGCCTGCGGCTGTCTGCCTGCCGCTGTGCATGGTGATCGGCGGTCTTGCGGCGGCGCTGGTGGGGCTTGTCGTCGGGCTGCCCGCGCTGCGGCTGGGCGGCGACTATCTCGCCATCGTGACGCTGGGCTGCGGCGAGATCATCAAGAACGTCCTGACCAACCTGAATATCAAGGGCACCCCCCTGCAGGGCGCACTGGGCATTGATACCTCCTCGATCCGGCGCAACTCAAAGGATCTGCTGCCGTATGCCATCCTGCTGGTTCTGCTGACCATGCTGGTCATCATGAATTTCAAGCGCTCCAAGCACGGACGCGCCATCATGGCGATCCGCGACAACCGCATCGCTGCCGAGGCGACCGGCGTCAACGTCGTGTACTACAAGCTGATGGTGTTCATGCTGGCGGCGTTCTTTGCCGGGGCGGCAGGCGTGCTGTATGGCTACAGCCTGCCGGTCGTGCAGGCGGACACCTTCGGGTACAATATGTCCATTGAAATACTTGTCATCGTGGTGCTGGGCGGCATGGGCAACATCGGCGGCTCGATTCTGGCAGCCATCGTTCTGCGTGCCCTGCCGGAGGCGTTGCGCGACTTCTCGGATTACCGGATGCTCGCCTACTCGGTGTTGCTTATCGCCATCATGCTGTTGAATGAAAACAAGCGCTTCAAGGCGTGGAAGAGCCGGTTCTCACTGTCCGGTTGGTTCCGCGGACTGCGGCGCGGGAAAGCCGGCGGAAAGGAGGCGGACGCATCATGAATCTTTTCGGAAGCAAGAAGGACAGCGACCGCGCCGACGGCTCCCGGCTGGTTCCGTACCCCTCCGGTGCGGTCATCCCGGAGCGCGATCTCGGCAAGACGCCGGTGCTGGAGGCACTGCACCTCGGCATCGATTTCGGCGGTCTGACTGCCGTGGATGATTTTTCGCTGGTGGTGGGCAAGACCGAGATCGCCGGGCTGATCGGCCCCAACGGTGCGGGCAAGACCACCGTCTTCAACCTGCTGACCAATATCTATCAGCCCACGCGGGGCAATATCATGCTGGACGGGTACAGCACGGCGGGCAAAACCACAGCCCAGCTCAGCGAGATGGGAGTCGCGCGTACCTTTCAGAACATCCGCCTGTTCGGGAACATGAGCGTGGAGGACAACATCAAGGTCGGACTGCACAATGCGACGCGCGAGAGCCTGCTGGCGGCGGTGACGCATACCTTCGGCTACGCAAAGCGCGAGCGTGAGGCACATGAAAAGGCGCTGGAGCTGTTGGATTTCTTCGGCATGGCGGATCTGGCGGACGCGCCCGCCGGCAGTCTCCCCTACGGCGCACAGCGCCGGCTGGAGATCGTGCGGGCGCTGGCAACCGGACCCAAGATCATCCTGCTGGACGAGCCGGCTGCGGGCATGAATCCCTCCGAGACGGCGGAGCTGATGACCAATATCCGGCGCATCCGGGATACCTTCCAGATCGCGGTCATGCTGATCGAGCATGATATGAAGCTGGTCATGAGCATCTGTGAGGGCATCTGCGTGCTGGATCACGGGCGCATCATTGCCAAAGGATCCCCGGAGCAGATCGTTTCCGACCAGAAGGTCGTGGAGGCGTATCTGGGCAAGAAGAAGGAAGGAGGCGATCCGGCATGATGCTGCAGGTAGATAAGATCAACGTGTACTACGGCAAGATACACGCGCTCAAGGACGTGTCGCTGGAGGTCGAGGCGGGCGAGATTGTGGCGCTGATCGGCGCGAACGGCGCCGGCAAATCCACCACGCTCAAGACCGTGTCGGGGATGCTCCACCCGCAATCCGGCAGTATCCGCTTCATGGACACGGACATCACGCATACGGAATCCTTCCGGCTGGTTTCGCGCGGCATGGCGCACGTGCCGGAGGGGCGGCGCTGCTTCCTGCAGATGACCGTGCAGGAGAATCTGGAAATGGGTGCCTATACCAATCCGGGATATACAAAGGAAGGACTTGCCAAGGTCTACGGGCTGTTCCCGCGCCTCAAGCACCGGAAGAGCCAGGTGGCAGGGACGCTTTCGGGCGGCGAGCAGCAGATGCTGGCAATGGGGCGCGCCCTGATGAGCCAGCCGCAGCTGCTCATGCTGGATGAGCCGTCCATGGGGCTTGCTCCCATCCTGGTACAGCAGATATTTGACATCGTGCGGGAGCTGCACCGCGCCGGCACGACCATTCTGCTGGTCGAGCAGAACGCGGAAATGGCGCTCAAGATCGCCAACCGTGCCTACGTGCTGGAGACCGGCGGCATTGCCATGAGCGGCGATGCGGCTACGCTCGCCAACGACGACAGTGTGCGCCGCGCCTATCTGGGTGGCTGAAGAGCTGAAGAGCTGAAGAGCTGAAGAAAGGGATACCCGCACCGGCGTCCGACACCCGGAGATGAGCCTTATCCGGGGGCGGTCGCCGGTTTGCCTGTCCCGGCAGGAAGCCCGCCGGCTTACGTATCTGGGTATACGGAAAATGCGTGAATTGGGCATTTACATATGCCCACAAAGCGGGTATAATCAGAGTGCCCCGCGCGCGGGGTGATAAAATCAGGCAATCGCCGGTGCGTTACGCTGCGCATTGCGTGCGAGGTGCCCCTAACTGAAATGAGGTGTTTGCCATGCCGTATCCGCGTATTCTGACCATCCAGGATATTTCCTGCGTGGGTCAATGCTCCCTGACCGTTGCCCTGCCTGTCCTGTCCGCCTGCGGATTGGAGACCTGCGTCCTGCCGTCCGCCGTGCTTTCCACGCATACCGGCGGCTTTACCGGCTATACCTTCCGCGACCTGACCGATGATATGCCTGCCATCCTGGCGCACTGGAAGCGCGAGGGCATTCTGTTTGACGGCGTTTATACCGGCTACCTCGGCAGTGCCCGGCAGATCGGCTATGTCCGGGAGATACTTGCCGCCGTCCGCCGCCCCGGCGCCCCCGCCATTGTGGATCCCGCCATGGCGGACAACGGAAAGCTCTATGCGGGCTTTGACGCCGCCTATGTCGCGGAGATGCGCCCCCTGTGCGCCGATGCGGATTACCTGCTGCCCAACATCACCGAGGCGTGCCTGCTGACCGATACGCCGTGGCAGGAGACCTATGACCGCGCCTTTGCGGATGACCTGCTGGCACGGCTGGATGCGCTGGGGGCACGGTGTACCGTCCTGACCGGCGTGTCCCTGCGTGCGGGCAGAACCGGTGTGATGGTGCACAGCGCGGGCGGCACGGCGTACTATGAGCATGAGCTGCTGCCGAACAGCTGTCACGGAACCGGCGACATCTACGCCTCGGCGTTTGCGGGCGCGATTCTGCGCGGTGTGGCACCGTTCGCGGCGGCACGGATCGCCGCCGATTATACGGTCGCCTGCATCCGGGCGACTGCCGCCGAGCCGGGGCATTGGTACGGCGCGAAATTCGAACCGGTTCTGCCGGTGCTCATGAAGGAAATCGCCACGGCGGCGGGAGAGGACTGAGCGGGCGGTCTGCCTGCGCCGCGCGCATCGCCGTTTCGCGGATTCTGCGGCAACACTGCCAAACGCGGGCGCCGCACGCAAGTTTTCCTGTCCGATTTTACCGAAAATGTCCCGGAGTTCTTGACAAGGCGGGCGCTTTGTAGTACAATAATCTTATATGTGAGTATAACTTTCCAGGAGGCACCCGATGAGAAGCATGACAGGCTATGCCCGCGCGACCGCCACGGTCCCTGCGGCGGCAGGCGGGCAGGATGTCCGCGAGGTGTGCGTGGAAATGCGCTCGGTCAACAACCGCTACCTTGACCTGTCCGTCCGCCTGCCGCGCAGTCTGACGGGACTGGAGGAGCGTGTCCGACGTGCGCTGACCGCCGCCGGCATCGCGCGCGGCAAGCTGGACGTGACCGTGACGATGACAGTCCGGGACGCCTCCGGGGAAGAGGGCGGCGCAACGCCGCTGGAGCCGGATATGGTCTTTGCCCGCCGCCTGGCGGATGCTGCACAGCGGCTGTCTGAGGGGCTGGGCGTTCCGAACGATCTGACCGTCAGCCGCCTGATGGCGATGCCCGGCGTGCTGGTTCCGGTTCGTCCGGAGGCAGGCGAGTCCGAGGAGGATGCGTGGGGCGTGCTGGAGCCGGTGCTTGCGGATGCCGTCGCGCAGTTTCTGGACGCGCGGGCACGCGAGGGTGAGCGGCTGGGTGCGGATATGCTGGGCAAGATAGCCCGGATCCGTACACTGGCGGCAGAGCTTGCCGCTGCGTCGGAGGAGGATGTCCGTACCCTGCGGGTGCGCTTTGAGGAGCGGCTTCGGTCGCTGATCGGGCAGGCGGACGTTCAGCCGGATGAGGCACGCATCATCACCGAGTGCGCCGTCTTTGCCGACCGCATTTCGGTGGACGAGGAGTTGGTACGGCTGTCCTCGCATCTGGACACGCTGGAGGGACTGCTGCATACGGATGACGCCGTGGGGCGGAAGATAGACTTCATGCTGCAGGAGACCAACCGGGAGGTCAACACGGTCGGCTCCAAATGCTCCAACGCGGGCATGGCGCGGCTGGTCGCGGAGATCAAGAACGAGCTGGAAAAGATCCGGGAACAGGTCCAGAACATTGAGTAAGACCGTCCGGGGAAAGGAAGAAATTCCATGAAATTCATCAATATCGGCTACGGCAATATGGTGGCGGTGGATCGTATCGTCACACTGGTCAGCCCGGATTCGGCACCCATCAAGCGCCTGATCCAGGACGCGAAGGACGACGGGCGCGTCATTGATGTCACCTGCGGGCGCAAAACCCGCGCGGTTATCATTACCGATTCAGAGCACGTCATCCTGTCGGCATTGCAGGCGGAGACTATTGCCAACCGGCTGGACAGCGACGCCGATACCGACGACGCGGCGGAAGCTGGCGACGCCGACCTCACCGAGGACGACTGAGCAGGGATGCGGATTTCCGGAGAGCGTAAGGCATACGGGCACCTCTCTGCCTGTTCGCCGCGCGGTGAATTGTCAGAGGCACCCATAATCTGAAGAGCAGAATAAGGAGAACTATCCATGATTTTTCCCACTACCAGTGACCTGACCAAGGGCAAGTACAACCGGTATGAGGTCGCGCTGGCGACCGCCAAGTGCGCCCGCATGATTACCAACGAGTACGTCCGGCAGCGTGCCGAGGCGGAAAGCTCCATGTCCGGCAACAAGGAGACCGACCGTCCGCTGAACACGCTCATCGACAAGGAGGTGCGGGACGAGAAGGCGGTCAATATCGCCATCCGCCGCCTGTACGAGGGGCAGTATGTCATCACGCATAAGTCGGTGGAGGAGCAGGAGCGCGAGGAGCGCGCCGTGCTGGAGGGTATCGGCGAGCCCGCACAGCAGTTCGCGGAGCGTGAGGAGGATGAGATCCTGGACGGGGACCGGAACGCGGACGATGCCGTGCTGGATGATGACGTGGCACCGGAAGACGGGGAAGCCGCAGAGACGGACAGCGGCGATGCGGCGGATGCTGTGACGGAGGACGAAACGGCTGCCGATGCCGTTGCCGAGGAGAAAGTGGAAGCGGCAGAGGCGGCGGAAGCGGAAGCGGTGGAGGAGTCGGACGCCGACGGATCCGCCGGAACATCGGAAAACTGAGCCGACCTGAGCGCGGCGGGCTACGTGGGTAGCGGGAAGGAGTTACGGCATGAACCAGCCCGACGGATCCGCCGGAACATCGGAAAACTGAGCCGACCTGAGCGCGGCGGGCTACGTGGGTAGCGGGAAGGAGTTACGGCATGAACCAGCCCGAAAGCTGCCGCGCGACGGATGCACCGTCTGCAGACGTTCTGTATGCCGCCGTGCATATTCTGGAGTGTCCCTTCGGTGTTGACCGACCGTACCATTACTATATCCCCCGCCCGCTTGCGGATGCAGTCCGCCCGGGCGCGTTTGTGACGGTTCCCTTCGGAAAGGGGAACCGGAAGAAACTCGCTCTGGCTGTCGAAATCTGCGATCGGGCGGGGCTTTCTGCACTTCCGGACGGGTTGGATCCGGATAAATTCAAGCCGGTGAGCGGCGTCTGCCGTGCGCGGCTGTTCCTCACGGAGGGGCAGCTTGCGCTCTGCCGCTACTTGACCGCACAGACGCTGTGTACCGTCGGCGAGGCGGTGCGCACGCTGGTGCCGGCGCAGGCACTGGCTACGCTGGCGGAATTTTACCGCCCCGTTCCCGGTGCGGTGCTGCCGGCAGAGCGCCTGCCTGCCGCGGGGGATCTTTTGATTTACGAGTACATCCGCGCACGGGGGAGCGTGTCGGCGCAGGCATTGCGCACCCGCTTCGGGACACGCGCAGCCGCCGTGCTGGATATGCTGACCGAGCGGGGGCTGGTTGAGCGTGAGCTGGCTGTCCGGGAGCCGGACGAACGGCAGGAGAGCTTTTTTGTGCTTGCCCGCCCGGCGGAGGAGATCCGCGCGGCGCTGGCGGTGGAAAAGGGAGCCGGACGCATTGCGTCAGCCGCCCAGCGCACGGTGCTGGGTGTCCTGCTGGACGCGACCGAACCGATCCCCGCATCCGCCCTCAGACAGCACGCCGGCGTGACCGCAGCGGTTTTGCGGGCGCTGGTGCAGAAGGGACTGCTCCGGAGCGAGGTGCGCCGCGTGCTGGCGGAACACCCGGAGACATCGCCGCTGGGGGACGCAGGACTGCGCACGCCGTTCTCGCTTAACGGGGAGCAGTCCGACGCGGTGCGCATCCTGTCCGGGCTTGCCGATGCGGGGGAGGCACGCGCGGCACTGCTGTTCGGCGTGACCGGCTCCGGAAAGACCTGCGTTATCCTGTCCATGATAGATAGGATGCTGGACGCCGGGCGGGGCGTTATTATGATGCTGCCGGAGATCGCGCTGACTCCGCAGATGCTTGCCATTTTCCGCGCCCGGTACGGCTACCGGGTGGCGGTGATCCATTCGGGACTGTCGGGCGGGGAGCGGATGGACGCTTACCGCCGCATCCGTGCGGGGGAGGCACCGGTGGTGGTGGGTACCCGATCCGCCGTGTTCGCGCCGGTGCCGCACCTCGGCATGATTGTCATGGACGAGGAGCAGGAGCATACCTACAAGTCGGATCAGAACCCCAAGTACCACGCACGCGATGTGGCGCGGTTCCGGTGTGCGCAGGAGAAGGCACTGCTGCTTTTGGCATCCGCGACACCGTCGCTGGAGAGCTTCCGCAAGGCGGAGGAGGGAAAGTACACGCTGATCGCGCTCCGGCACCGCTTCGGAAATGCGCACCTGCCTGCGGTGCGCATCGTGGATATGCGCGGCGAGGCACAGCGCGGGCAGACCGCCCCGCTGGGGCAGGAGCTGGTGACCGAACTGAAGCGCGTCCGGGAGGAGGGGAATCAGGCTGTCCTGTTTCTCAACCGGCGCGGGTATTCGACTCAGCTGGTCTGCCGTTCCTGCGGTCTTGCCGTGACCTGCCCCGCCTGCTCGGTTGCCATGAACTATCACACCCTGCGCGGCGGCTATGACCGGGGTGAGCTGGTCTGCCACTGGTGCGGCGCGCGCCGTCCGGTTCCGGAAACCTGTCCTTCCTGCGGCTCGCCGCATCTGATGCGCATGGGCTTCGGCACCCAGCGCATCCAGCAGGAGCTGGAGCGGGAACTTCCCGGGGTGCGCGTCATGCGCATGGACGCGGACACGACCGGGACAAAATCGGCGTACTTTGATATGCTTACGTCCTTCCGCAACCACGGGGCGGACATCCTGCTGGGGACGCAGATGGTCACGAAGGGGCATGACTTCCCGGACGTGACGCTGGTGGGCGTCCTGCTGGCGGATATGTCGCTGTATGTGGACGATTACCGCGCCGCGGAGCGCACGTTCTCCCTGTTGACGCAGGTCATCGGACGCGCCGGGCGGGCGGATAAGCCGGGACTGGCTGTCATTCAGACCATGAACCCGGACAACGACGTGCTGAAGCTCGCCTGCGCGCAGGACTATGAGACCTTCTATGCGCGCGAGGTGCGCCTGCGGCGCAATCTCGCCTTCCCGCCGTTCTGCGATATCGCCCTTCTGACGCTGACATCGCCGGACGAGAAGGAGCTGCAGAAGGCGTGCCTGCGCCTTACGGAGGAGATCCGGCGGCTGACGGCGAACGACTATACCGATGTGCCGATGCAGATGTTCGGTCCGTTCGAGGCACCGGTCTACCGGGTGGACAACGTATACCGGATGCGGACGGTCATCAAGTGCCGCCTGACGCGCCGCGCGCGGGCGCTGTTTACGGAACTGCTGCGGGCGTTTTCTGCCCTGCGCCAGCGTCCGGTGCTGAGCGTGGATTTCAATCCGAGCAGTATCTGAGGAGGGGACCTCGGAAAAACCCCGCGTGCCGCGCCTGCCGGCAGTGGAAAGGATCCTGTTATGATACTCTGCGATACGCATACCCACACCCGTTTTTCCTTTGACGGCGCCCCGGACTCCACGCCGGACGCCCTGTGCCGGCGCGCGCTGGAGATCGGGCTGACCGATCTGTGCATCACCGATCACTGCGATGTCAACGGCGAGGCGGAGGGCATCTATACCCACTACGACGCCGATGCCGCCTGGGACGCCATGACCGAGGTGCAGGAGAAGTACCGAGGGCGGCTGTATATTTCGCGCGGACTGGAGCTGGGCAACGCCACGCAGTACCCGGAGATAGCCCGGTCGGTGCTGACGCGCCACCCCTACGAGTTTGTTATCGGGTCACTGCACAATCTGTGCGGCGTGCCGGATTTTTCCATGCTTCGCTTTGAAAGCATGAGCGAGGCGCTGATCGACCGCCTGTTCTGCCGTGCCATGGACGAAACGGAGGAGATGCTGCGCTTTGAGCCGCCCGCAGGCGCACCGGCAATCACCACGCTGGGGCATTTGACTTACATCCACCGCTATATCACCATGGCGGGCAGACGCTTTGATTTCCGCCCGCATTACGACCGGATCGAGGCGATCTACCGCCTGCTCATGAGCCGTGACATCGCGCTGGAGCTGAACGTTTCCACGCTCTGGCGGGGGTTTGGCATCGGGATGCCCACGCTGGAGCTGCTCAGCTTTTACCGCGACTGCGGCGGGCGGCTGGTCACGGTAGGCTCCGATGCGCACGCACCGGTCAATCTGGGGCGCTGTATCCGGCAGGGGTACGCGCTCCTGAACGCCGCCGGACTGCACGAGGTATTGGTCGTGCGGGACGGTGCGCGTTGCCTCCTCCCCATTGAATAACGAAAGGATACAGGATACCGGCATGAAACTGGAAAACTTCAGCCTTCTGTACCCCGACAGCCAGACCCAGCGGGATCATCTGGCGGGGGTCAATGTCCCCGACATTGATATGTATACGCTCCAGGAGTTGGGGATGCTGGAAATCTTCAACCCGCAAAGCACCCCGCTTTCGGATTTCTTCACGTCCGACCCCGCCGTGATTTCGTACCGCAACCAGACCTTCTCGGATATGCTGTGCAATCCTGCCCTGACCGAGACACTGCATCGGCTTGTGCCTGTCCTGCAGGACATTACCGAACTGCGCCGTCTGGAAAATGATATTGCCGGGGAGGACACCGCTTCCTACCTTGCCAGCATGACCGAAATCGAGTTGTATATCACCTGCGTGGATATCCTGCACAAGGGCATGAAGGAGGTGCGCGGCAACCTGCACGGTGCCGCCTTCCGGCGTCTGGCGGACTGCGTGACCGAGTTGGCGGAGTCCGACTACTATGCCGAGCTGAACCGGAAGCTGTCCGAGCTGACGCGGCGCGTGCGTGAGATTCGGAGCGTGACCATCGGGGTTAATCTGGACGCGCAGCTCCGCCCGGCGCAGGCAGGCGTGCTGTCCATCAACGCGCAGCCCTTCAAATCCGGCGACGTGCTGGACAAGATACTGCGGCTCAACCTCAAGGGGGACGAGTACACCTGCATTGCCAATCTTGTTCCCTTCGGCAAGAAGCAGTCCGAAAATCAGAAGACGGCGCTCTCGCTTGCCTTCAATTCCGCCATCAACGATGTGTACCGCTCCTCCCTGCGCTCATGGAAGAAGATCGTGCAGGGCTACGTGCTGGAGAATACGGACTTTCTGCTGGGGCTTCTGCCGGAGATCGAGTTTGTGGTCAAGGGGACGCAGCTGCAGGAATCCCTGCGTGCGCGGGGCTGTACGCTTTGCGAGCCGGATCTGCGCCCGATGGACGAGCGTGTCTTTGTCGCCGACCGGCTGTACAATCCTGCCGTGGCACTCAAGCTCCCGGAGGGGGAGACCATCGTCCCCAACAGCATTGCCTTTGACACCACGCCGGAGAACGCCATGATCTATGTGTTGACCGGCCCCAACCGGGGCGGAAAGTCCGTCATTACCTGCGCGGTCGGGCTGTGTCAGGTCATGCTGCAGCTTGGTATGTTCCTGCCTGCCGACACCTGCCGCATCAGCCCGGCGGACGGCATTTATACCCATTTCCCGACCGGCGCGGACGACACCATTGACAAGGGACGCCTTGGCGAGGAATGCGCGCGCCTTGGCGAGATCTTCGATGCCGTAACGGCAGACAGCCTTGTCCTCCTGGACGAGTCGCTGTCCTCCACCGGCTCCTTCGAGGCGTCCTATATCGCCGCCGAGGTGCTGATGGGACTGTGCCGCGTCGGTTGCCGTTGCCTTTTCTCTACCCACCTCCATGAGCTTGCCGCCGAGATCGACCGCATCAACGCGCAATCCGCCGCCGAAGGCGGTGCGCGCGTGGATACCCTCGTCGCTGGCATCGAGGGCGAAGGCAAACGTTCCTTCGTCATCAAACGCGCCAAACCCGACGGTAAATCCTACGCCCGCGACATCGCCAGCCGCTACGGACTGACCTATGAGGGCATCCTTCAGCGCATCGGCAAGGAAAAGAGATAGAGACGGGAAACGGGGAAACGGGGAAACGGGGAAACGGGGAAACGGGGAAACGTTGGGGGCTTCTTGAAAGAAGCCCCCAAACC
>OLGD01001516.1_pt1 | contig 33650 bp, 31 predicted proteins | sample 1605311 | NCBI WGS metagenome assembly OLGD01 (sample SAMEA3888917, study PRJEB22519) | human gut metagenome | biome: human gut; feature: human-associated habitat; material: faeces | place: Denmark | collected 2010
TTACAAGGCGGCGCATGTCCGCCTTGTAAACGTATTTGATTTGCGATTTTCACTTCTTTTGCAGGCTGAGCCGGCCCCAGATGGACCGGCTGCAAATCTTAAAAGCAATCACTTTATCTTTTCGGCCACAATAAGCAGATCTCTGTCGCCCGTGGTCTCTTCTCTGTAATTTTCTACAGATGATTCAATACGAAAACCGTTCTTTAAAAGAAGCGCATGAACCGCATCGACATGCAGTGCGCTGTAATGAAACGGTTGTCCATACATTTCACCGGAGATTTCGCCGTCCGTTTTTCCGTGGGTAAACAGAAAATAAGCGCCTTTTTTCATCCATGAAGCCACCAAACCGTAAATTTCAGCCTGCCGGTTTTTGGCAATATACCACAGAGAATCAAACGCAACCACACCGTCATACTGCTCAGTGGGAACAAATTCAAGCAGCCCTTTCAAAATAAAACGGGCATTCGGAAGATGCAAAGAGACAGCCTTTTCAAGCATTTTTTCGGAAACGTCTATTCCCGTCACCGAAAAACCGTGATCTGAAAAATACTGCCCGATCGGATACCCTGTCCCGCAGCCGATATCCAGTATTTTGCCGCCCGGCTTTATACGCTTCGCAAAATCGACTATACAGGTATTGATCTTTGATTTACGTCTGTAGTCATGCCACTGCTCGCAAATTTTATCATAGGATTCCTGATTTATATTCATTTTTTATCTCATCACAAAACGCAAAATTTTCGGCGCATCAGCGCCAACCGCAAAAAGTCATTTTTTAGGCTGCCGCGGCGTACCGCTTTTCAATAAATTGAGCGCGCGTTCTCTGAACACCTCAAAGAAAGCGGGATCCTCCGGATACGCATCAAATGCAAGATGGGCATTTGCCGCAGCATCGATCAGCGTCTCGGCCGCAGCGCGTCCGAGCATTTTCTCGATCAGCTCGCAAAGTGCAAAATCCTGAAGCCCCTCATAAAACACCATCGCACGCAAAGACGGCCAAGCGCCGTCCGGCGACGGATAAACCGAAAAAGCATCTCCCGACGGATAGGTCAGATCCCCGGAAGTGGTCTGATAGGGATTTATCGTATATCTTGAACAACTGCTGTTGTAATAATTAAAGCCCCAATGCAAAAAACCGGACACACCGTGCCTGTACAGTTGCAGACCGAGAATCCGCGTTCTTGCCGAAGGCATGGCCAGAAAGCGATTGCTGACCTTTTCATGCTGCGCGCAGCAGTAATACGCCCACAGGGTTTTCGGCCTTTTCCGCAAAAACGGTTCGATATGGTTTGTCGAAACCACGGGAATATCAATCAGACCGTTTTCATAAAAAGCATAGTCCGAAACCGCCTCAATATGCCGAAGTCCATCAAACATCCCCGCCAAAGCCTCGTGCGCCGCACGATAGCGGTCAAGCTCATTTAAGGACGGCTCGTCGCTGATATGGTAGAATGTGTTTTCAAATATGCCCGCCCGCCGCAAAAACGCACAAATCTGCCCGGAAAAATCGGACAGGAAATCTCGATACCGCTCCGAATCCGCATTGATATGCCATCCGAATATTTTTTCAAGCGCACCGTTTCGGCGGCACCATATGTTCGGCGTATACTCCGCGCCCCATTGCGAAAACAACTGCGGCAACTCAAAATACCGGATGCCGGAGCGCTTTGCCAGCGCGACATAACGCTCTGCTTTGGAAAAATCAAAGGAATAACCGTTTTCATCCGCTGCGATATTTGTGAGTTGAACATTCGGCCGCTCGGTAAACTGCGCCGTATCGAGCGGCGGCGTAATCAGCGGCAGCATGAGCATATTGACGCCGGTATCGGCGGCCGCCTGTATATAACGCGCAATCAGCGCCCAATGCGCCTCGCTGAACACCGGCACGTGATGCGCCTGTGCGATGCAGTCCAAATGAATCCACTGCGTATAAATCAGCGTTGGTTTCGGAAGAACCAAATCCAAAACAGAGAGCGAAAGCGTTTTGCAAAACGACTGAAACGGTATGCCAGAGCGCGGATCCAGCGCGTGAAAAACGACTTCAATCGTATAGGTCCCCGGCGCCGTCGCCTCTGGCACATCCACGAAAATCCAAATGGCGCAAGACATTCCCCCGGCGACCTTTACCATCCCGCCGCTCTGCTCGACGGGAACCAGAATATCCGGCATCAGTCCCGGCTCTTTCGTGATATAGCCGTTATCCTGTGTGCGGGCATACGCCGGCATATCCATGACCGCGTTACGGACAGTGTATACCCGTATACAGTCTTTCAGCGCCGAACGAACCTCTACCGAAAAGCATCCCTCTCCGCAAAAAGCGATTTGATACGAAAAGCGTTCGCTGCGCAGCACCTCAGCCGACGAAAGCTCGCGGCAGCGCTCAATCCGATCGGTAAGCCGAATTTTATAAAGCGAAGAAAGCTGTTTAAAAAGCATGTCCATGAATCACTGCCTCCCCGATATTTACAGCCGAAAATTTCATTTTTACGCAGTATGCCCCAAAGAATGCGCGGCAGAAAAAATCAAAGAAATTTTCTGCCGCTCGCGACTGTTATTTCAAAAATTCCGGCAAAAACGCCGCGTCCGTATGGTCGGTAATATACGATTTCATCGTATCAAACGTAAAGGTTCCCCAGTTATTCGCGCCGTGTTCTTTGGCCAGCGCCTCCGTGTAATCCTCCATCAAGTACAGCCGCACATCATACCGCACATGCAGTCCCTGAGAATCTTTTTTCGAGGTGTCGGTCTTATAATGGCTGATAACCGGATTGACCAGCGCGTTTTCAATATGGATCACGCCGTCGGCGTCCCGGACAATATCAAAAGTCAAAATTTCTCCGACCATGTTTTTTCCGTACAGCATGGTCGAACACAGATTGCCAAGCGAATAGGCGACCAGCGTTTTGTTCCCGCTCTCACCGGTCAGGTACTCCACGCCGCCGACGACATGCGGATGATGCCCTAAAACAACGTCCACGCCGAGATCGGCGCAAAGCGAAGCGTATTTGGACTGCTCGGAGGTCACGCCGAACTCATCCTCCGTCCCCCAATGGAAAGACACAATCACCACATCGGCCTGCTGCTTGGCAAGCCCGACCTGTCTTGTAATATCCTTTGTATCCGCATAGGGAATCAAATATTCGCTTGACGCGGGCAGATCATTCACATGCCCGTAATTTACAAGCGTGGTATAACCGAGAAACGCAATTTTAACGCCTGACTGCTCCACAATCCGAATGGTATCGTAATCTTTCTTGGTATACCCGCCGATCATCGTGACCGGCAGAGAATTGAAGTATTCGATGGTGTTGATATACCCCGCAGCGCCCTTATCCAGCATATGATTGTTGGCAATATTGAAGACATCAAAGCCGGTATCCATCAGGGCTTCGACCATCTCTTTCGGCGCATTGAAATTCGGATAGCCCGAAATACCGAGGTCTGCGCCGCCGACCGGCGATTCCTGATTGATAAAAGCAATGTCCGCAGACGAGATCAAATCCCGAATGCCGGAGAAAACCGCCGAAAAATCATATTTCTGCGCGTCCTGCGCGAGCGCCGCGCCAGTCGCCACTACCGAATCATGCGGAATGTTATCTCCCGCCGCGGCAAAACGGATGCGTGTCTCTCCGACGGGCGAAACCAAAGAAGTATCCTCCGTGTTCAGCGTAACGGGTTCAAGCGTCGCTTCGGTCGTTACCGAGCTTTTTCCCGATTCCGACACAGGCGGCTTTGGTTTTTGGCCGCATGAGAAAAACGAAAAACAAAATAAAATGCCAAGCGCAATACAAATGATTCTCTTCATAATACCTTTATTCCTTTTATTTTGGGGGAATGTTTTTATTTTAGCATATGCAAAATACTTTTTCAACTATTTTTGGATTCTTACACCGGATTTACAACTTTCGACGCCCCGGAATGCTAAAATTGAGAAAAACACGGAGGTTAAAACATGATACACAAAAATACCCGTGTCGTCTCCGAAAGCAGCGGAGATATACTCCGCGCCACGATTTTGGGAGAAATCGACCATCACGGCGCGGCGGGGCTCAGAGACGAACTGGACGAACTGATCTGCGCATCCCGCCCTAAAAAAGTGGAGCTTGACCTGTCAAAAGTAGATTTTATGGACAGTTCGGGACTTGGAATCATCATGGGACGTCATGCCACAGCCGGAAAAATCGGCGCAAAGCTGGTACTCAAAAATCCTGCGCCCCGCGTCGCAAGAATTATCGAGCTTTCCGGCTTGAACCGCATGATTCCTATTGAATATCAAAACGGCGGAGGTTCAGACAATGAGAAATAAATGTACAAACAAGCTGTCCGTAACGCTGCCCGCGCTTTCGGTCAACGAAAGCGCGGCTCGCGCAATTGTCAGCGCTTTCTGCGCGCAGCTCAATCCGACCATCGAAGAACTGGCGGACATCAAATGTTCGGTTTCCGAGGCGGTCACCAACTGCATTGTGCACGCATACCGCGATAAACCGGGTGAAATTTACATAACGGTCAAAATTTTTGATACGCGTAAAATTCAGATTGAGATAAAGGACAAGGGCTGCGGCATTGAGGATACTGAGCTTGTAAAGACCCCGCTGTATACCACCGATCAAACCGGCGAGCGAAGCGGAATGGGCTTTGCGGTCATGGAAAGCTTTATGGACAGGCTGACCCTGCGCTCGGTGCTCGGAAAATATACCAAGGTCACGCTTACCAAAACGCTGTCTCCCCTTGAAATTGATTGATGGAAATCGAAACCAATACGAAATATTCCGAAAATGCCGCGCTGATTCAAAGATCCCAAGCTGGGGACGAACATGCCACCGAGGAACTCATTCGCCTGAATATCGGGCTTGTGCAAAGCATCGCGCATAAATTCGGCGGCAGAGGAACCGATTTTGAAGATCTGATGCAGATCGGCACCATCGGTATGCTGAAAGCGATCAAAAGCTTTGATCTTTCACGCGGATGCGTATTTTCCACCTATGCGGTGCCGCTGATTTTCGGAGAAATCCGGCGTTTTTTACGGGACGACGGGCTGATTAAGGTATGCAGGCCTCAAAAAAAACTGGGCGCGCTACTGATGCACGCCAAAGAGCAGTACACTGCCGAAAACGGAACGCCGCCGCGAATCGACGATATCGCCAAAGCCTGCGGCGTTTCCCCGGAAGAAGCGGCCGCGGCGCTCTGCGCGGTGTCGCCCGCCATGTCTCTGTCTGAACCGGTCTTCGGAGAAGAAGAAAGCTTCACACTGGAAAGCACGCTCTCCTCGCAGGATGAGCAGGAAAAAATGCTGGAAAAGCTCTCTCTGGCCGAAGCGCTGTCCAAGCTGCCTGAGCTTTGGCGCAAAATCGTCATTCTGCGCTATTACCGAGACCTTTCGCAGCAATCCACCGCGGAAATTCTCGGTCTGTCACAGGTTAAAATTTCACGCGAAGAAAAAAAACTGATGGAGTTTTTAAGACGTGAATTGTCCTCCTAAAATATACCTTGCACCTATTGTTTTTTCGGGGCGGCGCCGTCCGCCCTTTTTTGCGCCTGCATTTTACATGACAGACGCGAAAATCGCACAGACAAAACGTTATCGTATCCAAAGGGGGGAAAAACCATGGCAAAATATACATGTACGCTGAAAGGAAATCATCACGCGCTTTTGAGTCAAATTGAAAGGGACATTTTAAACGGCAGCGTTTCGGCAAGCTATGAGGACGGCTGTGACTGGACGGTCGGCGACACGCAAATCGCCATGCGGGTATATGAGCGGTACAGCTTTGCCGGCGGCAACCGTGTGAGCTTAAGCCTCACGCTGGCCGGCGGACAGGACGGCACGCTTCGGCTTTGCGCCGTTACATCGGGGGGCAGTCAGGCTGTGCTCTGGAAAATAAACACGTTCGGCGAGGAAACTTTTCTCGACTGCCTGCGCGAGACAGTTGAAGCCTACAAGCGCGGCGCGGCGGAATAGACCGCGCATAGGATACGCTCCAAAAATTGAAATCACCTTTTAAAAAACGCGAAAAGACAGTATCCCAAAGAACAAATTGACAGTTGCTTTTGGAATACCGACAAAACAGCGTGTCCTGCAAAACTTTCGGGACACGCTGTTTTTGTGCATTTGTTATACAGCACGCTGCCGATACAATAATTTACGGCACGGCTGTAAAAAAGCCGCCGGAAACCATCTTTTGCAAAAAATGCCCCGACAAAGCCATATGTCATGATGACTTTGCCGGGACGCTTTTTATTTGCGACAGAATTGTTTACGGCCGCTATCCCTTTTGTTTTCCGAAGTATTGTTCATACATTTCGATTCACTCCGCCTTGCCGTCCCTGTGAACCATACAAAAGATTTCCGCCAACATCATCATTCCCGGACAGATTGTTTTTTCCGGCTCCGGGAATCGCCCGATTCGGTCTGGTAAAATCAAAACGCCGTTATGATGTTAAAGGCGCACATGGCGATGATAAACACAAGCGCCCCTTGATAGAAAAGCCGCACGGTTCGCTCCCGCAGCTTACCCGCCAGCATACGGCCGAGCACACCGCCAAGCACCCCCGCCGCACAGGCGGCCGCCAAAAACGGCGCATCAAAAATTTCACTTGCGTTCGACGCAAACGCCGCCGTCAAAATCGCAGCCCCCTGAGAGCAAAGAATAACAAACAGGGAATACAACGCGGCTCTCTTATACGGCATACGGTAATACACGGTAAGCGCCAGCATATTCAAAGGGCCGCCGCCGATCCCCAAAAACGCAGCGGCAATCCCCAAAATAAAACCGATCGGCAATCCGCCTGCCGCGCCGCGCTTAGGCTGATCCAACGCGGGCTTTCGGCTCAAAAAGCCGAAAACCAGAACAATCACCATAAGGATAAGCAAAATACCGTTTTGCACACATTTGACCAAATCTCCGTTTGATGCAAGGCGTTCCGAAACAAACGAAAAGAGCACTTTGCCGAGCAAGCCGCCGAATACGGCGCCAACCGCCAGCCAAGCGGCATATTTCAGTTGAAAATCCTCCGCTCTGCGTTCATCACGCTTTAAATAATGCTTTGCAACGCTGAACAAGGACATAAAAAACACGGCAAAAGAGGAGATAAGGCTGACTTTTGCCATACCAAGCGGCAGCACGGCGTCCAGAACCGGCTTGATGATAACGCCGCCGCCGATCCCGCTGACCGCGCCGAGCAATGTGCTGCCAAGGCAAACCAATATACAAATCAAAATCATACGCGCTGCCCCCGAATCCGCTCTGCGAGCACAGTCATGCGGTCAAATCGCGCGTCAAAAAACATCCGATAACTCTCGCAAAAACGATTTTCTCCGGGATTGCCGTCTGAAAACGGTTCCCTGTCCCGCCGGCATCCGCCGCGGCAGAATGTGCGCCATTTGCAGGACCGGCACCCGTCAGGGAGCGGATAAGACGCTTTCCGAAACGCCAGCGCCCTCGGAGAATCAGCCATACGCGCGAGCGAAGTCTCGTTTACATTTCCAAGCCGCCATTCGTCGAGTGCGTAAAAGTCGCAAGGATACACGCTTCCGTCCGCCTCAATCAAAAAATACAATCCGCATCTGCCCGCCATTCCGCAATGCTCAGGCGCGTAACCGAGCAGCATTCCGATATAATTGTCAAAACGCCGCTCGCTGACGGGACGACCGGAGTAAAAAGCCGACTCATAGAAATCGAAACTTTCGATCAGAAACCGCCCGTACGCTTCCGCTTCAAGCGAAAAACTTTCCATTTTCCCCTCAAATCCGTCTATGCAGGGGATAAACTGCAAATGTCCGTAAGGCGCCAGCGCTTTCCATACCTTTTGCGTATGCTCGACCGTCCGCGCCGTCACCACGCATAGAATATTAAAATCCACCTTATGCTTTTTGAGCAGTTCGATCCCCGAAAGAACGCGGTCATAACTGCCCATTCCATTGACGTCGACCCGCGCGGCGTCATGCGTTTCCCGGTCGCCGTCAAGCGAAACACCAAGCAAAAAACGGTGTTTTGCGAACAGGGCGCACAGCGCGTCCGACAAATGGCAGGCATTCGTCTGAAGCGCATAGGAAACAGACAATCCGCGCACGTTATACTCGTTCACAAGGCTGACAAAAGCTTCGTAAAATTCAAGTCCCGCAAGCGTCGGCTCCCCGCCCTGAAAAGCGAACGTAATCGAATTATCCGCATAAATGAACGCGCGGCGCACGAGCGCGCGCATCGTCTGCGGCGTCATCATGCCGCAAAACGCCTGCTCGCGGTGCGATGTCACATCCGAATAAAAGCAATATCGGCATCTCAAATCGCAGGCGGAGGAGGCGGGTTTAATCATCATACTCAAAGGCGGCATAGGCAGTCCTTTCACATAACATCATTACTACTGCACGGCGGGATTACGTCCGGTCGTCATGCACGGCAAAATCGGCGAGGCGCTCCATGCGTACGCCGGGATCTTCCGCGATATATGCATCGTCAAACCAATACCCCTTCGGGTGCACTTTGGTTCGATACCGATGATGCGGCGCGGGAATCGGATCGGCCGCGCGAAGCATTGCGGACGCAAGACAGGCGAGCATATCGGCCTTGATCGGCAGACAATCCGGTTCGTCCCAAAGATTATAAAGCTCCGCGGGATCTTCTTTGAGATTATACAAATAGCCCGTTCCCATCATATCAAGCTGAATTTTATAATCCCCCTTGCGCGCCATGCGCGTCTGCCCGGACTGCGTATGAGAGCCCATGCAGACAAACGTCTTTTTATCCTCGGAAAGCGTGCGGTCGTCCACCGGCGTCAGATGATCGCGGTCGTTCCAATACAATCCCCCAAACCCGAACTCAGAATACCCGACATCAAACTCACCGGGCGGGCACGCTCCGCCGCAAAGAAGCGGCAAAAGACTGCGCCCCTGGGATCCAAACGGAATTTCCGTGTCCAGCAGGTCACATACCGTCGGCAGAATGTCCACCAAATTCACACACGCCTCGTCATTTACGACTTTTCGTGCGATGCCCGGCCCCTGCCAGGCCATTGTCACGCGGGTCAACACTTCCGGAAGTCCTACGCCCTTGCGCAAAAGTCCGTACTCACCCGCAAATTCTCCGTGATCGGAAAGAAAAACGACAATCGTATTCTCGCGGAGCCCGCGCGTTTCCAGTCCCTCGATAAAGCGCTTAAACTGATCGTCAATCAGCCGCAGCATCCCGTGATAGTTCGATCGTGTCCGCTGAATACGCGCTTCGATCTCCGCACCCATGGCCGTTTCCCATCCGGCGCGCTCCCATTCAAAAAACGGCCCTTTCGCCGGCAGCATGTCTGCCCCGGCCGCAAGCGGCGGCAGAGACTCCGGCGGGAACATGTCAAAATACGGTTCGGGAACCTGACAGGGGTTGTGCGGTTCGGCAAAGGACAGCCAGATGAAAAAGGGCTGTTTCCCGGCGTGTTCATCTATAAACTTGAATGCTGAACTCACATTTTTATACGGATGCTGCGCCATGACGCCGCCGGGAGAGGGAATATGACTCTCATTGTGCTTTGTGCGATTTAAAAATTCGGCAAACGCAATATCCGCCTCATCTGCATCCGCGCCGGGTTTTCCGCCGAGATGCCCGGTGCACGCATGAAAATCAAAATCCTTCGGACTGCGGTACGTATGGTTTTTGCCGCACAACGCCGTTGTATATCCGCACCGTTTGAGCACATCGAGCAAATCTTCTCCATACAGCGCATCGTCCACATTATGATTGGTCCGCACGGTATGACAAGACGGGTACCGACCCGTAAACATACTGACGCGCGCGGGTACGCAGCAGGGATTCGGCGTATACGCCCGCCGAAAATCCATACCCTCCGCTGCCCATTTATCCAAAAAGGGCATCGTATCCAGCGCATACCCCAGCCCCGCGCGCAGATCGGCACGGTGCTGATCGGTCATGACAATCACGATGTTCGGTTGCATCTGCATGTTTCCCCCTGTAAAAATAATACAATTTTATTGTATCAAATCCCCCTCCTCTTTTCAAGTCTAAAATCAATGCCGCCGTGTGCCAAGAATGTTTTTCCCGGCGCTTTTTATGAATTTGCAGATGTATTTGTACAGTTAAGCAAAATAAACGCTTGATTTTACAACAATATTATGGTAAAATGATAGAAATTGAAAATTTCGGAGGCGCCATAATGAGTGACAAACTGCCCTACAAATATTATAAAGTTGAAAAATTCGGTTCTATCAAAGAAATGATGGAACTCGCGGTCAAAGAAGCGGGTGATAAAACTGCATTTAAATTCCGAAAGGACGGCAAAGTTGTCGATGTTTCCTACCGCGATTTCTACGCCGATACCATGGCGCTCGGTACGGCGCTCGCTTCCCTCGGCTTTGGTGACCGGCATATCGCGATGCTGGGTGAAAACTCCTATAACTGGATCACCGTATATTTGACGGTTCTGAAATCCAGCGGCGTTTATGTTCCGATTGACAAGGAACTGCCTTTCTGCGATATTTTGAATATCATCAACGACAGTGACAGTGAGGTCGTCTTTTATACCAAGCGCTATGAAAACGATTTGATGGAAAACGCCGCGAAAATGCCGCAGGTCAAACAGTTTATCGGCATTGACCGCGAGGAGGATTTCGGGAATTTTCTCAGTTTTGAGGCGCTGAAAGCGAAAGGGGCCGAACTGTACGAGGACGGCGACGAAACCTATGCTTCCATGACCAGTGACCCGAACGCCCTGAAAATGCTGGTGTACACCTCGGGCACGACCGGTATGCAAAAAGGCGTTATGCTGAGCGAACACAATCTTGTTTCCAGCGTATACTACGGACTGCATGTCTCAACCGTATACAGCCGCTCCCTTTCCGTGCTTCCCTACAATCATACGTACGAAGCCGTTTCCGGTCTTTTGGTTTCCCTGCACAAACACGCTACCATTTGCATCAACGAAAGTCTGAAAGTGGTTTTGAAGAATTTGCAGGAATATAAGCCGGATTATGTGTATCTCGTACCGGCTTTTGCCGAAGTCTTCTACAAAAAAATTCTGACCAACGCGCGTCAGAGCGGCAAAGATGAAATGCTGTTCAAGATGATTAAAATGAGTAATAAAATGCGCAAGGTCGGCATCGATATGCGAAAGACGTTTTTTGCCTCGGTACACAAAGCATTCGGCGGCAATCTTCGTAAAATCGTGTGCGGCGGTTCCCCGCTACGTCCGGAACTCGGAGAGTTTTTTGACGGTATCGGTATTTCCCTGATTAACGGCTACGGCATTACCGAATGTTCTCCGCTTGTCAGCGCCAATCACGACGCGTTCAATGACTGGAATACCGTAGGCATCCCGCTGCCCTGCTGTCAGATCAAATTTGAAAACATCACGCCGGACGGCGACGGTGAAATCTGCGTAAAAGGCGACGTTGTTATGCTGGGGTATTACAAACAGCCCGAACTGACCGCCGAATGCCTGCGCGACGGCTGGTTCTATACCGGAGACTACGGCCGGATGAACGAGCACGGGCAGCTGTATATCACAGGACGTAAGAAAAACCTGATCGTCCTTACAAACGGCAAAAATGTATTCCCCGAAGAAATTGAAAATTATATCGCCGCGATTCCCTATGTCGCGGAGGTTGTTGTATACGGCCTGAAAAACGAGCACGGTCTTGAAGATTCGCTCTGCGCCGAAGTCTTTTTGTCCGAAGAAAAAATTGCGGAACTGGGCATTGAAAACCCGGTCGAACGCATCCGGGCGGATATTGCAAAAGCCGTAGAACCGCTGCCCCACTATAAACACATTGCCAAAGTTAAGGTGCGCGACGCCGAATTTGAAAAAACAACGACAAATAAAATCAGAAGAAACAAAATCGTCAAAGACTGACTTCTTTAGAAAAATCCGCCGTACGGCGGATTTTTCTAAAGAGAAAAAACGGTCTGCATACCGCTGACTACCATTCTTCATATAAAGCAAAGACACAAAGGAGTGCTTTATGACCAACCTGTTCATCCGACTCTTTATCAAAGATTACACACATACCGAAAAACCGGCTGTGCGTACAGCATTCGGACGGCTTTCCGGCATTGTCGGCATTTTATGCAATCTGCTATTGTTCGGCGGAAAAATCATTGTCGGAACGCTTTCCGGCAGCGTCGCCATCACAGCGGACGCTGTAAACAACCTGTCTGACGCTTCCTCCAGCATCATCAGCCTCCTCGGTTTCAAAATGGCAGAAAAACCGGCGGACGCAGATCATCCTTACGGACATGCGCGCTACGAATATCTGTCCGGTCTGATGGTCGCGGTTTTGGTTCTGCTGATCGGCGTGGAACTCCTAAAAGGCAGCATTGACAAAATACTGCATCCGGCGCCTGTGGAATTCAGTTGGCCGGTTGTTGCCGTGCTGATCGCTTCCATTTTGATAAAGCTGTGGATGGCGCTCTTTAACAAAACGCTGGGAAAAAAGATTGACTCCCAAACGCTTGCCGCGACCGCCGCTGACAGCCGCAATGATGTCATTTCCACGTCGGCCGTGCTGATCGCCGCACTGATTTCCCACTTCACAAATCTGGAACTCGACGGCTACATGGGTACGGCAGTGGCCGCCTTTATCCTCTACAGCGGATTCGGACTGATTCGCGAAACGCTGAATCCGATTCTCGGCAAACCGCCGAAACCCGAATTTGTAGAAACAATCCGGCAGAAAATCATGTGTTATCCCGGCGTACTCGGCACGCATGACCTGATTGTGCATGATTACGGCCCCGGCTGCCAATTTGCCAGCGTACATGTGGAGGTCGCGGCAGAAGCCGACGTTATTGCCAGTCACGATGTTATCGACAACATTGAACGCGAAATACGGGACGAACTCGGTCTGCATCTGGTTGTTCATATGGATCCGATCGTCACGGCAGACCCGGAAGTCAACGATCTTCGGAAATGGCTGTCCGATGCGGTCAAAGCTATCAACCCCGCCCTCTCCATCCATGACTTGCGTGTCGTTCCCGGAACGACACACACAAATCTCGTATTCGACTGCGTTGTTCCGCATGATTTGACCATGAGCAAAACGGCGCTCTGCGAAAAAATCACCACGCTCGCGCGTGAACGCGATCCGTCTTTCTTCTGCGTCATCACAATAGACGACAGCTTTGCACCGATTCCGCACTGAATCTGTTTTATAATAAATATCCACTCGCATAGCGGGTGGTACAGCTTGTTGAAAGCGGGGACATCCCCGCTTTTATTTTTATTTTCAATAATACAAAAATGTACTGGCAGCTTTGCGCTGAATGTCAGAGCTATAGGTAACATAATCATCATACTCATATGTCTCTACTTTTACAAAATAATGCGGCGACACCTGACGTATATGCACCATCATAGAACTATTCACTGTTTCATCTACATTCATATTTTTTTCAAACATAGAAGACAAGATTGAGAAAAAATCGTTGTGATAAATATAAAATTCATATGTGCCGGAAGAAAGTTGCGTAAAAACCAAATTATACTCATCATATTCCGGCCAGCTTCCGTATTCCGCTCTCATTATCACCGGGAAAAGCTGCAACGCCATTTCTTTCGCAAAATACTCAATCGGCTCCTCCGAATAATACAGCACATCATAACCAATCATACGATATACGGTAGGCATATTATCCCTATGCCACTGTTTCCCGTAAAACACACCGTCCTCTTCCCACCATTTCGGTGGTATTCCGTTCCCGATCCATGCCGTAAATTCCGGATTTTCCGGCACAGTCCCCCCTTCTTTCAATGGCCGAATCTCGCGAATTTTTCCTGTACATCTTTTTTGATATACGTCAAAAGGCCACTCCTGAATTGGAGGCCCCCAATATATAACATTTCCCTGCTCATCTAACACCAAATGACCATCATCGTCAAATTTGATTAACCCGTTTTCATGACAATAACCGCCGGTTCCGTATGTATATTTGCGCCATTCACCATTTTTATGCCGATAAAGAATCTCTTCATGCATCAAATCCACCTGATCAAACAGCGCTTCCTCCGCTGTTGCATATTCAATCAGGCAAGTGCCTGCAAAACTTCGATTATCAAAATCAAACAATACAATCGGAGGCAAAACCGATTCAACCGGACATTCCCATGTATAGGTACTGCCATCTTCATATGTGAAAAGCACACCCGTATACCCGCCCGCCTCATTTTGCAAAAGCTCATATGCCGGCGGCTTTTCTTCAGCCCCCGCCATGCAAATCGGAACATCGGTATTTTCCGAACTCACAGTTGTCATCTCCGATTCGGTTGTTACAGACACAGATTCTGCTTTCGTCGTTTCGGGCGTTTTTGTGGTATTTTCGGGTTCTGTTGAGACTGTGCTTGTTTCATCGGTTGATTCAGGGGTTGATAATTCAGGCACGGATGTATCGGTTGACGAAGTTCCCTGTATTTCCGCTGGTTCACCGGTACAAGATGCAAAACTCAAACATGCCAAAACAAACAACAAAACTGAAAATCGTTTAAACCGTTTCATATCTTATCCCCCTGACAATTTTTCATAACATTAAACGACTTTGAAGTTATACACACTTAATTTTGAAAATTTTCCGTATATATTTCCGGCATATAATTTTCAAAATCCATAAAAGGAACTTCAAGCTCAGCCTGCTTAATCTCAAAATTCGTACCCGATAAATATGTAACCAAAATATGTGTATTATCCAAAAATTTTACTTCCCGCAGCGCGTCGGACGGATTGGCCGTTTCGGAGAAATCCAAATTCGCGAAATAGGAATACCCATCACGGTTAAAAACATTAAAAATATGCAGTTGCCGTGTACCGTCCTCCTGCGGTACGCAGGCAACGGCAGCATACGGTGCTTTTACAGTATACGGGCATTCAAATTCCGCACTGATAAACCCGGTACTGTTGTCAAAATACCAAGCGTACCACAGCCCACTTCCAACTCCGCGCGAAACAGAGAGAATCTGTTTGGTTTCCTCCGTGATATTTACCTCGCGCCATCCATCATATAACCGGCTGAAAAGCCGATTCCCGTCGCTGTCCCAAAAAGTTACCGCTACCTGTTGACCGTCACTTGTGCTGTTTACGGCGTACTGCACCCCGGCAGCCGTACCGGTGTATGAATACCGCCAATCAAGGTTCCCCGACTCCGCCGCAGACTTGTTCAAATCCGCAGGAGACTTTCCGTTGTTTTCCACACTGGACAAAGACTCCGTGGATAGTGCGCCGCTTTCCGCCGTATCGGGCATATCTGATTTCCCCGGTATTTTGTTATCCTCGACACAGGATATAAAAAACAAACCGCACACCAAAATTACAGTCAACGTCCGAAAAGCCGCATTGGCTATCTGCATCATGTCCGAATCGCTCCTTTATTCTATAAACTTTGTTTGAAACCGGTTTACTGCATTTTCCGATTCCGATACTATGCCGGGAAACGTATAAAACAAACGCTGTCCGTTTGATCATTTTGTGCTTGCGGACACGCTATATTGACGGCGACAACATCTGTATCAATAAATTCAGCATACGTTCCCGAAAATTCCCATCCGTCCGAGGCCAGTTCATCTGCCGAATAGCACTGCACCGCCGCGCGCGTAAAATCCAATAAATACAACTTATTTTCGCATATAACGGCCGCTAATGTATACTCGTTGTTAAAATAAATCGGCGCTTCGTCAAAATAATACGGCCAATTACGGCTGGAAAGACGATCTGCACTTTCATGTATCCAAGCACCCCAATTCAATGCGTCAACGTTTTCAAAGTAAATCTGTTTTTCGGTGTAAATATTCCGAAATGTTCCGCCCGCGTCATCGGACGAAAGCGCATAAACACCGCTTATGATTTCTCCTTTTTCAGGCTCTGTCTCAAAGAAATCAAAGCGCTTCCATGCGCCGTCACGATAACAAAAATCTACCGTTAATTTTAAAATCTCAACCTTTCCCTCGGGACGGCAAACCGGACAAATTCGTATCGTGTCATTGTCCAACCACAAAATCACCTCTTCATCAAATGAAGCAATATACTTTCCGAAATAACTTTTTTCAAATAACAATTCCGATTCGCCGCTTTGCACATCATATACATAATAAGAGGCGTCCGCCGCGCCGACTGCGTTTGATTGTTGATAGATCACTTTTTGTCCGTCTGGCGACGGCAAAGGCGCGAAAGCATACTTATAAGTTTTTTCCGCATCCGGACGAACTTGCAATGCTTGCTGCATGGCCTGCAAGCTATCCGTATATCGTACGGAACCATCCTGCTCGCCAAACAGAAAGCGCCACGTTTTTGCCTCCAAATCATATTGAATAACATCCGCAATATTCATGCCTTGACTGTGATAATTCAGTTCCAAGTAAACATACCGATCGGATACGGCGGAAATTTGGATATGAAAACCATCCGTGTTCCATCCCCACGATACCGTTCTGAAAAACAACTGCGATGCGGTATAATAATCCGCCTGCATATCCGAGTCAAACCGTTTTTGCCGTCCATCGGTATAATAGGCAAGCACAACCGAGTCCTTTTCGCCGCCTATCTCTACTTCTATTTTCTCCTCTTTCCGATACAGTGCGGAAAATTCATCCGCTTCCCATACAAAGCATTCCGCATTCTCTGTATCTGCATTTCCCTGAAACACACCGCCGGGGCGCACACTGCACCGCTCCCAAGAGAAATGATTTCCCGGCGCCAATGCCCCAAGTCTATTGCTGAGAGACGGCCAATCCGTGATTGCCGCATTGTCCGGATTCGATATTGCTGCGCTTGAAGGCTGTCCTTGAATTTCACCGACACAAGATGCAAAACTTAAACTTGACAAAATAAGCAGTACGACTGCAAATATTTTGAATTGCTTCATTTGATCGCCCTTTCTTGATTTTTTAAATTCAAATATGCGGTGAGAGGAACAGCGTTGATTCACGCCTTAATATCCGCAATATTTAACGAGCGTTTTCAGGAAAAAACAAATTCTCTATAGTCGGCCAAAGCATATGCGCAGAATAAAACAGATCGCTTTCTTTCGATAAAAACCAATGATTATACGTATTGATTTTCATATAGTAGTGTTCGTCCAAAACAACGACAACCGACGGCTCATAATCATCGTTGAAATAACAGATATAGCCGTTTTTTGTAAAACATTCTTTGAAATCAAGAATTTGTTTTACCATCGCCTCGTCAATCGGCGTCTCTGAATAGTAAAGCGTATCCAAACCTTCAAAACACAAATACTCTTTCCACTCGCCGCTCTCACCCGTTTCCGGATCTATATCGGAACGTCCGTACACATTTCCGTCTTCGTTCATATACCAAGCTGTAGGATACCGCGTAACTACCGTCTTATACTTCCATTCGACCGGCACCGTTTGGGTTCCGAGGGCCGGCAGCACACGCCGCACCGGAATGCAGCTGTTTTTCATAGCAGCGGCCAATGAAATAAAGTTATGGTAGTACGTAATACAAAGCTGCGGATCTCCGTTTTCCGAATTTTCCCGACATACGGTGAAATATTCTTTTGAATCATTTGCACGCGCCTGCAGAAAATCGTCCGAAACGATTTCTGCAGAACCGCCCGTATAAGAAATATACCGTTGATTTTCATGCCGGTATAGAATCGATTTCTGATTTAAATCTACCCAATCAAACCGCCGTTCACCGTCTTCCGCCGCATATTCAATCACGCAAGCGGCGCGCTGCCCGCTCAAATGCACTGCAGGCGGCAACGTCAGAGGCGCCGGACTCTCCCATATGTAGGTGCTGCCGTCCGCCAAAACAAACCGCGCTCCCGTGTATTCGCCGGCTGTATTTTGCAGGAAAGTATAGGTCGGTGTCTTTTCTGCATTTTGTACCGGCAAATCCGGCGGGGTTTCGGCGGCATCCGGCACGCCTGTCGATAAATCATAATAATAAGCAATGCGAATCTGCGGCAGTCCGATCTCCGGATCCACGCTGCATACCGAAAAAGTCCCCTGTTTATGTTCCGCCTCGATATTTACATGACCGGATGGTTCACAACCGTGCATGGTCGAAGAATACCGTACGCTCCCGACCGTATACGGCAACAGCAGTTGATTTTTATGCCGGTACAGTATGGATTTTTCATTCAAATCAATCCAGTCAAACCGCCACTCGTCCTCGCCGATATAATATTCAATAAAGCCGGTCAATTGCGCGTTTATATCAACAAGCATCGGAAGCTTGGATCGGACAGGGCATTCCCAGGTATAAGTATCGCTGCCTTCAAGGGTAAAACGAACGCCCGTATATTCGCCTGCATCATTTTGCAAAATCTCGTACACCGGCGGTTCTTCTGCAGCGGGCTCGGTAATCGAAACATCGGTAGTCGCCGACTCTGTTGAGAAAAGACTTGTTTCTTTGGTTAATTCAGGCACGGATGTATCGGTTGACAAAGTACTCTGCGTTTGTACCGGCTCACCGATACAAGATGCAAAACTCAAACCTGCTAAAATGAGCAACATGACTGCAATCATTCTAAACTGTTTCATACCCAATTCTCCCTTAAATGAATTTCAGGCAGCAACAATGCAACTATCCATTTTGCAAAGCAAAATATTGTATAGGAAAATACATCACTCTGCAATCATTTCAATTGTTTCAGCACATTACAACAAAATAAAATAAATATATTCATCAAAAATCGTCACTTTGTCTATCAGAACAATTATATAACGATTTTTTAATTTTGTCAAGATTTTCTTCTTTTTTCGACAGTCCGGTTTCTGTTTTAAATTTTTTATCGTTCTCCATTGCGCAATGCCCGAATTTGTCGTATAATAGCCAAAGCGCGACCATGCGACACCACTTTCCTTGGAGGCTTGTTTTATGAATTTCAAAGAGGGACTGCGCGGCGGTTTGCCGATCGGTCTCGGATATTTTTCCGTTTCACTCGCATTCGGCGTTCTGGCGTCGCAGAGCGGATGCACGCTCTTGGAAGCCGTTCTGATTTCCATGACCAATCTGACCTCCGCCGGTCAATTTGCCGGCCTTTCGGTCATCGCCGCGTCGGGAACTCTGATCGAGATGGCGCTGACACAGTTGGTTGTCAACGCGCGCTATGCGCTGATGAGCATCGCGCTTTCGCAAAAATTACATAAAGATTTCACCGGCAAATGGCGCTGGCTGCTCGGCTTTGCCATAACCGATGAAATTTTCGCAGTTGCCGTCGGCGTCCCGCAAAAGATCCGCCCATCCTACTTTGCGGGACTTGCCCTCTTACCGTTTATCGGCTGGTCGGCAGGCACCTTTAGCGGCGCGGTGCTCGGCAATATTTTACCGGGAATCGTTACGGGCGCGCTTGGAGTCGCCCTGTACGGCATGTTCATTGCCATCGTAACGCCGAAAGCAAAAGAAGACCGCCGGGTACGGATCATCGTAGCGGTTGCCGTAGCGCTCAGCGTAATCTTTCACTACACGCCCCTGCTTTCCGAACTGTCCGGCGGATTTGCCATGATTATCTGCGCCGTTGCCGCATCTGCCGCAGGCGCGCTGCTTTTCCCGGTAAAGGAGGAGGAATGCTGATGGACTTTTCTGAATTTCTTCCCTATTTATTGGTCATGTCGGGCGTCACCTATCTCATTCGCGCCCTCCCCTTTGCGCTGATAAGACAAAAGATTCAAAACCGGTTTCTCCATTCTTTTCTGTATTATGTGCCGTACACAGTGCTGGCGGCCATGACGTTTCCCGCAATCCTCTACGCCACAAACAGCATCTGGTCGGCCGCTGCGGGGCTGATCACCGCGCTTTTTCTCGCCTACTTCGGCAAGTCTCTTTTGAGTGTGGCCATCGGTGCATGTACTGCCGTCTTTTTCGTGGAAGCAATTCTGCTCTGGCTCCTATAAGCAGATACACAAAATCCCGCCCTCGGACTCTGTTCGCGGGCGGGATTTTTTGAACAATTTGATGGCTTCCCATGTCATTTTGTTTAATAAACCGGGAAAGTCTGAAAAATCAATTATTTGAATCAAAATGGGTGAGGGTGTTTTTTTGTCTTCATTCTGCAAATTTTCAATTTAAACGCTTAACTGTACCTCAAAAAGCAGCGCAGTTTCATTTCTTCTTTCGTGTCAAATAACAGCCAATACCGGCTCCAATCAGAGCAAGCGGCGCGATTCTGACAAACAGCCACTCAAATGCGTGAAAACCGACTCCGACAACCGCGGTCTCGGGATCGCTATAATCCCAACCCAAATAAGGACTGTTTAATACGATTAAAGCCGCAAAAATCATGACGATAACCGCACACAATGAGATAAAAATCCAATGAAACGTTTTTCGTCTCATTGCTTTTCTTTGCGCGAATCGCAAGTTTATGACCTCAAGTTTTTCAGAGATCACTTTTAAGTCATCCGTCCGGGGCTCGACCACGGCTTCTCCGAGCAAAGTACTTACGGGTGTTTCAAAGACTTCCGATATGGAGATCAGCATATCGGAATCCGGAACCGACAAACCTTTCTCCCATTTCGAGATGGTTTGCCGCACCACATTCAGTTTAACGGCGAGCTCCTCTTGCGAAAGTCCTTTTGATTTTCTGATTGCTTTTATGTTTTCATTTAGCATCAGGGATACCTCCTTTCGTTTGTCACCACTATTGTATAAGAAATCGGCCGTTGCGGCAAGCAACGCAAATGAACATATACAAACATTGTCGGGAATTATTGAAAGAGTCCGTAAATATCTGCGATTCTCCTGAAAAACAATTCAGATTCAGTGATTCCGGCATGTATTTCTAAAAAACCATGTTCCAATACATTTGATTGTTTTGCAAAAAAACAGAGGGTGGAAATCATATCCACCCCCATTCTGTTTTATGATGCGGTTATGCGAATGCCGATAGAAGAAACCAACAAACCTCTTCGCTGAACAAAATAATTTTCAACCAAACGGGCTTACTGCTGCTTTTTCAGCTTTGCTTCTTCCTTCAAACGCAGTTCGGTATTCAGAATACGCTTGCGCAGACGAACAGTCTTTGGCGTAACCTCGATCAGTTCATCATCGGCAATATATTCAATCGCTTCCTCAAGACTCATGATTCTCGGCGTAACCAGACGAAGCGCCTCATCCGCGCCTGAACTGCGAATTGCCGTAAGATGTTTCTTTTTGCAAACATTGACCACAATGTCCCCCTGCTTCGGAGAAGAACCGACAATCATGCCCTCATAAACCGGGCACTGCGCGCCGATAAACATCTGTCCGCGATCCTGCGCGTTGAACACACCGTACGAAGTGGATTCACCCGCTTCGCTTGCGATCAGTGAACCGGTAAAGCGCACGTTGACTTCACCGCGGTAAGGCTGATAGCTGTCAAAAACCGTATTGAGAATGCCCTCTCCGCGCGTATCGGTCAAAAACTCGCTGCGATAACCGAAAAGGCAGCGCGAGGGAACAAGATACTCCAGACGTGTGCGGCTGCCGCGCGGTTCCATGGCGACAAGCTCGCCCTTGCGGGAACCGAGCTTCTCCATGACCGCGCCGTTATAATCATCCGGGCAGTCGATAATCACACGCTCTACAGGTTCGCATTTTACACCGTCGATTTCACGGTAGAGCACATGCGGCGTACTGCACGCAAGCTCATAGCCCTCACGGCGCATGGTCTCAATCAAAATGGAAAGGTGCATCTCTCCGCGTCCCGCCACCTTGAAGCTCTCCGTGGTCTCGCCGTCGCTGACACGCAGGGACACGTCCTTCAAAAGCTCGCGATACAAGCGTTCGCGCAAATGACGGGAGGTCACATATTTGCCCTCTTTGCCTGCAAACGGACTGTCGTTTACCGAAAACGTCATTTCCATCGTCGGCTCGCTGACCTTGACAAATTCAAGCGGCTCCACGCAGGAAAGCGAGGTCACCGTATCGCCGATGTTGATATTCTCCGCACCGCTGAAGCAGATAATATCGCCGACTTTAGCGGTTTCAACCGGAACGCGGGTCAGACCGTCAATCTGATATACGCTGACCACTTTTGCACGTCTCGGCGCCGCCCCGCTGTGGAAGTTGGAGATCATGACCTCCTGGTTCTGCCGGATCTTGCCGCGCTCAATTCGGCCGATGCCGATACGGCCGACATAATCGTTATAGTCGATTGCGGAAACCAGCATCTGCAGTTCTCCGTCCTCTTCACCGGCGGGAGACGGCATATACTCCAAAATTTTATCAAACAGCGGACGCAGATCGGTACCGGGCGACGCCGGGTCAAGGGTTGCCGTACCGGCTCTGCCGGAGCAGAACACCATGGGGCTGTCCAGTTGTTCGTCGTTTGCGTTCAATTCAAAGAAAAGTTCAAGAATCTCGTCCTGTACCTCGGCGATGCGCGCATCCGGCTTGTCGATCTTGTTGATAACAACAATGACGCGATGATTCAACTGCAAAGCGCGCTCTAAAACGAATCGGGTCTGCGGCATGGGTCCCTCGGCCGCATCTACCAAAAGCAGAACGCCGTTGACCATTTTCAGAATACGTTCGACCTCGCCGCCGAAATCCGCGTGACCGGGGGTATCGACAATATTGATCTTGACGCCGTTGTAATGCACCGCCGTGTTTTTCGCAAGGATCGTAATTCCCCGTTCCCGTTCCAGGTCTCCCGAGTCCATAACACGCTCGGTAGTGGCCTGATTTTCCCGGTAAATACCGCCCTGCCGCAGCATTTCATCGACAAGCGTGGTCTTGCCGTGGTCAACGTGCGCAATGATTGCAATGTTCCTTAAATCTTCTCTTACCACTTTATTTCTACCTCTAATATAAAATTCCATGTCGATAACTTTATTATTATAGCACATCCGTTTTTAAATGAAAATGGCCTATCCGCCAAAATTTTTGACCCGAAGCGGAGGTTTTATGTCAAGGTGCCGAAAAAAGAGCATTTTCTTGACATCGGACGGGCAGCCGACTATAATAAATTGAACGAAAAGGTACATCTTATTTTCAAAGCCCTGCCGACTGAGCAAGTCGGATTTTTGAGAAAAAGGAACGCGCTTATGAGCATTAAAGGATTCATATTCGATCTGGACGGCACGCTTGCCGATACGCTGCCCGAACTGAACCGCGCCATGAACAAAACCCGCGCGCGCTTCGGACTTGCCCCCATCGGCCGCACGGAGGTTCTGCGCGGCATCAACGACGGCCCGCGAAATTTTGTACTGCGCACCTTTCCCGAAGATACGGACGAAGCGACGATAGACGCCGCCACAAATTTCTATATTTCCGATTACGAAACCGAATATATGAATACCAAAACAGCCTTTCCCGGCATGCAGGAAACCATTCGCCAAATGAAGCGAGACGGCTGCAAAACCGCCGTGCTGACCAACAAAGCACACCGCGCCGCGGTACTTCTGGTCGAACAGATTTTTGGCAAAGATGTCTTTTCTCCGCTGTGGGGCGTGCGCGACGTGCCGCTCAAGCCCGCCCCGGAAGCCGCGCTCAAAATCGCGGAAATTTTCGGACTCCCGCCGAGTGAAATCTGCTTTGTGGGCGACTCGCACATCGACATGCAGACCGGCAAAAACGCGGGTATGCACACCATCGGCGTCAGTTATGGCTACAAGAGCGCGGAAGTTCTCCTGCAAAACGGCGCGGAAGCCATCGCAGACACACCGGAAAAAATCTATGAAATTGCGAAAAAAATCGGATAACTCTTGACAAAGGGCGAAGTTTGTCCTATAATCAAGCCGACCGAACAGAATATGTCAGGGGTGCTGGAAACGGCTGAGATGAACAAATGGTTCGAACCCTTAACCTGATACGGATAATGCCGTCGTAGGGAGATATGTTTTACCGTAATGTATTTCCGCGCGGACATATGTCTGTGCGGAATTTATATTTTACGGAGGTTTTTCCATGAAAAACACCAAAACACGCGCGCTTGCGGAAAGCGCGATTCTGATCGCGCTCGCCACAATCCTCAGTCTGATTAAGCTTGTGGATCTGCCCTACGGAGGATCGATTACCATCGCCTCGATGTTTCCCGTTGTCATTTTGTCCTACCGCTGGGGACTCGGCTGGGGCTGCGCCGCCGGACTTGTTTTCGGCATTATCCAGCAGCTGACCGGTCTGTCCTCGCTCTCCTATGTAACCACCTGGCAGAGCATTGTCGCCGTCATTCTGCTTGATTATGTGGTGGCGTTTGCCGTCACCGGACTCGGCGGCGTTTTCCGCAAACACGTTAAAAATCAGGCCGCAGCGCTTGCGCTCGGCTCTGTGCTCGTCTGTCTGTGCAGATATGCATGTCATGTTCTCTCCGGCGCAACCGTATGGGCGGGGATTTCGATTCCGACCAAGGCCGCGCTGATTTACTCTTTCATCTACAACGCAACCTACATGCTGCCGGAAACGATCATCATGGTTCTGGTTTCGGTCTACATAGGCTCGATGATCGACTTTCACGCCTATCTCCCCGTGCGGACGGCGCAGGCGCAAAACATCGCCGTGCGCCGCAATGTCTGGACGATTCTTGCCGGACTGATCGGCACAGGCGCGCTGGTCTTTGACGTTGCCTCGATTTTTTCCAAGCTCCAGAATGCGGAAACCGGTGAGTTTGACATCACGCAGATCGCCTCTGTAAACTGGGTCGCCGTCGCCGCCGTGACCGCTTGCGCCGCAATCGCGGCAGCCGTGTTGCTTACCGTAAGCATCGCCGCCAAAAAAAGCGATTCCAATGCACAGGGCGCAAAGTAAGAACGCGACTTACTTGACAAATCCGACAAAAACAGGTATAATGACAGCGCAACCGGGCAGCGCAGTCGCGCGATATGTTGCCGAAAGGTATTATCGCGAGGAAAGTCCGAGCTTCATAGGGCAGGATAACGGATAACGTCCGCCGAGGGCGACCTCAGGGAAAGTGCAACAGAAATAGACCGCCGCGCAAGCGGTAAGGATGGAAAGGCGAGGTAAGAGCTCACCGGCACGACAGGCAACTGTGTGCAACTGTAAACCCTATCCGAAGCAACACCGTATGGAAAATGCCGCAAGGCAGTGCCGGCCCGGCACATTTTTCCGGGTGGCAGAGGTATGTATACCCGAGCAGACCGGCAACGATCTGCAAAGATAGATGACTGCGGGACGGTTTTCGTCAACAGAACTCGGCTTACAACCCCGTGTTGCAGGACCGGCGGCAAATGCCGCCGGTCTTTTTTTGCCTTTTTGTATTGCTTTTGACCGCGTAAAATAATATAATAACTTTGTATAGCATTTTACGCAGAAATGAGGTCTGTGATTTTGTCCTATGACGTTTTCGGAAAACGCTGCACCGTTCTCGGCCTCGGCGTTTCCAATCTGCCCCTGATCGATTACCTGTTGAAAAACGGCGCGCATGTATGCGCACGCGACCGGCGCGATATAGACACCGAAAAAGAACCCTTTGCCGCATTTGCCGCGCGCGGCGTGCAATTTGTCTGCGGAGAGCGTTATCTTGAGGGTCTTGACGGCGATATTCTCTTCCGCTCCCCCGGCATCCGCCCGGATCTGCCGGAAATTGCGGACGCCGTGCACAAGGGGATGCGCCTTTCCTCCGAAATGGAACTGTTTTTTGAGCTTTGTCCCGCAAAGCTGTTCGCCGTTACCGGATCGGACGGTAAAACCACGACCACGACGCTTGTACACCTGCTGCTTTCCGCCGCGGCGGAAAAAGAACAGGCGGGCGTTCGCGTCTTTGTCGGTGGAAATATCGGCGCGCCGCTGCTTCCCCGCCTTTCGGACATGACCGCGCGCGACTATGCTGTCGTGGAACTCTCCAGCTTTCAGTTGATGACCATGCAAAAATCCGCTTTTGCCGCGGCCATCACCAATATTACGCCGAATCATCTGAACTGGCACACGGATATGGCGGAATACACAGCGGCAAAGCTGAACGTATACAAGTACGGCGCAAAGCGCGTGGTGCTGAACGCGGACAATGCGGCTTGCGCGGCACTGCTCGGCGCCACAGGCGCGGAGGAAATCGCCTTCTCTTCAACCAAAGCGCCCGCCGACATCTGTGCAGAAACCAAGATCTATGAAGCGGACGGCGTAATTTTTGTCAACGATACGCCTTACCTTAAAACTTCGGATATTCAAATTCCGGGACGGCACAATGTGGAAAACTACATGTGCGCAATCGGAATGACACTCGGACTTGTCGCCCCCGAAACCGTTACGCAAATCGCAAAGGATTTCGGCGGCGTAGAGCACCGGATCGAATTTGTCCGAACGGTCGGCGGCGTCCGCTACTACAACTCCTCAATTGATTCCTCGCCGTCGCGCACCATCGCGGCACTGCGTTCCTTTCATGAAAAACCGATTCTGATCTGCGGCGGGCGTGACAAACATGTCCCGTTTGACAGTCTGGCCTCTGAAATTCTCCGCCGCGCCAAAGCGCTTGTCCTGACCGGCGAAGCAAGAGAACAAATTCTTTCCGCCATGCAAAGCGCAAACGAATATCAGCCCGATAAAATCCCCATACTAATCGAAGAAGATTTTACAAACGCGGTGCTGGCGGCGCGGCGGCTTGCCGCTCCGGGAGATACGATTCTGCTTTCCCCCGCCTGCACCTCGTTTGACGCCTTTCAAAATTTCGAGGAGCGCGGCAAAAAATTCAAAGAAATCGTAAATGGCTTTCAGGAATAAAAAATGAAACTTCAAGAACTGCTAAAGCTGCTGTGTACCGAAATGAGCGTATCCGGCAGCGAATACAGCGCAAAACAAATGCTGACCGATCATTTCGGCAAATTTTTTGACGAATGCATCGAAACACCGCTCGGCAGTCTGCTGTTTGTCCGCCGCTGCGGCCGCCCGAATGCGCCGAAACTGATGGTAGACACGCATTTTGACGAGATCGGCATGCTGGTGTCCGAGATTCTCCCGGACGGGTTTCTGCGCGTAACCAATATCGGCGGACTGGATGTCAAAGCCATGCAGGCCGGCGATGTCATCATCTATGGCAAGGAGCCCATCTTCGGCGTTATCGCCTCCACGCCGCCGCATCTGCGGGGCGCCAAAGACCGCGAAAAAGCTCCGAAAATCGGAGAACTGCTCATCGATACGGGCTATGACAGCGCTGTGCTTGAAACGCTGATCCACATCGGCGCTCCGGTCGGCTTCGCGCCCTGTTTTACCGAGCTTTCGGGCAACTGCCTATGCAGCAAGGGATTGGACAACAAGGCTTCCTGCGCCGCGGCGCTTTACTCGGCCATGCAGCCGAACATGCAGCTTTGCTTTGATCTGTATCTCTGCCTGTCCGCGCGGGAGGAACTTGGCGGCGCGGGCGCTTGCAGCGCGGCGCATATCGTTTGTCCCGATCTTGCTTTGATTCTGGATACCGGTTTTGCGCGCGCGCCCGATTGCACGGAACTGCCCTCGCACACCCCTATGCTCGGCGAGGGACTGACCCTCTCGGTCACGTCCTCCAATCAACGCTCATTCACGGCCTGCATTCATGCGCTTGCAAAACAAGCGGGCATTCCGCTGCGCAAAATTGCCGAACCCGAACGCACGGGTACAAACGCCGATCTTTTGACGCTGACAAACGGCGGCATTCCGACCGCCACGGTCAGCATACCGATCCTGAATATGCACACCGCCGCCGAAGTCGCCTGCACCGACGATATTCTGGCCGCTTCCGATTTGCTTTCGGCGCTGTACGCAGACGAAAAGCTGCGCGAGGTATACGCCCATGTATGAAGGAATTGAGCTTCTGCGCGCACTGTGCGCGGCCGACGGCCCCTCCGGATTTGAAGACGCAGTGCGCAGCGTGATCGAAGCGGAAATCAAAGACTGCTGCGATACCTATTCCTGCGACGCGCTCGGCAGTCTCACGGCGGTCATCCGGGGGACCGGACATAAGCAGCGCGTCATGCTCAGCGCGCATATGGATGAAGTCGGTTTTATGATCACGGACATCACGTCCGACGGTTTTTTAAAGTTTGAAACGCTCGGCGGTATTGACAGCGCCGTGCTCTGCGGCAAGCGGGTTCGGATCCTGCGCGAAAACGAATCGCCCCTGCCCGGCGTGATTCTCTCAAAACCAATCCATCTTCAAAGCAAAGACGCGCGCGACATATGGACAAAGCCGGAAAATATGTTTATCGCAATCGGCGCGCACAGCCGCGAGGACGCAAAAAAGCTTTGCGATATCGGCGATGTGGCCGTCTTTGATTCGGAATTTACAGAGTTCGGAAAAGAAAGCCGCCTGATAAAAGGCAAGGCGATCGACGACCGGCTGGGATGCGCGCTGATGATTGAAACCATGCGGATTTTGTACGCCGCGCCGCGCCGCAGTCGATATGATCTCTGCTTTTGCTTCAGCGTGCGAGAGGAAACCGGCCTGTCCGGCGCAAGAGCGGCGGCAGAGCGCATCGCGCCGCAGCTTGCCATAGTGCTTGAAACCACGGCGGTCGCGGACATTGCCGGCGTGCCGGATGCAAAGCGGGTGGCCGCTTTAGGCAAAGGCGGCGTTATCTCCCTGCTGGACCGCGGCACAATCTATAACCGCGCGCTGACCGATTTTGCTATGCAAACGGCAAAGAATGCCAAAATCCCTTTTCAAATCAAGCAATATGTTTCAGGCGGCAACGACGCCGCGCACATTCAAAAAAACGGCTCCGGCGTTCGCGCAATGGCACTCTCCGCGCCGACCCGGTATCTGCATTCACCGGCCTGCGTGATTGATAGACAGGATTACGTCTCCATGCGCGCGCTGCTTACGGCCGTTCTTGAAAATCTCGATGCTTTCAATCCCGAGGAGGCGCTATGTACACAATCCTAAAGCAACTGGCCGCCTATACCGCCGTATCCGGCGGAGAGGCGGCGCTGCTCAGCAAAATCAAGGCCGTTTTGGAACCGTTTACGGACGAGATGCACACCGACGCGCTCGGCAATCTGATCGCCGTGCGCCGCGGCAATGGCGCCAATCCGAAAAAACTTATGCTTTCGGCGCATACCGACGCGGCCGGTCTGATTGTGACCTATATTGAGGAAAACGGTCTGCTCCGGTTCGGAAAAATCGGGGACTGCAATCTTAGCGCCGGCGCGTTTACCCTTGTGCAGTCCGAGCGCGGCGTTCGCGGCGTACTAACGGCAGACGCACACGCAGAGGCGGACTATACACCGGACAAAATGTACATCGACATCGGCGCGAAGGATCGCCGCGCCGCCATGCGGCGCGTACAAATCGGAGACCGCTTTGCACTGCAGCCGTCGCTTATCCGCCTCGGCAATAAAAAAATCTGCGGCGCCCTGCTCGGCAAAATCGAGAGCGCGCTGCTGATCGACATTGCGAGAAAGCTCCCAGCGCCAAAGGACGACATATATTTTGTCTTTACCGCGCAGTCTGAAGCCGGGCACCGCGGCGCAAAATCCGCCGCCTTTACAGTCGCGCCCGATCTCGCGCTTGTTTTTGACCTGACGCCGGCCAAGGCCGCCCCCCGTCTCGGCGACGGCGCGGCTTTGCTGTATAAAAGCGCTTCCGGCCTCTGCGATCTTCGTCTTGCCAAGCGGCTGCTCGCTCTGGCAAAGCAGGAAAAAATCGCCGTGCAGCCCGTGGCCCTTTCCGAAAGAAGTACGGATATATCCGCCGTACAGGCCGCATGCGCAGGATGTGCTGCCGCTGCGCTGGCAATTCCCGCAGAGCATATGCATACCGCGTGCGAAATCGCGGACTTAGACGATGCAAAAGCATGCGAGGCGCTTGCGCTTACACTCATCCAAGAGGGAATCAAATATGGAAACTGAACTTTTTAAACTTGCAAGAGAAGCGGACGCCGCTCTGTCCGGGATTTTTTCGGAAATCGACGCGGTTTCCGAACAGAACACCGAAAGAATCCTCAACGCCTTTCGCCTTCACCGCGTCAGCGAAGCCATGTTTGCGCCGAGCACCGGATACGGGTACGACGACCGGGGGCGGGATACGCTGGATAAAATTTACGCCGACGTCATGGGCGCCGAGGCGGCCTTTGTACGGCACAGCATCGCCAGCGGCACGCATGCGCTCGCTATCGGACTGTACGCCCTGCTCCGTCCCGGCGACATCCTCTATTCGATAGCGGACAAGCCCTACGACACACTCGACGAAGTGATCGGCACGGCGGGCGAGGCTGGACGCGGCTCGCTGAAAGATTTCGGCGTCACCTACATGCAAACCGACCTGAAAGACGGAAAGCTCGATCTCCAAAAAATCCGTGAAAACCTGATTCAGCATGGCGAAAAAATCAAGGTCGTCTTTATTCAGCGTTCCAAGGGGTATCTGAACCGGCCGACGCTTTCCGCAGAGGAAATCGGCGAAGCCTGCAAAATGGTTCACTCGGTATCCAAAGCCTACGTCGTCGTGGACAACTGCTACGGCGAATTTGCACAAGCAATAGAACCCACAGCCGTCGGCGCGGACATGGCAATCGGCTCGCTGATTAAAAATCCGGGCGGCGGCATGGCCGAATCGGGCGGCTACATCGCCGGGACAAAACGGGCAGTCGAGCTTGCCGGATACCGGCTGACCGCCGTCGGCGTCGGTCTTGAAATCGGCGCGTCGCTCGGACAGACCAAAAACATGTTCCGCGGCTTGTTCTACGCCCCGCACACTGTCGCTCAGGCGCTCAAAACCGCGCACTTTGCGGCGTACATCTTTGAAAAGCTCGGCTATGAGGCTTCCCCGCGCTGGAACGAAAAGCGCTTTGACATCATCCAGGTAATTAAACTCGGCGCGCCCGAAAAGATGGTGGCTTTCTGCCGCGGTCTACAGGCCGGTTCACCGGTGGACGCATTCGTCTCGCCCGAACCCTGGGATATGCCCGGATATTCCGATCCCGTCATCATGGCGGCCGGAGCATTTACCGGCGGTTCTTCCATTGAACTCTCTGCCGACGGCCCGATCCGTCCCCCCTACACCGTCTTTATGCAGGGCGGTTTGACCTATGAAAGCGGAAAAATCGGCGTTCTCTCGGCCGCTGCAGAACTTCTGAAACTGAAAGTGTGAGGTTACATATGAAAAGATTTTTATCGCTCTGTCTTAGCTGCGTACTGCTTTGTTCCATGCTTGCCGCCTGCGGCAAAACCGAAGAAATCGAAGCGCCCGCCGGTATGAAACTGGCCTCGGATACCTCGGTTGTGGATTACTGCCTGTTCGTCCCGCAAAAATGGGTCGTCGATCTTTCCACGGGCGTGACCAGCGCCTATTATTCAATAGCCGATCCCACCAGCATAACGGTCAACGTATACGGCGTGGACGCTTCCATACCGGATGCCGATACCTATTTCAAAACCTATGAAAAAGCCTTTTCGGAGGTTTTCGGCGACATGCAGAACGTGACCGCATCCAATCTTCTGCTCGACGGCAAGGAGGCGATGCAGTATGAATATACAGCTTCTTTCGGCAGCAAGGATTACAGCTTTCTCCAGGTCATCTGCATCAAAAACAGCTTTGCCTACGTGCTGACCTATACCTCGGTCTCGGACAATTTTGAAAAACACATCGAAGATATGCAGGCCGCCGTCAGCACATTCCGCTTTATCGCATGACAAACGAGATCTATTTTGACAACAGCGCCACGACCGCGCTTTGCGCCGAAGCCAAAACCGCAATGTATGAGGTCATGGACGACGCCTTTGCAAATCCGTCCTCCCTTCATGCCGCCGGAGTGCGCGCCGAAAAGATTCTGAACCGGGCGCGCTTCGAGGTGCTCGGCGCGCTCGGCGCGCCGCCGGACAGCCGGCAGCTGATTTTCTGCGGCAGCGGAAGCGAAGCAAACAATCTTGCCCTCATCGGCAGCTATACCGCAAAAAAAAGACGAGGGCGGCCGCGGGTTATCCTGAGCGCGGGAGAACACGCGTCAATTGAAGCTTCCGCCGCTTATTTGGAAACGCTCGGCGCCGATGTCGTCCGGCTCTCCACAAAGGACGGCGAGATTCGTTTTGACGAATTGAGCGCGGCTCTGAACGCGGACACCGTTCTCGTTTCCTGTATGCTGGTCAACAATGAAACCGGCGCACTCTACCCGGTACGCGACATTTTCGCTGCGGCAAAAGCCGTTCAGCCAGATGTTATATGCCACTGCGACGCGGTGCAGGGATTTTTAAAGGTCAAATTTTCACCGGCAAGCCTCGGCGCGGATTTGCTTACCGTCAGCGCGCACAAAATTCACGGTCCAAAGGGCATAGCGGCGCTCTACGTCTCTGCCGAAGCGCTCAAACGCCGCGCACTCTGCCCGATCATTCACGGCGGCCAGCAGGAAAACGGACTGCGCGCCGGTACCGAAAATATGCTCGGCATTGCAGGCTTCGGCGCGGCGGCGCGGATCGGCGCGGCGCATTTCGATGAAAACAAACTGCGCATGCAAGCAGTCGGTGAGCGGATACGCCATCGCCTTGCCGCCACGCCGGAACTCCGTGAAATTCACCTCAATACGCCAAAGCATGCCGCGCCGCACATTCTCAGTCTGACGCTGCCGAATATCAAAAGCGAAACCATGCTGAATTTCCTTTCCGCAAAGCACATTTGCGTGTCCAGCGGCTCGGCCTGCTCCTCGCACGCGAAGAAAATCAGCCGCGCGCTGACCGCGTTCGGAAAAAGCGACCGCGAGGCCGATTGCACAATCCGCATCAGCCTGTCGCATGACAATACGCCCGGTGAAGCGGACGCGCTCTGCGACGCGCTCATCGAAGGACTCAACTCACTTGTAAGGATAAAATGACATGAAAAAAAGAACCCGGTTCCTGCTTTGGTGCAACCGCTTTTTCAAGCCGCCTGTACACCCGCTCAATTTGCAGAACAACGGCGTAAAATCCTATGCCATGTGGCAATATGAAAAGGGCGCCGAAACCATCAAATTTTACCTTGAGCGATATTCGGAGGCGGAAATGTTCGCCGATAAAACCGTCCTGGATATTGGCTGCGGCGCCGGCGGGAAATCGCTGTACTACGCCTCGCGCGGCGCAAAAGAGGTTATCGGTGTGGAGATCCTCGAAAAATACCGTGCCGAAGCGGATGCGCTGGCAAATGAACTCGGACTTGCCGATCGATTCCGCTTTGTCTGCGCCGACGCTGCGGCGCTTCCCTTTGCCGATGGCAGCATTGACACAATCATTATGAACGACGCGATGGAGCATGTCGCGCGTCCGGAGGCCGTGCTGGCCGAAATGATGCGCGTACTGCGTCCCGGCGGCCGTTTATTTGTGAATTTTCCTCCATATCATCATCCGTTCGGCGCGCATCTGAGCGATTTAATTTATATTCCGTGGGTTCACCTCTTTTTCTCCGAGGCGACTCTGGTCGAGGGATATAAGGAACTTGCCAAAAACGTTCCGGACGGAGACGCCCGAATCGCTTTTCGGATCTCGGCGCGTCCCGATAAAACGGAATATTTTTCCTATATCAATCACATGACCATCCGGCGGTTTCATAAGATTTTGTCAGAGATGGGTGTTACTCCGGCATACTACAGACAAATCCCGCTGCGCGGCATCCTGCGCATACCTGCAAAAATCCCCGGACTTCGCGAACTGTTTGTAAAAATGGTCGTCTGCGTCTTTGAAAAAAAGTAAATGGAGAAGCGATTTTTGATACAATCTCTAGTTTGCAAATTAAAAATCATTTGTAAATGAAAACAATCGTGTTTATTTTAAATTCAATTCAACATCCGCGTTGTGCAAAAAGAATTGATGAATTTCTTTCTCGAGGATATACGGT
>OLGD01001521.1_pt1 | contig 33518 bp, 45 predicted proteins | sample 1605311 | NCBI WGS metagenome assembly OLGD01 (sample SAMEA3888917, study PRJEB22519) | human gut metagenome | biome: human gut; feature: human-associated habitat; material: faeces | place: Denmark | collected 2010
TCGAAAATTACAGATTGAGGGTCTTGGTTCTATGCGGCGTCTTTCATTAAAATCCTCTCTCTTTGGTGTTGACCCGAAAAAACAGGGGATTTAGGATGTAATTCGATGATATTTGATTGGATTTCAATAAAATTCTGTATTTTTGCAGATGGATAGAGGCAACTCTTTCCAAGACATAAGAGAAAACGGTTGGTAGAAAAGCAGACCATGCATGTTAATTAACGGGATAATTATGAGACAGTTCATAGGCTACTTTCTTGGATTTACTATTTTTATTATAGGTCTACCTACGCTCATGTGGCTTTGCAGTGACTTAATCGTCCCGACCTTCTGGCAATGGGTAGTGGGTGGGATGTTGGCTGTTGCAGGGTTAGCTTTGGCCATATGGAGTGTTGTGTATATGAAAATTCATGGTAAAGGCAATCCGTTTGATGCGATGGGGCATGAGATTGCCCCACGAACTCAATACCTAATGACCAATGGCCCATATCGTTATAGTCGCAACCCGATGCTCAGTGGGACATTAGTTTATTATCTCGGCATTATCACGATATTGTGTTCTTGGCAGGCAGTCCTCATCTTCGTAGTTGTAGTATTCATTATGATGGTTCAAGTCCACAACGAGGAACAGCGTCTTGAGCGTGATTTCGGTGATGAGTATCGAAACTACAAACATAAAGTGGGAAAATTTTTCCCAAAGCTATGATCTTTTGATTACATGGTCGTTATCCAAGCACGCTTCACTGTGCCGGAAGAGCATCTTCCTTGAAAAGGGGCGCCATTATTGTATAGTGTCCTGTTAATAAGAAACCTTTGGTTTTAATGTTAATTCGTATTGTCCCAACTTTGCATTTTGGATACAATAGAAGGTGCAGATCTTGCAATTGCTTGATTTACATTCTTTATTGCGGAGAGGAGGCAGTTCCCTATTTGCATCTGAATTATCCAGCCGATGAATCCGGAAATTTTGTGCAAGATACTCCGATGGAAGCTTACGACTTCGCTCTGTCGTTCAATAATTCTCAAATTTGCAACAGCACCCATTCCTGAACACATTCTGAATTGATAATAACAGATTAAGCAGATAAACCCGCTCATCGTCAAAGGTAGTGGGATGAGGGTAGAAGTGCGCTGTGCCCAAAATTAGGGCAGTAAGCTATCTATGATATACGCGGCAGCGGTTCTTCGGACTTCGGGCTTTACCAGTTTTTTGAGTTGATGTCCCGAAGCATTGTGATGTCGAGCATCTGGTCGGCGACTATGCGCTTTAAGCGCGCGTTCTCGCGTTCAAGCTCTCGAAGCCTTTGTATGCTCTTGGAGTCCATTCCGCCGTATTTTGCCTTCCAGCGGTAATACGACGAATCGTTGACCCCGTACTTGCGCAGCGTATCCGAAACATTGTTCGACACCTCCGCCTCCTTGAGTATTTGCGTGATTTGCTCTTCCGTGTATTTTTTGCGTATCTTGCCCATTTGATTTGCCTTCCTATTTTGTAAATCAATTTACCCCTTGCAAGTCTGTCCTACTTTTCGGGCACACAGCAATACTTGCCCGCTTCTATGGTCTAAAGCATTGTTTAATCCCGCCCATTCTCCAAGAAAGTCTCCCGTTCGATATTCGAGAGCATTGACTAAAACAGAAAGGGCTTCCGCATAACCTTTTGGATTCTTGGAAGCCCTTTGCATTTGAATGATTTTTTCTTCGCGCTCTCGGTCAAATCGCAATACTTGTTGGAATGATAATCGGGATATAAGGCAAAATTCTGAGAAACTTTCCAATATCCCCTTACTTCCAGAGTGGATTGACTCAATGGCGTTTGAAAATTGCTTATGAAAGTTCTCGTACATTAGTAGTCCTCTGGAAAAAGTAGAGTTGTTGCGCTTCTGTCCCACTCGGTTATTATCCAAATTCTCCTATCATCTGGGAGTTTATATTCGGAGAGCAGCCTTTCGCCGTTTTTGAGAGCCTCATCATTGCTCTTCCAGTCTTCCTTGCATACGTCGCCCCAATCTCCATTTGCGTGGCGGATAAGATAAGGAAGCATTGAAAATCCCTTCTTTTCGCAGTAGTTCGCAAGCGTCGTGGTTGCAACTACCCGCCCGAAGTCGAATTTGCTTTCTATTATTGTTTCCATATTATGCCTTTATTGCTTGGTTAATTTGAAGTGTTGCGCCTTTCTCTCTCCCTGCACGGTAAGATGTTGCGTCCATTCTCTTACCCTGCCTTCTCCGTGATTCTCCTATCACTCTGAAAGTGTTTTTGATATAAACCTCCAGCTCATGTTCATTGTTTGATAAGGCCAGTTCATAGTTTTGGCGGGATTCTTCCCCCTCTCCAGAAAGCGTATCTTTTTCGGCTTGCTCCATTCGCTCGTATATTCCGCACCTAAGCCCGAAGTAGTAATCCGCCTTGTTTGGCCTTAAGCAGGTATTTTTAAATTCATTCCAACATTTGAAGAATACTTTTCTTAGATAGCCGTGGACGTATTTTGCGATTTCAATATTTTCGGAAGTCCCAATAACCACCATTCCAGAATTTCCGTTATATAAGATTTTCACCTTGTAAAACCTGCAAAGTATTGCGGTTATTTCCGTGTCGGCAGGATTGAGAACCGCCCTTGAGAAGAAGTATTCGTGTTTTATCTTTGATGCGGGAGTATCGTTTTCGATATTCGCCATAGTGATATTGTATTTTGTCATAAGCCGTTGAGCCATTTCCATTGCTCTTTCGGCTTCCGCCTTACTTGCTCCCTTATCCTTGGAGAGAGTTAGAAGCTTTTGTATTCGTTTTAGGATTGATTTTTCAGTGTCCATATTCTGCTATTTATAATTCCCAAGTGACTATTATTACGTTTCCGCATTCATCTATGCGGGGAGAAGTTTTAAAAAATTCTTCGGTTATGTTGTTTAAAGTCATCTGGAGGTTTTGGTCTCGCTCGGTATTGGAGTCGAAGTACGAAATATCCAAATTTAGATTTGTATTTAATGTCCAAGCCTTGCCATAGAGCACGTCGTTGTGAACATTCTCCAATCCGTAATGTTCCAAAACTTGTATCGCCATAGCGTGTTCAGCTTTCCAGAATTGTATTTTTAGTTTCTTATTCATATTTTGTCCTTTAGGTGTTTATCGTTCTTCTATGTCATTGATATTAACACACTTGGATAATATTTGCAATGTTTTTCTTTGGTTTTTTTATGAAAAAAAGATAAAAAATAATCTTGAAATTTCCGTACAGAACACCTTCGCAAAATGATACCTTTCAACCTATTGCAAGTGGCTGCATTCACCCATTTTCTGCGAGGTGTTAGCACAAAAAAATGCAAGAAAAATCGTAATATTTTTGAATAATAAAAACGAAAAAAAACCTAATATAAATGTTGCAGATTCTATCGAATTATGGTAATATAAACGACATAGGAGAACCAAAATAAAAGAAAAAATGAAAACTATAACAATAACAGAAGAACAGGCTAAACAATACAAATTACCCGCCAAAGCTGTGGGGGATTGGTCAATCGTTGAAAAAGGCGATGGATACAGTCTCCTACACCGTTTAAAAAAGGACGGGACTTTGGGGAATGATAGACCTAATAATAAAATCAAAATAGACTCGGAAGTTTTAAACAAGCTCTCCGCTTCGGATACAAAAGCAATAACAGGAAAGACCGAAAATGGAGATACTGTTGTAATAGCTGAGACTAAACATATTGATAACGAGCCTAAAGTCGATAAGCCGACCGAGAGCAATGTTGCAATGGGTGATGAAGAAATGGCCATAGGCACCCGAAAATCGAGGTGGATAGCGCAACTTGTGGAGCAAATGAAGACGGAAGCGTTTACCGCAGGATTGCTTGAGAAAATGGGAGATTCTGAATTTGTGAAGCAGGTTCTTGAGGATACAAATCCAGAACGCCAAGGCGGAAAAGCTTATAGCTCGTTAACTTCGGCTATGAGAGTATGGAATAAGCGCATAAGGAGGGGTGAATATGCCTACTAATAAATTCTACCACATACTCTGTACAAGCGGCGACAAGGTGGTTTACGAAGGTAGGTTTCAATGCGTTTCGCGTTCGGCGGCAATGAAACTTCTAAGGGAGAAGGTAGGCCGCCAGAACCTCTATGGCTTAATTTACACAGTGACGGAAATCCCGATAGAGGTTTTAAGGGAGATAGTTGATGCGCTAATAAACAAGAAACCGATAACCGAAGGCGATATATGTTCCTATAAGGAGACACCGACTATAAGCCCTACATATGCAAAGATAAACTCCTATAAGCATAATCCAAATAAGCCCCAAGGAGTAAACGGAGTAAAACGCAGACTGGGAGATTTCTAATGATATACCTGCTTGACCTAAATTATACGCTCGTGGACAAGGAAAAGGACGCCCCAAGAATTCGTCCTATGGAACTTCAAATAGAGCTTGAGACCTACCGCCAATGGCTGATTGATATGTTAAAAGGTAAATATGTGATTCTCACTACGGCACGAATGCAAAAATACGAGATATTTACCCTAAATCGAATATACACTAAGACGAATTGGCTGCCAAATGAGAGCTTTTTTTCTATCTTTAGGCATTTGCCTCACATAAAGAAGGAGTGGATACTGAAATGGCGAATATTTCCAAAACACGGAAATAATCCCGAACAATTCTTCGCAATAGAAAGCAATCCCCAAACCAGAGCTATGTACGCCAAGTATGGGATAAAATCGGCTCCCGCGATAGACGATTTCGGCAACAGAATTTCAATATAGGATTTTGACAAAGTAGTCTGTCTATATGGTAGACGAAAATAAGGCACGAATTTTAGCGGACGGAATTGAAGTATGGTGCGCATACGATAAGCTCGTAAAAGTTGAAGAACTTATCCCGCACCAAAAAAATCCGAATACGCACCCGCAGAATCAGATAAAAATTCTGGCGCAAAATATACGCTACCACGGTTGGCGGCACCCGATTGTTGTATCAAAACTATCGGGATATATCGTTGCGGGGCATGGACGCCTTGAAGCCGCCAAAGAGCTTGGCGTTTCAATCGTTCCCGTGGAATACCAGAATTTCGCTTCCGAGGACAACGAGCTTGCCGTTCTCGTGGGAGACAACCGATTGGCGGAGCTTTCATCGCTCGATTTAAACGGATTGCAGGACATTATTGACGGCTTTAAGGCAAGCGATTTCGACACAATTCTTGCGGGCTTTGAGCCGACAGACCTTGACGCCCTTTTGGGCGAACAAAAGCCCGATTTTGGGGACGAAAAGGAAAAGGAGCTGTCGCAGTCGGAAGTAACGATTCAGGCGGGAAACTACCGCTTCAGAATGTCGCAGGAAGACTTCGGCATTTGGATAGACAAGCTCAAGCAGGAAGTAGGCTTCGACAAGGAAGCGGTAGTCGCTGAAATCCGTAGGAGGCTTGCGATATGATATGGGGCACTTTTGTAAAATTTTGCATTTATTCTTTCCGTTTTCTTTTGGAATCTTTTCCCAATTTTTCTCCTCAGATAAATTATTATCCTCATCAAAAAATTGAAAAAATCTTCTCAAAATAAAATCATAAATAATTAAATGAAAATTTCAAAAAGCACCCTAATTGAGCCACTTTCGGCGGTAAATCCGTCAACCTACAATCCGAGAACGGCGGATCCAAAGCGTCTCGATTTAATAGAACTTTCACTTAGGAAGCTGGGATTTATAGCTCCTATTTACGCCGACGCCAATGGTGAAATCCTTTCGGGGCACCAACGCCATTTTGTAGCAACGCGAATGGGCGTAAAAAACGTCCCCGTTTTCAGGATTCCGCCGATGGAGTTGGAGAAGCGCAAGGCTTTGAACATCGTATTTAATCGGGCTACAAATGACGGAGATATTTGCCAAACACCTTTAAAGGCTAAGCGCATACTGGAAACTATAAATCTTTCGGAACTCGCCAATAGTATTTCAGATAAGGAGTTGGAAAGCAAAGAGTTCTTCCGTTGTGCTTACCCTTGCAAGGTGTCGGTAGCTAAACTTTGCAAAATAAATTCTGGGAGGTGGATTCAATATGCAAAGAGCATTGCAAGGACTCTGCGCAAGGCGGGAATTATCATGCCTATCGTTTGCACACCCGACGGCAAGGTTATAAACGGCATAGGCAGACTTGAAATGCTTGCGGAATTAAAAGCCGATACTTGCGAAGTAGTTTATATATCGGAAGATGAAGCAAAGTTCGCGGACGCTATGATGAACCTGCTCACAATGGACTTCAACATTCATGAGCGATATGAGGATTTGCTCCGCTATAATTCATTCCGCCGTGCCCGCAGAGTCCGCGAGGAATTGGGACACGGCTTCGTGTTCGCAGTCCACGGCAATAAGCCCTGCTACGAATTCGATATTTTCAACCCGAAGCAACAGGCAAAATGGCGCAAGGAACACGGCAATACCATACTTGATTTCGGCGCGGGACACCTCACGGAGACGAATATTCTAAAAGCCGCAGGATTTGATTGTGTGCCGTTCGAGCCGTATCACATCGGGCTATCGGAAATCGACAAAGACAAGTCTTTGGCAATTTCGAGGGATTTTTTGAAAGCTGTTTCCGACGGAAAGGAATTCACGAGCATATTCATTTCAAGCGTCCTAAACTCCGTTCCATTTGAGAAAGACCGTCAGCATATAGCGTGCATTTGCGCCGCCCTGTGCCGACCGTTTACCAAGCTTTACGCTTGCGCTTCGTCAACCTCGGAGACTGGTTATAGGCAGGTAAACGGCAAAGCCTTTCACAACGAATCCAACGCAGGGAATATAGCCTTTCGATTGGAGTATGAATCTGGCGTCCGAATTGGCGATTTTCAGGACAAGCCAAAAGTCCAGAAATACCACACAAAAAAGGAATTTTACGAACTCTTTTCTCCGTTTTTTAGAAACGTTCAGATTTCGGAAATGACAGGCAACGTAAACGCCAAGTGCGAAAACGTCAGACGCATTCCGTGGGAACGCATAGAGGAAGCCTTGCGTTTTGAGTTTGACTTGCCTTACCCTGACGGTAGCCGTATGGGATTGGTTGAGGAAGCAATCACCGCATTTAAACGTCGCTATGAAATATTTGGTTGATCTGAACTACACGCTTGTGGGCAACTCCCCCAAATGGGGAGAGCCGCGCATTACGCCGTTTTCAAGGCAGATTGAGCAGGAGACATATCGCCAGTGGCTTGTGGACTTTCTGCGGGACAAGTACGCAATTCTCATTACGGCACGTCCTGCCCGATATAGAGAACAAACCCTTGAAAGGATATTGTCGCAGACTGGTTGGCAACCGCAGGAAGCTTATTTCGCTGAAATTTCCGCACCGCCGCCAGAAATCAAGGAACATCTGCTTTTAAATTACATTTCCCCAAAACACGGCAGAAATGGCGATGATTTCTTCGGAATAGAAAGCAATCCCAAGACAAGGGATATGTACGCTTGTTATGCTATAAAGTCTTTAAGCGCGGAAGCATTTAAAAACTCAATTCAATAATTATTGTTTTTTGACACTTTGCCGTCTTGTATGAAGCTTCATACGGACGACAAAATTATTTCAAGACAGAGCAACTGGGTGTTCGACGAACACGTCGCGCCCGAATTCGACAAACACGTCAGAAAGAGCGTTCCTAATTATGTACACGTTCAGGAACTGGCTGAAACGTTTTCAGACTGGTTTACATATCCCAATTCCACGGTTATAGACTTTGGAGCGTCCACAGGAGAGACTCTGCGCCGAATAAAACGCCGCCATTCAAAGGCGTTAAATCTCATCGGCTATGACAATTCTCAAGCTATGATAAATCAGGCGAAACTCAAAGGCATAGACATCACATTCGCAGACCTTGAAAAGCCTTTAGATTTCCCGAATATTTCCTATGCGGTTTCGCTCTATACTTTGCAATTCCTGCGTCCATACGCTCGTAATGCCCTATTGAAGCGTATATACCACTGCTTGGAAAACTGCGGTGGAATGTTCGTAGTCGAGAAAGTACTCGGCTCTACCGCACAAATGCAGGACATTTTGCAACAGCTCTATTGGGAGATGAAAGCAAAGAACGGCTTTAGTTCCGAGCAAATCATAAACAAGGCGAAAGCCCTACGCGGCTGTATGTACCCGAAAACCGTTGCCGACAACGAGGCGGAATTTAAATCAATCGGCTTTAATTCCGAAATCGTTTTCAAGGAATCGCAGTTCTGCGGTTGGCTTTTAACGAAATGAAGCTTAGGGATATTCTCAAGGACGCTTGGACTCCCGCCGACCGCAGAGAACCGTGGCGTTGGTGTGAGGAGCATATAAAGAGCATTCCGTTCTCTCCGATGCCCGGACCTTTCAGAAGCGAAAATTCGCCTTGGATTAGAGAGGTTATGGAAGCTATCGTTGATCCCAAAATCCGCCTTGTTTCGATTATTGCCGCTGTTCAAAGCTCCAAGACGACAAGCCCAGAGCTTACGCTTTGCTACATAATCGCGAACCTGCCCGGACCCTGCTTGTGGCTCGACCAGACTGACGAAGACGCAAAAGACGAATCGGAAAGCCGCCTGCAAAAACTCTTTGAAAGTTGCGAGCCGATAAAAAAGCTATTTCCCAAGAACAAAAATAAACAGCGCAACTGCACAATCCACTTTTCAAACGGAATGACGCTTTGGTTGTTGGGCGCATACAACAAGACCAACCTCCAACGCCGTTCAATCCGCTGGCTTTTCGGAGACGAAACTTGGCGATGGCCAGTCGGACATATGGCGGAAGCGGAGGCGCGAACTACGGCTTTCGGGTGGCTCGGCAAATGCGTGTTTATGAGTCAGGGTGGAGAGGAAAACGACGATACCCACCGCAAATTTGAAACAACCGATATGCGCGAATGGCACTATAAATGCCCAAAGTGCCAAAAATACATTCCCTACAAATGGGAACACGTCGAGTGGGACGACGATTGCAAAGACGAAAATGGAGAATATGATTTCGCAAAAATCAACCATTCAACGGCGTTAAAATGCCCCGAATGCGGCGAATATTTCGAGGATAGCGACCGAATGAGAAGGCTTCTCAATAAGGACGGCAAATTCATTCCGCTCAATCCCAATGCCGCTAAAGAGAATGTAGGTTTTCACTGGAACGCCTTGGCGAGTATGTCTTGGGGCAAGCTCGCGGAACTATATTTGCGGGCAAAGATTGCCGCCCGCAAGGGCGACAGTTCCCTGCTTCAACAGTTTTACCAGAAACGCCTTGCCTTGCCTTGGAAAGAATTTGCCGAAGACTACCGACTGGAAATTGCGTCATCAGGATACAATCAAGGGGAATTTTGGAACGAGGAAGGAGGATTTAATTCCAAAGGCGAAATTATATCCCAGCCTTTTGCAGAAAAGGAATGTGTCGCGCCATTGCGGATAATGTCGGTTGACGTACAAATGGACCATTTCTACTTGGTGGTGCGCTCGTGGAGTCCGCAAGGCTCAAGCCGCCTATTATGGCATGAAAAGGTTTTAACGTGGGAAGACATAGAGGATATTCAACAGAGATTTTCAATACTGCCAAATCTCGTTTTTATCGACGCAGGCTACAATTCGTATGAGGTCTATAAGCAATGCGGGAAACACCATTGGATAGCCTTAATGGGCGACAATCGCGCAAACTTTGTCCATAGATTGCCACAGGGCAAAAGCGTCTTGCGGTTCTATTCGCCTGTTAAGAACATCTTTATTTCAAGAGACGCCAAGTGCCGTATGCACTTTTGGAGCAATCTCAATGTTAAGGACACTTTGGCGAGGATTAGGCGCAATCAAAACCCTGAAGACGGCGCGACTTGGGAAGTGCCGACGGATATTTCCGAAGACTACCTAAAACAAATGGAGTCCGAACACCGCATAAAAAAAGGCAACTCGTGGATATGGGAACAAATCGGCAACCGCCCCAATCACTACCTTGACTGTGAAGCTATGAATTGTGCGGGTGCGCTTATGTTAAAGATTATCGGCAACGACGCAAAAGGAACTGAATGATTTGACATTCGCCGTGTTTTTTATGGCGAATTACAATTACACACGAGGATATACCGTAGCGGAGCTTGAAGCCCTGCTTGTACAGGTTAAAACCGAGCGCGAAAAGTATCTTCAGTCGGCTTCCGACAGCGGAAGTTCCTATTCCCGCATAGCAGCTGCTGAAATCGAGAAGAAATTTAACGGCATAATGGACGCATTGGAGCTTCTCGCGCCCGAAAAGTACCAAAAGACAAACCGCAGGATTTCCCTTAGCGGCGTATTCGGAGGGGTTATACAATGAATTTCCGCCGAAAAATCGCCAATTTGTTTTATGGGATTGGGCACGCCTTTGAAGCGGCAAAAATCTCTCCGTCCCGTGGCAATCCCAACACCACAAATCCGACAGACGCAAAATACGAGCTTACTTCATACACGAGAAGCGAACTTGTCCGAAAAGCCCGCTATCTTGAGAAAAATTCTGGGCAGATTCGGGGAATTTTGCGCGACCTGAAAGTTTACGGAATTGGCAAAGGGATTTACCCGAACGCCAAAAGCGGCAACCACGCTTGGGATAAGCAAGCGGAAGACTTCTTTTTCAGGTGGAGTCGGCATTGCGACATCACAAACCGCTTTTCTTGGAGAGAGTGTCAGGCGATGATACTCCGCGCCCTGATTATCGACGGAGAGGTTTTCGTGATAAAGACGTTCAATGCGTTCAATGTCCCGAAAATCCAGATAATCGAAAGCCACCGCCTTATGTCTCCCGAAACTGAAAGCAGTCCTTTCATATCGGACGGAATTGAATTTGACCGCTACGGCAGACCCAAAGCCTACTACTTTATCATTGGCGAAAACAGAGAGACAACGAGAGTTCCCGCTTCTGCGGTAATTCATATTTTCGACCCAGAGCGTGTCTCGCAAGCAAGAGCATATCCGCACATTCAGCACTCGATAAACGACGTCATCGACCGTAAGGAAATCCTCGCCTTGGAGAAAAAGAAGGTAAAGGCAATTTCCGACATCGTCCATATTCTGAAAGGCGGTCAGGGAATGAGTCTCGACGGCGATTACAGAGTGGATGTCGGCAACCGACCTGAGGGAACGTCAACGGCGGCTTTAAACCAAATTCTGGGCGGAAAGAATATCCGTATAGACCCCGACGAAAGCATAGACGTTCACGAAAGCAATATTACCTCTCCGACATTTTCTGGATTTTTGACGGAACTCGACCGTTCGGGAAGTCTCGGCATTTTGCCTTACGAATTTCTCATAGACCCGTCGAAAATCGGCGGAGCGTCTGTAAGGCTTATCGCCTCAAAGACGCAACGCTACATTGACGATATGACACAGCTAATCGACGACCGTTTTAACGACGCCGTATGGTTCTTCGTAATCGGTTGGGCAATAGACAGCGGGATATTGCCGCTTCAGAACTGGTGGTGGTACGCCACTTGGACACACCCGCGCAAGCTCACCGTTGACGCGGGGCGCGAGGAACAGCAAAACCGAGCAAACGTTGAAATGGGCTTAAAAACGCTCGAAGAAAGCTATTCCGAATGCGGCTTGGACTTCGAGGACGAAATGCGCACAAGAGCCGACAACGCAAGGTTCATTATGCGCTTGGCGGGAATTCCCGACAGCGAGCCAATACCGCTTTATATGCTCTACAAGGTTAACGGAACTCAGGTTATAGAAAATAGGCAAATAGGAGAAAAAGCTAATGATACAGATGACGAATAACATTTTTTTAAACGGAATTTGCAGACCGTGGAATATACACGCAGGGACATTTCTTGCGTTGTCGCTAAGGGTATTGGCTGACGCAAAAGGCGCGGACTCGCTTTCTGGGTGGCGCGAGAAGTTTTCGCAGTTCGTGCCACAACGCCAAAGTATGGCAATAGACCCTAACGGGATTGCCCATATCTCCATTCACGGAACGCTTTTCAACAAGGAAGCCCCTTATTTTGTGGCGGGCTATGGCGGCACGGATTATGAGGAAGTCCTGCAAGACATAGCGGTGGCATCAAAGGAAGCCAAAGGGATATTCCTAACGGTTGATTCTGGCGGCGGGCACGCTTGCGGGAATGACAAAGTGGCAAAAGCAATATCGCAATGCCCCAAGCCTGTGTTCGCCTATACGGACGGAATGTGCTGCTCGGCGGCATACGCGATAGCAAGCGGAGCGTCGTATATCTGCGCTTCCGCAGACGCCACTGTCGGGAGTATAGGAACTATTTTGCCGTTAATGGACGTTTCGGGATTGTGGCAAGCATTGGGCGTAAAGCCTGACTACATTACAAACAAGGAAGGCACGCTCAAAACCGCAGGATACCCGCCGAGCCAAAACGACGACGAAAGAGCCGCTTTACAGGCGGAGACTCAATCGTACTTCGAGCTGTTTAAATCACACGTTCTGGCGCACAGAAACATCGAAAAAGAGGATATGCGGGGTCAGGCTTTCGTAGGCGCAGAGGCGTTTAGACGGGGGCTTGTTGACGATATTTGCGACAAAAATTCCGCCTACGACAAATTAAGAATTTTGACACGGGGATAAAAAGTATATGGACGAAACCAATAAAGAAAAAACTCTTGCCGAAGCCATTTCGCAAATCGAAACGCTCACGGCGGACAAAACAAAGCTCGATTCCGATTTGGCAACCGCTTCTTCGCGCATTGCCGAACTCGAAAGCGAACTTAACGCTACTCAGGAGAAATTGACGGCTCTTGAACAAAAACACAGAGACATCGACAGCGAAGTTTCTGCCAAAGTCGCCGAAGTTGCGGCTCAAAGCGGCGTTGCACCGATTGCGGACGTACCGAACAGCGGCGACGAAAGCATAGAAGACCTTGCTAAACGCATTGACGAAGCTCAGGGCGTTGAAAAGGCAAAACTCATCGAAGCAAATTATGACCGAATTATCTCGGCGTTGAAAGGAGTCTGCTAAGTGAATACTATACCCGCCGCATTAAGGCGTTCGCTAATCCTCAAATCGGCGATGGAGGAATTCAAGCACAAGCTCATATCCTTGGGCTTGTTCTCGACCGTTCTTCGCAACGTCCCGCTCGAGGGCAACAACGAGATTGACATTCCCTATATCCCGCTTGCGACTTCCGCGAGCAAGGATTTTGACGGAACATACAAGTTCGACAAGGGCGATATGGAGTCCCGCAAAATCACGATTGATAGGCGCAAATATCAGTCTCTGACCTACACTTCAGAGGAGAAGGCGCGTCAGCCGTATTTCGACCCCGTAACATTGGGCAGACTCAAGGGAGCGAAGCTCGCCGAAGACGTCCTGCTCGACATTTTGTCGGTCATTACGGCGGAAAACTTCGGAGACGCCATTCTGACAAGGAATGCCGCGGATTTCGACACCGACGACATCATAGACCTTGAGACAAAGATTGACGAACTCGAATGGCCAGACAGTCCCCGAGGAATGCTTCTGAAATCGTCCTATATGGCGAATGTTAAGAAGGACATAAAGACTTCAGGAGGGCTTTCGACATTTGGATTCTCGCCTTTGGGAGAACTTCCCAATCTTATGGGCTTTTCGTTCTCTAAGTTTAACCGCTTGCCCGACAATGGCGAAAAGTTGCAGGGATTCATTGTCTATCCGTCAGCAATAATGGTAGCTCTTGCTCCGATTGCGCCGACGGCAAATGTGATGAAGCAACTGTCAACCTATACAACCTACACTGACCCGCAGACTGGGCTTACGCTTGAATACCGAGCTTGGGGCGACGCAGACACCGACGCTTCAAAGGAGATTATCGAGTGTAACTATGGGTTCGGCGTTGGTGAAAAGGCGGCACTCAAACGTATCGTATCTGAATAAGATGAACGCATTTATTACGATAGGGTACAAGAAAAACGGCAAGTCGGAGATTCTTTTGAGTCCCGACGAGCCTTACGCCAAACATAGGCAACTGTTTAAAACCCTAACGGGAGACTATACAGACGTCGAAGTTTGGTCTCGCGCTATGGGTAAAATCAAACAGCGCAAAGTCAAAACTTCAAAAGTTGCCAAAGTTTCAAAAACTTCAAAAGAATCAAAGGAGTAAGAAATGGGAGAAAACGACATTTACCGTATCAGGCCTGAACATACGCACGGGGGCGGTTTGCAGATTTGCGACGACGGCTCCGACGGAACCGTACAAAAGCTCGGCTTCTTCGGAGTTGCGCCCACTGTACAGCGGGCAAATGCAAATCAGGCTAAGCTTGAAGACTCGGCGCAACTTGCGCAAGTGATTGTGCTTGTCAACGAACTTAGAGAAGCCCTCGTCGAAAAAGGACTGATAAAGGGTTCGGCTTAGAATTGGGTTGTTTCGTATTCACTGGGAGCTTTCGGGAGACTGGAAGCTCCCTTTTTTTGACAAGTCAATATTTGTATGGGCTTTTTTAATGAAATCAGAACCGCATTAAATGAAATCTTTGCCGAATTTTCGCAGGACGTTAAATTTAGGGGTAAGACATTCAAGTGCATAATTGGCGAGAATGGTCAGCAGGAAGTGGAACTTGAATCGGGTGGGTTTGTTCCCAATGAAACTTTTACCGTAAAGTTCAAAGAAGCGGATTTAGGAGATGAGGCATATCCTGCCATAGGAGAATTACTGCAATATTCAGGACGTACTTTTCGCATACATTGGATAAGTACACGCTCTAAACGTGGACAAATAGAAGTATGGGTAAGGAGTATTGACAAGTGAGTGTAAAGTTTGAAGTCATTACCAAGAATTTCGAGGACGCGCTTGTACGATACAAAGTAGCTTGCCAGAAGGATTGGCAATTTGTCGTAAAGCAACAATCTCGCATTGTTGGAGAAAAGCTAATAAAATTTACGCCGCCAAAGACAGCTTCAATCGGAAAGCGAAATGTAGCCCGAGACATAGGCAAGGTATTTGCGGATTTAAGCGGCACAACTTGGGAAGATAAATCACTCAATAAAATGTGGAAAGCGGGCAATTTTGAGGGAGTAAAAAAAGCACTTGAAAGCCACCCGAACAAATCCGAAATGCCCATATTTAAGTACAAGCGAATATTTAAATCACCCGTAAGAAACATTCATAAAGCGGCAATAAATAAGAGCGGGAGAGTTCCAAAGAATTGGACTACTCAATATGCTGTTGCGGGGAAAGGAGAGCTTAAAAAGTACACGAGAAAGGTACAACTTCAAGTAGGAGTTGCCAAATCTGGCTGGCTTGCGGCTCTTACAAAGTTGGGAGGAAAGGCTCAGAGCTTCGTGACTCGCCACGGTACTAAGTATGGCGGATTCGTAGATGGAAATAGAGGAGATAATCCATTCTTTACTCTCATAAATCGGGTGACGACATTCCCGCAAGGAGGAACACCCATGAGAATTTTAAAGCGGGCTTTTCGGGTACAAGCAAAGGCAATGGAAAACAATATTAAGCGAATCTTGAGCAAGAGGGGGAGAAACTTTTAGCATGAGAAAGGAAATTGAGGATATACTATTTGAACACCTACTAAGCGCATTGCCAGAAGCAATGAAGCTGATGCTTGTAAAGGGACACAGCACGGAAGACAGGCACATACCGTACATTTCACTCGATGTTGGAGATGTAAAGCCGTTTTCAGATATGTTGGAATCCGACGGGATATTTGAGTCTGAAGTAAATGTGGCAATAGCGGATTCAGCCCACGTTATAGACTATGACGCCCAATTTTTGCGCATAGCACAGGTACGCAGTATTCTTGGAAATTTTACATTGGAGAACGAGAAGTATCGTTGTGAAGGATTGTGGTTTGAGGCGGAGAACGACGCCAGAGACGATAATAATTTGGGTATAGTCTTAACGTATAAGCTCGTATTTCAAACCTTATGAATTGACTCGCCTTTGCATACGCAAAGCGTCTCGCCCTTCGGGTCTTTTGCCTTCGCAAAATCTCATTCGCGCTTCGCTTGAATTTGACACGCCTATATTTTGTATGGCAAACGAAGCATACAAATTAAGGGGTACAAAGCAACCGATAGCCTTTGGGGTTGAAAAGCTCGAGGGCTACATAGTTGACGCTACGGAAGACACCGTAGAGGGACAGGAGCTTGAGGTGGAAAACGAGGACGGCAATGTTGTCGCCCACTTTTCAGGGTTTGGGATAAAGTATAATAGGACGGCGAGCGTCATTCCTTTGTCCGACGCAAGCGCACCGAGTCCGGGAGATTCTTTCAAAATTGGCGAGAAGTTTGAGTTCATCGTAAAAAGTGTTAAGAAATCTCGAGCAAGAAAAGACGTAGAAAAGTGGGATTTGTCTGGAACTTACTATCCAGAGGTTCCGATGGAACCGATTGCCTAATGGAGTCATTCTACGAGGCGTTTATAAATTGCGAACACAAGGTTTTAGGCAGGAGACTAAAGCCTTTTTGTTTGCGCCATTGCCTTTATCTTGAAGCGATAGGCTCTCCCATAATGCGCATTGTAAATGGTGAAGAAGTCTCAATATCAAGAAAAGACTTGGAACTTGCCGTAATTATTTGCTCTGCCGACAGAGATATAATAGCGGCAATGAAACGTCCGAACTTCGGCTTGAGATTCCATAGATTTAATCGCGGTTTAACGGCGTTTTTAGGGTATTTGACGGACTTTCTATCGCTTCCAGATATGTGGGATAGTTCTGAGGGAGAAAGAGCCATTAACGCGCCTTGGATACTCTCAAGGGCGACGCTACTACTTTCTAAGACAAATCTAACGCTTGGGGAGATTTGGGATATGCCGCTTGGCGAGCTTTTATGGTACTGTGCAAGTTTCGCGGAACAAGAGGGGCTTGGGCAAATACAGTCGGAGGAAGAAAAGAAAATGATACTTGAAGCGGAGAGGGTAAAGAATGGCCTCAAGTGAAATATTAGCTAAAATCGGCTTAAATTCGGCTGGATTTAAAACAGGGCTTGCGCAATGCAAGCTTGCGGCTAACTCCTTCAAAAGTTCGATTGGGGGAATATTCAAGAACTTGGGAGGTCAAGTGCTTGGAATGCTTGGGGTATCGGCTGGAATAGCGGGCTTAGGCGCGTTGGCGAAACAGACAATAGACCTTGGCGGGCACGTTGAGGATATGGCGAGAAATCTTCGTATGGGCAAAAGCGAATTTCAGACGCTTGCTTACACCGCCAAACTTGCAGGCATGGAAGAAAGCCGCCTTGTAATGACGATGAACAACCTGAACTTGCGGACTATAGAAGCTTGCGACGGCAATAAAAGTTATCAGGAGTCTTTTAAGCGTCTTGGAATATCCCTGCAAGAGTTTGCAACGCTTTCCCCAGACAAGAAGATCGAGGCTTTGGGGAACGCCTATAAAAAGTCGGGGGAAAGTCTCACCGCATTAAACGACATATCGACAATATTAGGGCAAAAGACTGGAGCGCAAATGCTCGAAGTGCTCGATAAAGTATCCACAGAGGGAATGGGAAAGCTTACCCAAGCTTCAATAGAAGCCGGGCACGTTATGGACGAGGAAACTCTTGCCGCCCTTGCGAGGGCTGGAGATGAAATAGATAAGTGGCAAAACCGCATAATTGTAGCTTTTGGCGGATTTTTGGCGGATATGGGAAGTGCTATTGGAAGGCAAAAGTGGGGCTTAATTATCGGACAGAAGCTTGCCCAAATGGGAGAATTTATCGAGACTGCGTTTCGGGACATATCCAACTATATTTTAGGCACATTTAACACCGTAGGACGGTACATAAACGGTCAATTCGGCAATTTTATTACTCCGATTAGAAACGCAATCACCGACTTTATAAGCTATCTCGGCAATGCGCTTGCAAATATTGTCGGATATTTTGACTCAGATTGGGAGCGAGCGATAAATAAGGCTGTTAACGCCTTGGACAAGTTGAGGGAGGAATCAAATAAAGTCGCCCAGAAAGATAAGGGAAAGAGCTTTTCAGAAATATTCACAGAGGAGATGGCTACTGCCAAACTTCAGAATGATACTCGCAAGCGTTCGGATTTGTGGACCTCTGGCAGTGTAGATTGGTACAAGACGCAAATAGCCGAAGCAGAAAGACTGCGCGATATTGAAAAGCAAGCCCACATAGAAGCTGAAAATGCGCGCAAGGCAAAATACGCCGCCGCTGATGCCACACCCGAAATAAAGGACACAGGGAAAGGCTCGAAGTCAAAATCTAAATCCCAGTATAACGACAGCTCTCTTGCTAAAATCGGGGGCGGAGGTCTTACGGCAACCAGATACGATGTAGCAGAAAAGCAGCTCAATGAATCGAAAAAGCAGTCTAAGCTCTTAACGAAAATTGCTGAAAATACCGAAAGCAAAATTCGCAAAACGAGCTTCTTATGCGGTAGTGTCTATTCTGTCTTTGAGAAAATTAGGATTCCTTCTTTGGTCATAAATTGAAAGAACCAAGATACAGTCACTTTTTTGTTCATAGACCACAGAAACTGGAAATCTATTTAAATGATAGGTTCTTATACGATTTTTATACAACAACTTGGAAGCGTTTGGAAATTCTTTTATAAAGGAAAAAGCCTGTAAAATCTCGGCTTCAAATCGACGAGCCAAGTTATAATTCCCCTCGTAATTTCCTACATTGACATAATATGTAAGCAAATTTGCAAAGTCCGCCTTTGCTTCTGAAACGATCTTTACGTTCATTTATTTTGCGGAATAAGCTTTTCAGAGAGTTCTTTAATTGCAGATACGGCGTCTTCAGCCGTAGTCTTACCGTTGATATAATTATCACTTCTACGAATAGACTCGTCGAACCAGGCTTTATCTATATCCGTAATGGGTCTTTCAACACTATTCGAAAGAGTATCTATCAGAGTAAACTTATCCTCTGCAGAAAGCTTTAAAGCTTCTTCTGTTAAATATTTCAATGCCGGACTCATGATGGTATAAATATCGGAGATTTGTTCCATAAATTCAAGCCATAATTTTTGACAATGCGACTTTCTATAATGAAAGTACGCTTACAAAACGGAGAAGTTTGTTTTCTCAGGGATTCGGGGGAGCGAGTAGTATCGGAGGATTCTGTTGCGACGTGTTCTGCTACTTGGTTTTGCTATCCATATTCGGCGGCAAGCGCAAATTCGCCTATAATAAACAAGTCCGTTCACCCGATATGGAACGGTTTGTATTGCAAATCGGTTTCCATAAAAAAGTACGGCGATGGGGCTTTAATAACTGCGCAATACGAAGGCGCCGAGTCATGGAGTTCAACAAGCGACCAGCATGAAAACACGGTTGAAGTCTCTTGCACAATGCGCGAGGAACCTATTGAAAGCCACCCGAATTTTGAAAGTTGGGCTGGGACACCTCAAAAACCTAATTGCGGAATATTCGACGAGGACGGGAAGTTCACAGGGTGGAATTCCAAGACAGAAGGCGGTAAGATTATGGCGGGGGTAAAGAGCTACCTTGTCCCTTCATATTCGGGAACTGTGAGCTACATTTCAAAAGGGGTGCCGAGTCTCGGCGGCATAGGAAGAATAGGCGGTGGAGGAGGATTGCCGTCTGTTGGCGGAATGTACCAATGGATGTGCACAGGAATTTCCTACCAGAGTATGTCTGACGGCAATTATAAGGTTTCGGAAACTTACCTTCTAAGCGGTCCCAAAGGGTGGAACAGATATATATACAGCTGACTTTAATCTAAAACTGAAGGGATATTTGCGATAGCAAATCCCGCCTCTTTAGGAATAATAAAAAATGCTTAAGGATTTAGGAAATCAGAAACTCCCGCGATTTAAGGCGGGCGCACCTTTGTTGGAACAGGTCACTGCAGAGCGAATGAACGATATTTGCTCTATGATAGAGGCGTGCCGTTTGCAAAATGGCGTAGGCTACACAATGAACCGTTCTATCGGCGGAACGACGCTTACCATATTGGATATGGCGTCAGCTTCAAAAGTGAAACTTTGGAATATAAACTTTGATGACAACATATCGCTTTCCGCCTTGGAAATTTCCGCAGATGTTCTTGAACATTTGGAAGATATAGTAGCCGATATATTGCCCGACACGGAGGAATATAAGAGCAACATTCAAGCTTATTTAAATCAAGTCATCGGCACCCACAAATCTGGTAAAGCTGGAACAGCCGACGGCCTTTCCGAGAGAATAAAAGAACTATTTGAACCTTACAAGGAACAGATAGAAGACGCCATACGGGAATATCTTGAATCTATCGACCCCGCCTTTGTGGTGCGAAGCAATATTCAAAGCTATTTCAGTTCACACGACCAAAGTCCACACTCGGGAGATATGATATGGAATGCAAGATATGGTCTTTGCTATGCCATTTTTAAGGAGGTCAAGAATAGCGATGACACTTCTTTCCCAGAGGAAAATGGACTTTACTCGATATTGTTTACAGTCTCCGATGTCCGCTATTTTGCCTTATATCTTGGACCAGTTGAAAACCCAGAAAAATTTTTAGAGACTCTCACTGGATTTGTGGGGAAAACCATAGGAGATGTTGTAGGAAATCTTACGGAAGGCAATGCTTCCGCCTATCTAAATGCCACTGCCGCCGCCTTAAAGGCACTTTGGGACGATATACCAGAGCCGATTCCCGGTCCTATGGGGCCGCAAGGTCCTAAAGGAGAGGACGGTAAAGATGGCCAAGATGGGGAAAAGGGAGAAAAAGGCGACAAGGGGGATAAAGGTGATAAAGGCGATACAGGAGACCAAATAATAGAAAGAGTTGTCGATAGTGGAGCCTATGACGACACCGAATTGCGCAATCTCGTTAAGCAACTTTCGGACTTATTGGATAAACAGACCGAGATTATCAATAACAATATCCAAGAAATTGACGGCTTAAAAATCTGGCGAACTGGCACGGAAGGCGAACTTCGTGCTATTGAAATCGAAATCCAGAATATAAAAACTCGTTTAAGTGAACTCGCGGGAGAAGACCAACGTATATGGGCGGAAATTTCCAATCTTTGGAACGCAATTCGGAATATTCCCAAAGGAGAAAAAGGAGACCAAGGAGAGGTTGGCCCGCAGGGTCCTCAAGGAATTCAAGGACCAAAGGGTGACAAAGGCGACAAGGGGGATACTGGGCCAATGGGACCTCAAGGACCCGCAGGCGGAAGTGGCGGAGAACAAGGCCCTATGGGACCGCAAGGACCAAAGGGAGATAAAGGTGATAAAGGAGACACTGGCGCACAAGGTCCAATGGGGCCGCAGGGTCCTCAGGGGATAAAAGGCGATACTGGTCCGCAAGGTCCCCAAGGAATCCAAGGTCCGAAAGGTGATAAAGGAGATTCAGGAGATGTTTCGGCAATAAGTGCATCGCTTGCTTCTCTTGAAAGTAGAATGGCAAATGCAGAGGGTAGAATTTCCGCAAATGAAAATGCAATTTTGAATATGCGGCAAGATATTGACTACGTTAAGCGGACAATAGATTCAGCCGTAAATGTTGCGCTTGTAGATGCCAATGGGAACGTCGCCAATGTCAAAGTATTGCAACACGCGAAAGGCAATGAACTTATGACGGAGATATACTACTTTGACCCCGTGAGCAATATGATGACAGCTACCAAAGTATTTTCAAATGCCTCAAACGCAGTCGTGACGGGTTGGAAGCCTACAGAAATTCAGTTCGTACTTCCGAACGGAGAAAGCGCAAGTATTACGATACTGGCAGATAGTTCCACATTGCAGGCTCTCGGAACGGTATTCCAGTCGGAGGGGTGCGAAGTATGCGAAGGGGGTTCAACCATAGTTAAGTATTTTCTTACGCCCGGCGTGGGGAGTGGTCCTGAAGGGAATTGATTATGATAAGAATAAAAGCAAGATGTGACGATAATTGCGATTGTCAGACGCGAATTATAGCAAAGTACACAACAAGCCGTGATAATCCAGTTTGGGATTTAACGCCGTACCAAGGTGCGGGTATAGGAATGCCCAATACCTATTGGAGGCTTGTTGAGAGAGATTATCTTCTGGAATACAATAGAGGGAAAATAGATGAAAGCGGAACTCTTGTAGGGCTTCCAAACGAATTTAGGTCAACTTATACATACGAGGGATTTATGGAACTTCAACAAGGGTGTTCAAATCCTTGCTGTACGCCAAGTGTTGGTTGTGAAGACAATCTATCGTGGCCATAGGAGAATATACAATGTTCGATTTTAAAGAAGAAATATGCTCCCACATGCCTTTTATAGCTTATGGGAAAGCTCCATATTTTGAACCAAAGGCATTTTGCTGTTTGATGTTAAATGGTAAATGGAAGCTCCATCACTTTTACAATGGCAAGTGGGAACGGGTAAATACAGGATTGCCAGACGACGCCACAGAGTGTTCCCCCACTGCCGAATGGAAGGGCGATAAATGGCATTTATCATTTATAGCGGGAGGATTTGGAGACGATAGAAGATATTATCTTTATCGAATTGATGATTTGAACAATCCAATAGCTGAAAAAGTGTGCCTTGCAGATATAGGCTTCATCTGGAAAAATCAAATCGTTTACGCCACTCGAGGCGGAGAACTAAGCATAAGCGGCATACAAGGCACAAAGAATTTTCATTTTAATGATGTAGAATGGCTTTATAGGGTATCTTACAATCCAGACAATCCTCACGAACTTCTTATATCTGGACAGAAGAAAGGCGGCTACATTTTCTCTTGGATTTTTAATCCTTCAAAAAAATACCTATATGACTTGTCCGACAATGGAGATGTCGCGTATAAGGCGGCTCTATTTAACGGTAAATGTTATTATGCAAAGCGCGGCAACGGTGGCTTTGAAGATAGACACATTGTAATGGCACAAAACCTGCGAATAAGTGAACTTTCATACGACGATATTGTCGGGAATTCGCAGGAGGCAAATTCGCCGAGCATGCTTAAAATGCTACAGAACTTTACAAGTGCTACCTTTCGTTGGGCAAGTGCAGGCTTTAAGATAGCAGACGATGAAACCTTGGCAAAACGCCAAGCAATTTGCGATACATGCCAATATTGGAAGGCTTCCGCCCGCCTTGGAATGGGGAAATGCCTAAAGTGCGGTTGCACGTCTTTAAAGCTTAAATTTGATACTGAAAGTTGCCCAACAGGAAAGTGGTAATTTTGACAATGTGCGTTTTCTTATATGACGCTATACATTGACATAGAGAATAAGAAGCTTGTCCAAAGTATTACCTCAGACCGTTCAGTTTCTACTCCCGTTTTTATGCAGGGAGACAACGAACCACTGGAAATCTTCTTATTGGAAAAAGGCGAGGACACAATATTTAGCCCTAAAGCCTTGACTGTCGGGAACGACTTCTTGCGGGTGGCCATTGCAAGATTTAATGGCTATCCAAAATCTTTGACCTATGCAAGCGGCTATACGCTCAATCCTAATGGCGGGGCGGAAGTCTTGTTGCCCCTGAACACAAAGGACATTGAAATAGCCCTCCAAGAACAGGAATATATTTCCGCCTTTTTGGAGGTGGAATATTCCAATACCGAAGGCAAGGTTATCACCGTATTACAGACTGCTTGCAGAGTAAAAAATGACCTAATCGACAATGCTCCGACAGTTGAACTCCAAGAGCAGTTTTACGACAAAGTCTATGTTGACGAGGTGTTTTCAAAGAAGTCCGCAAACCTTTCAGACTTGGCAGACAAAGCGGCTTCGCGCACAAACCTTGGCGTATATTCAAAGTCCGAAACCGACGCTAATGACGCATTGGCGTTAAAAAAAGCGTCAAATCTTTCGGACCTTGCTAATAAAGAGACTGCAAGAAGTAATCTCGACGTGTATTCAAAATCTGAGGTCGATTCAAAGCACGAGCTTGACCTAAAAAAGGCTGAAAACCTTTCCGATTTGGCTGATACAGAGCAAGCAAGAGCCAATCTCGACGTCCCGCAAGTTTGCGAACTTGCCCCTTTGGGAAGTTCGGGAATAATCTCTCCGGGTTCTCTTACAATATCGGGTTCATACGGCTATGGGATAGGCGACGAGTTTCCCCAAGGTGAAAAGAAATGGACGTTTCTAACTACATACCTTTCGAGAGACAAAGGAGGTACATTATTTTCATCTGTATATACCGATTATAATTACTTTTATCCCTCTATTTCAGCAGATGGAAGTAAATTAGACGCGGGGTATATTTATTCGTACGATAGTGAAACCGGTACCGATAATAACCGAGAAGTTTTATTCCCTATTTCAAATCCAATTAAATATGGAGATAAAATAGCAATGACTTTGGACGACCGAGATTTCAAGCTCTATAAGGGATTGGAGCTTGTCGCCTCGGGAACAATACCGGACGAATTGTACATATACAGCGCATCGAGCTTCTTGTCTTGGAAGGGATTAAAGAAGGATATTGTGTATTCTTGCTCGATGATTTTACCACTCACATCGGCAGAGGGTACTTCGTCCAAGTTGAACTATTCCATAGAAGACTATATGAACGGAGAATATCCGCCCAAGACTATTTTGAGTTCAAGATTTTATGATGTAAAAACGACCTTTCTCTCGACATTCTCATACTCGAACTCGGGGATACAATGTGTTGGTGGCGCAAGTATTGGCAATAAGTCAAACTGCCTAAAAATCTCACTTAAAGTTTTAACTTACAGCTACTCAAGGGAGTACAACCTACCCGTTAACTCATTTTCGGCAAGTGGAATAAAGTATCGTATAAAATTTAACGTATATCTGCCGACCACAAATCCCAATGTCTCTAAACTACAATTAAAACTTGGGAGCTATACTTTAAGCACAGCTGGTACTATTATATCAAAAACCGATAACATTGATAATAGAGGATATATCCAAACCAAAGATGAGTGGCAGGAAGTAGATGTCACTCTAAGAATGAAATATACGGGAACTCCCACGCTTTGCCTCTTAAAGGGAAGTTCAAGCTATTATAGAGTAGAAGAAGAAACTACAGATGCTGTTTATGTAAGAGATATATATGCTTGGGGCATGGAAGGAATAGAAGGTCTCTTTTATGGGAGCACTGAATGTGACTTCTGGATAAACAAGGGAGCTTCAAAATATAACTTAACACACTACAATGGGTATTCATTGCCTTGCGACGGTTCAAAGACCTATCTGCATAAAATTAAAATATCTGCATTTAACAACTCGTATTTCGAGTATTTTGATAGCTCTATCGCAGGATTGGCTCTATCGCAAATAATTCTGAAATTCGATAGCAATGTAGCTGATACTTCACAAGAGGAAGATGATAATAACAAGAATATCTTTGCTATGAATCTAAACGGCTATGAAATTTGTAGAGAACAAATACCCGCCGTTAATGCGGGCATAGCTTACAATATCTATCCGCATAAGGGTATTAACAATTATTTTAGCAGTATAGACTTAATGCCTATGTATAGTTGTTCTTGTGGGGGTACGATAGAGTTAATCTTTACTAAAACCGACTAAACTCATGAATAAATATATCACTATAGTAGAACTCGGCGAGGACGCCACCGACTTTGCCCAAATTATCGGGATAAGAGGTTTTGAAGCTTCACGATATATATGTGATGCCATAGATCCCGAAGGCAATAGAATTCACGGACAAACCTTCACGCTTCCAAAGAGTATTGAAGGTTTACCTCCCAATAACGAAGCTATTAAAAGCGATGTACTTGCCTCTTGGAAATCTGAAGAAGCCAAGCGCAAAAGAACCGAACAAATTGACACGCCGTAGTCTTGTATGGAACTAATAACTTCACTTTGGGATAGCGGTATTTTAGGCGGAATTGCAACTATGATTGTAACGATTGTCGGGCAGTTATCCGCATTGAATACCCAAAAGTTTACAGCGGTTTTAGAAACGCTACAAAAGCAACAGACTGCCGATGTAGCCGCTCACGATGCCGCCTTTACTCGTAGCGGAGACGGAGGCGTATTTGTAAGACGAACTATGCTTTTTATGGCCTTTGCCATACTTGGTTTATGCCCGTTTATATTCGCCTTTTTTGAGGATATACCAGTGGCTGTCGAAACTCTCGAACAGAGCGGCGGCTGGCTCTGGGGATTGATTCCCGAAAAGGAAAGCTTTGCGGTGGCATATGTGAAAGGATTTTACCTCGCCGACGTCTGGAAGGAGCTTATGGCAAACCTCATATCGGCGTACATTGGAGCGGGTATCACTCGAAAGGCTTTTAGCATTGGGAGATGAGCGAGGAGTCTAAAGAGCTTGAACTTGTCGAGAAACGCCTTGATGTCCTTGAAAGAACCTTGTTTGGCAATGGACATAAAGGACTAAAGGCGGAACTCGTGGAACTCAAAACCCAAATCGAAACCTTTAAGCGAATAGCCGTATGGCAGATTGGTATTTTGGTAGCTATCCTCTGTGCGGTTTTGAAAAATATTTGGTGAAACCTTGCAACTAAACTGCAACTAATCGATACCATCGAAAAGGCGCTGTTGTTGGTATTTAAGGACTTGCGAATCTTGTCCAATTCCCTCTCTCTCCGTTGTTTGATTACAGCGCGCGGCGTTTACGTTTTTTGCGTTGGCGGTTTTTATCCCTAGCCGCGGGCGGTTTCGGCTATTGCGGATTTTCTCTTTGCTTTTGCCGGAATTTCCCGATGCGGCCGGCGGCCTTCAACGCATAATGCGCGACAAACGCCCATAGCGCCATTATGGCGGCGTTCGCGAGAAAAAACAGGATGGGGGGCGATTCGGGATCCCAGAAATCAAACGAATACCCGAGGAAGAGTTTTGAAAACATGCCGCGCTCAAATGAGGCCCAAACGCCGCAAGCCGCCGCCGCAATGCCGAAAATTCTTAAAGCCGCGGCGCGCATATTCGAGGCGGCGTTTTTATTCAATCCCATCGCGCCCAAAACCATCTCCCAGTGCATTCCCAAATGTATCGCCGCCAAGACTGGCATCCAGTATGCCGCAGTCGCGTGTATTTGCCGCAATTCCATGCTTCCGGGCAGCTCCAGAAACGCGAGGATGTACTTTGACTGCATAAAGCCGGTGGCTGCCACCAGAAGCGCGTCGGCTGCCAACGCGAAATCGACCGAGGCGTTTGCAATGCGCCTTGCCCCGTATCTTCCGGAGAGGAGGCGGGCGTACCAGCCGCAGTTGGCCGCGTTGTGAAGCGCGAACAACAGCGCGGCGGCGAGCCCTATCCATTCGTGCGCAAAATCGCCGGTTATGCGAAAGGCGAGCGCAAAAAGCAGCGCCCCCGTCATGGAGAGGTCGAGGGCGAGGCGGACTTTCAGCGGCACTTTCATTTTAGCCCGTTTTTTGTCAGCCATTCATCGAGGTCTTTCGCAAGCGAGCGCCCGCCCGAGTAGTGCACCGAAAGCGGTGTCTTTACAGGCGAGCCGGGGCATAGTTTCGCTATGGCGGAAACGCTCTGCCCGAGCCTTCCGCCCCCGTGGCTGCAAAACGGTATGATCGACTTTCCCTTGAAGTCGTAGGATTCCAGAAAAGTCGCAATCGGCATCGGTATCGACGCCCACCAGTTGGGGTATCCGAGCAGAATGGAGCCGTAGTCGCCCAGATTTTCGAAACTGTTTTTGAGCTTGGGGCGCGCCCGCTTTTTCTGGTCGCTCAGCGCTTCGTCGAGGCAGGTGTTGTAGTTTCTCGAATACGGCTTTTCGAGCTCGAGCTCAGCGATGTCGGCGCCGGTTATGGATTTGATTTTTTTTGCGATGCCCCGCGTGTTGCCGCTCCACGAAAAGTAAACGATGAGCGCTTTTTTTTCCGGCGCGGACGGCGCGCTTTCGGCGCGCAGGCATCCGAGAGCCATTGCCGAGCAGAGCGATATCATGAATGTTTTTCTGTCCATTATTTCTTTCCCTCCTGTCTCTTATCCGCGTTCCGCGCGAGGCGCAACCCCCTGTTGTACATTGCGCTGTCCGGCTCCGCAGCCGACCTGAACGCCGAACGCAAATGCTTTCCGAAATCGTTCCATCCCCCGCCGCGGCATACGCGGAACTGCCCGTTTTCGGCGCCGCGCGGATTGGATTGCGCCGCCGCGCCATATTCACCGTATATGTCCCAGCACCATTCCGCCACATTGCCGTGCATGTTGAAAAATCCCCATGCGTTTGGTTTGAACGAGTCCGTCGGGAGGGTTTTGCCCCTGTACCTTCCGGATGGGCCGTCTTCGTACGGGTAGGTGGCGTAGTAATTGGCGAGCTTGTCTGTCGGAACCGGCCCGAAATTGAACGCCTCGGAGCTTCCCGCACGGCACGCGTATTCCCATTCCGCCTCTGTGGGGAGGCGGTAGCCGTCGGCCTCCCTGTTCCAGACGACTTTTTCGCCGTCTATGGCGTAAGCGCATTGCAGCCCTTCCGCTTTGCTTTTGGCGTTGCAGAAGCGCACGGCGTCGAACCATGTCACGTTTTCGACCGGAAGATCTTTTCCCTTGAATTCGCTGGGGTTTTTGCCCGTGAACTTTTCGTATTCCTCCTGCGAAACCTCGCGTTTTGCGAGGAGGAAGCCCGATACGGCAACTTCGTGGGCGGTTTCGTCCTTTTCGCGCCACGCTTCGGTTTCGGGGCTCCCCATGGCAAATGTTCCGCCGCTTACGAGCGCAAAATCGCCGTCGTCGGCAATGCAGCGCGACGCGCACGCCGCCATCAAAGCGCATATTTCAATCGTTTTTTTCATTTTTTGTCTTCAAACATAATCGGTTTCCATTTTTTAACCGCCGCGATTATATCATAAAATCCCGCCAAAGTGCATACCTATTCCTGCCGTTTTATTGCCTGATATTCTCATTTTATTATTTCTCCATAGTTGGATTTTTTTAGTCGGAAAATATTAAATAATAAATGAGTTTATTTATAATATTAAAAAATAGATTTTATTTGAATTCTGCTCCGCGAACGGCTCCGGACAAGGGATTTATCGGGCAATGGACAATTCATTTTAGAACGTTGGGATATTGGGGGAGGGAATCGCCGTTTTTTGCGGGACGGCGACGGCGGGATAATATTTTCCGGCGGCATTTCGTTAATTTTGTTGCCATATCGCGCTTGGAAGGGCATATTTGGCGCAAAAATCCGCCATTATGAAGGATACGAAAGAGAGAATAATGGAGGCCGCGTTTGCGCTCATGATAAAAAACGGCGTGGACGCCGTTTCGACGGGCGACATAACCAAGGCGCTTGGCCTTTCCAGAAGCCTTCCGTACAGGTATTTTTCAACGAAGCGCGAACTCGTCTACGAGACGTTCAAGTTGTATTTTTGCGACAGGTTTTTCCCTGACCCCGGGGCTCCCGCTCCGTCAACCCTCTACGAAGCCGTGTGGCTCGTGGCGGACAGGCTTTCCGAAATTATGAATTCCCTCGGGAAATCCGTCGGCGGCAGGATAGACGTGTTCGACTACAACGCGCTCTACCTCGAGGCTTTGAAGCGCGAGCCGCGGTTTAAAAGGTATGCGTCCCTGCAATCCGCCAAATTTTCAGGATGCGTGGACCGCGCAATCGCGTCCGGCGAAATAAAGCCGCTGTCTTCGGATTTTGTAAAGCGCATACTTTTGGACATTTTCGGAAGGGGGTCGGATATCCTTTCTAAAAAGAGCCCGAAGCGCAATCTCGAAAACATTATTTCGGACATGCGCGACTTTTACGAGCTTGTGAAATCCGCCCGCCGTTAGGCCGCAAAAAAGCGGGCGGTGAGGATTTTCCCGCGCCCGCAAATTTTTTCTCCCGCGCTCCGGCTTGGAAGCGGGCAAGCAATCGCCGCCTACGGCTTTTAACCGGCTATCCCCCGAATTTTGCGCGGAGTTCGCGCTCTTCCTCGGGGGTTATTATCAGGTACATTTTGGACTTTGAAATCTCAACCGAATAATTCTGGTTTTTGTCGATCCCATAGGTCTTGCGCAGTTTTTCCTCGTTTTCTTGCATGGCTTTTTCTGCGGCGGAAATGCTCGCGCTTATTTTGAGCTGCGCCTGCGGGTCTACGGTTTTGGCGAGCTCTCCGCGCAGCTTTTCGATTTCGTTTTTGCGCGATATTGTAAACCCGAGCATGCGCTGCAACTGTTCGTTGGCGCGCGCGCCGGATATATTTTTGAGCACGTAAAGGGACGTGTTTCCGCGCGTGACGATTTTCAGCGGGTCGAGCTTTTGCCCGTCTTTGGATTTTAGCTCCGAGAGTTCGTCGTTTGTGAGCGGCACGCAGATGTTGGATTCGTCGTAAGTCACGCGGTAGTCGCGGTTGGAGACGAACCCGTAGAGCTTTTTCATAGCCTCTTCGTTGGTCGAAAAATCTTTCACGAGCCTGTCGAGGGCGGCGGATATCTTCTTTTTGTCGGCCGCGAGCGATTCGAGCTTTTTGGGGTCTTTTTCAAAGGTTTTTTCGGCGTCGGCTATCTCTTTCAGGCGCAGTTTGCACTTGTCTATCGCCGTCGCGTGCCGGCGCATAATGTCGAGGTCGCGCTGGAATGCCGCGTTTTGCTCGGGGGTGGAGAACACCCTCACCAAGTAATATACGGAGTCCCCCTGGCGGACGATGTCGCCCGCACGGGGCTCGCGCGAAGTTTGGGCGAATATCGGGGCGGCGGCGCAGACGGCGGCTGCGATTAGAATTGCGGTTCTCATTTCTGCTTTTTGTTGAAAGTTTCGTAGGCGCCTTCCATGCCCTTAGGCGGAAGTATCTTGTAAAGTTTTCCCTTTATTCCGGGCTGGGAGGTTTTGACGGACTCCTTCGCGGATTCGGATACATCCTTTTCATCGGTCGCCTTTCCTATGAAATCGTTGGAGAATATCGTGTAGAATTCGTCGAGCTCTTCGGGAGAGGGCACGATGAATTCTATCGTCCTCGAATTTGTCGTCGCCGGAAAAATTTTCTGTATCTGCGGAACCGCGGAAGTCCCCGCCGCGAGCTTTTGCGCCTCGGAGACGCGCTCCCTTATTGAATCGGGCGTTTTGGCGTAGGGTTTAAGGGGTTCGGGAAGTTTTTCCTGCGCGAGCCGTTCGGCGGTTTTCGCGGCGTCCGCCGCGCGCGCGCAGTATATCCTGACCTGGGATGGCGACCCGAGCACGTCGATTACCACCTCCGTTATCTCGAGCGGACCCGCGCAATAGTTTTGGCGCGAGACCGACACCACGGCGTCGGCGTTGGCGTAATACGACGTGTTGTCCGGAAAGACTATTCCGAATTTTGACTTGTTTTTTATCGCGGCATTGTCGATTTCCACCGCTCCCGCCGAAATTGCCGCAAACGCCGCAGCAGCGGCAATAAGAGCCTTGAAATTTCTCATGGCTTCATTTAGCTTGAAAAGAAACCGGACTTCAACACTAATCTTCGCCCCCTCCATGCTCAGTTGCAGAAATCTTACCGTATTGCCCCAGGGAAGTTCCCAGCCCATCCTCGATTCGGCGAGCGTCTCATTCAAAAGGGGCGCGATGAACGCCGTAATCGGCCCGTCGGGATGCGGAAAGACGACCCTCGTCAAGGCGATGCTCGGGATAATCCCTTCGGAGGGGAAGTCGTTCTTTGAAGGGGAGGAGATAAAATCCCCCGACGAGCTGGTGGGCAGGGTGGGGTTCGCTCCGCAGTTTACCTGCGCGCACCCTATGCTGACGGTGGCGGAGGCAGTCGGAGGGGCGTTGGAGATAGCGGGGGTTCCGAAGGCGCGCCGCGCGGAAAGGCTTGCGGAAATTCTTGAAACCGTGGGGCTGGGGGAGCACGCCGGCAAGCTTGTGGGTTCGCTTTCGGGAGGCCAGCTGCGGCGCATAGGGCTGGGCGTGGAGCTCGCGGGAGACCCGTCCGCCATGTGTTGCGACGAGGTGACTTCGGGCCTCGACCCGCTATCCGAAAATTCGATACTCGACCTCCTGCGCGGCCTTTGCGACTCGCGGGGCAAGACTTTCGTCTGCATAATCCACAATCTCGCAAAGCTCGACTACTTCGACACCGTGACGGTCATACACAAGGGCTGCGTGGTATTCAGCGGGACGCCGAAAGAGATGATGGCGCACTTTGAAATAGACACCCCCCTTTCACTCTACGACAGGCTGAACGAATTCGACCTTGCGCATTGGCTAAAATTGCGCGGCGCGGAGCCGGGGGCGGACGATTTGCCCTCCGAATCCGGCGGGGAGCGGAAATCCGAACCCGCGCGCCGCACGGGGTTTTCGGCGCAGCTTGCCATGCTGCTTCGCCGCAGGTATCTTCTGTTTTTCAGGGATTCCTCGTATCTTTTGCTGACTCTGGCGATAACGTTCGGGTTTCCGATAGTGGTGGTGATTTTCGCGATAGGCGGGCTTCCGCAGATAGAGAGCCTCGCGCTCGACCGCAGCCTCGGGGCGCTCGACGAGCTTCGCGAGAGCCTCAAAATGCAGATAAGCGCGGCGAACACTTCGGCTATAGTCACGGGGCTTATCCTCTTCCAAGTCGTGCTGCTTGCGCTCATGGGCGCAAACAACTCCGCGCGCGAAATCGCCGGAGAGCGCGCCCTGTACGAAAAGGAGCGGCTTTTGGGCCTCCGCCCGTCCGCATACGCGCTGTCCAAAATAATATTCACCTCGTCGCTCGCGCTCTTTCAAGGCGTGTGGATGTGCGCGTTCGTCAAGTTCGTATGCAAATTTCCGGGAGGATCTCCCGTCCAGGCGGCGGATCTCGCGATGTCGTGCGCGGCGATGACGGCGGTCTGCCTGGCTTTCAGCTCGCTCTTCAATTCACCCGAAAAGGCGAATATCGTATCCATATACCTCGTGGGTTTCCAGCTTCCGCTCTCGGGGGTTGTGCTCGCGCTTCCGGAGGCGTTGAAATGGGTTTGCAGGCCGTTCATATCGACCTACTGGGGCTGGGCGGGCTACATGTCGAGCATGAGGGACACGCGCATATACGACGCCTATGTCCAGACCCGCGCGGCGTGGGAGTACCTTCCGTCGGCGTCGCTTTCGGTTGCGGTGATGGCTGTCCAGACGCTCGTCGCCGCGGCGTTTGTCTTTTACGGATGCTCCGCCAGAAAGTGGCAGTAGGCTTGCGCGCGCCGCGAAATCCGCGCGTTTGGAATCCGCAAAAAAGCTTGCAGGCGGCCCTTCGGCGGGTCAGAATGCGCCCGTAAAAAAATTACGCGCCTGAACGCGCGCAAGCGGCGCGCGGCGCAGAAAAATTTTTTATGAAATCCAAGACGACTCCGATAATCATAGCGCTCGCAATACCGATAGTCTCGGTGGCGCTCGCCATCGCGCTCATTTATTTCAAAAAGAGGAACGTGTCGGGGCTCGACGAATTTCCGTACGCGGCGTACTCGGCTTCTCCGGAAAGCCTGCGCGGAAACCGCTACGTCCTCGAGGCGCAGATGGACGTGCAGCTTGCGAATATCGAGGGCGGGCGGGTCGTTGCGGCGCTCGGCGGGCGCGAGGGCTTTCCCGTTGCGGTTCTCGTGCCGGATTCCCTGGGCGCGAACATATCCGCCAAGCAGCGCTACGCGCTGGTGGTGCGCGTGGGGGAGGGCGGAAGGATAATTGCCGAATCCATGGAGAAATATTGAGCGATGAACTTTTTTAAAGCAGCACTCCCGTTTTTCGCGCTGTCCGCGGCGTCGGCGCAGATGATGGTATCGGGAATCCCCGGGGCGCCCTCGCCGGCCCCCGCCGCTC
>OLGD01001522.1_pt1 | contig 33488 bp, 20 predicted proteins | sample 1605311 | NCBI WGS metagenome assembly OLGD01 (sample SAMEA3888917, study PRJEB22519) | human gut metagenome | biome: human gut; feature: human-associated habitat; material: faeces | place: Denmark | collected 2010
TTTTATTGCTTATTATCCGCACCCAAAAAGTTGCATTTATAAGTTGAACTCAAGAGGAACTATTGTGCCGATAAAACCCGAGGTGGTCGTAAAGGTTATCGAGTGCGGTCCATTACGTATTGGTGGGCATGTAAGAATTATGTTCTCCGATGGGAGTATGGTTATTAAACAACGGGCGTTTATCTGCCGTTGTGGAAAATCGTCGAATCAGCCCTTTTGCGACGGTTCCCATGTCGAAGATTAAAGGTGTTCCAAAGAATTGAAACGGACTTCGAAAACGAGAGCCCGTTTTTTGTTGGTAGGAAGTCTGTTTATTCATTTGTACTCCATTCATTTTTCCTGTATCTTTGCATAAGATGTAAAGAAAGGTTATGTCTCGGTATATAGTTGAGGACAGCCTGCATTTTTTCGGTTAGCATAAGACATTTGTATAAATGAATAACACATACAAAATCAAGTTATATATGGTAGAAATTGGAACGGTACTAACTCCTGTCGGTAAGAAAGCTTTGCTTTGCGGAAGTGGAGAATTGGGTAAAGAAGTAGCAATAGAGCTGCAACGTTATGGTGTGGAGGTGGTTGCTTTGGATAAGTATGCTAATGCCCCGGCTATGCAGGTCGCTCATCGCAGTCATGTTTTGTCTATGCTCGATGGCAAAAAGTTGAGAGAAGTGATAGAAACGGAACGTCCAGATTACATCATTCCCGAAGTAGAAGCTATTGCTACAGATACGTTGGTGGCTCTCGAAAAAGAGGGGTATTCGGTTACACCTACTGCGACGGCCGCCTACCTGACTATGAACCGGGAGGGCATACGTCGTTTGGCCGCAGAGCAACTGGGATTGCCTACGTCGCCTTATAAATTTGCCTCTACACGAGAAGAGTTCGAGGAGGCCGTGAAAGAAATAGGCATGCCATGTGTGGTGAAACCTATCATGAGTTCTTCGGGACACGGACAGAGTGTCGTGCGTACGGCCGATGATATCGATAAGTCGTGGCACTACGCTCAGGAAGGGGGACGAGCTGGAGCCGGTCGGGTTATTGTGGAAGGATTCGTGCAGTTCGATTATGAAATTACTCAACTTACTGTTCGTCATTCTGCCGGGACGACTTTTCTAAAACCGGTAGGTCATGTACAAGTAGATGGTGATTATCGGGAATCTTGGCAACCACAGGTTATGTCGGAGAAAGCATTGCAAAAAGCTCAGGATATAGCCCGGAAAGTTACGGATGCTTTGGGTGGATATGGTATTTTTGGAGTAGAACTTTTTATTAAAGGGGACGATGTCCTTTTCAGCGAAGTTTCTCCGCGCCCGCACGATACGGGAATGGTGACTATGATTTCGCAAGACATGTCACAATTCGCCTTGCATGCCCGTGCTGTTTTAGGGTTACCTGTTCCCGGAGTTCGTTTCTATGGCCCATCGGCATCTCGTGCTATCGTTGTAGAAGGAGATACGGATAAAGTTGTATTTGGTAACCTCGATGAGGTTCTTTCGGAAGAAGGAGTACAAATGCGAATTTTTGGGAAGCCGGAAGTTGTCGGACACCGTCGATTAGGTGTGATTTTGGCGACAGCCGATACGGTGGAGGAGGCGCGAGCGAAGGCCGATCGTGCATACAAGAAACTGAAAGTAAAATTATTGCCCAGATAAATGCCAGTTTGAGAAACTGCTTTGGGCGGTTGAATAACGAACGAATTAAAATGAAGAGGCCCGGAAATTTAATTTCCGGGCCTCTTTGTTGTCTGGAAGTTTTAAAAGCTATTCAACGATGAATTTACCCGTATGAAATTTTTCATCTATTTTATACAAAGCAAGATAGGCTCCCTTTTTTAGATAAGAGGTATCGATTGTACATTTATCAATTTGTTTGAGTAACATTTGACCCGTAAGGTCGAAAATGTTTAATTCGGAAGCACAGCCTTGTGCAATTCTGATAATTTCACCTTGTTTAACCACCGAGGGAATTAAGTTACCTTTTTCGGTATCTTGGCGGGCTTCGTCAATAGCCGAAACAACATTGATTTGAGTTTGGTCTTTCAATTTTATATCGCGAGATGAAAATCCAAGTTCGATGTTGTATTCCCCGTTATCGACAACGAAATTTTTCCGATTGACATCGTAATAAGAAAACGCATCTTTAGAAAGGTACAAAGTCACGAATTTTTCTTCTTCGGGTTCAAGATATACTTTTTGGTAGCCTTTGAGTTCCCTTATCGGGCGTTCGACAGGGCTGCTGCCGTTCTTGCCTACATACAGTTGAATGACTTCTGCACCGGCAACCTTTCCGGTATTCTTTATTTTGCAAGAAACTTCGACTAAATATTTGTCGTCGGAAGATTCCGTGATTTGCATATCGGAAAGATTGAATGTCGTATAGGATAATCCGAAACCGAACGGATATTGGACCTCTGTACCGGCTTTGTCATATCCACGATATCCCATCATGATACCTTCGGTAAAATTCACTTGTTTGGTCCCATTATCATAATAGCTGTTGTAACAGGGATTATCCTCCCATCTTTTTTCAAATGTTACAGGGAGTTTTCCCGAAGGGTTGTACTCTCCGAATAACACTTCGGCCATCGCGGTTCCGGCTTCTTGTCCGCCGTACCAACCCCAAAGAAGACCTTTCATTTTAGGTTCCCAGTCTTGCATTTCTACGTTTCCGCCGGCATTAACGACTCCGATCATCGGTTTGGAGCTCTTTTGGGCGGCTAGGACGAGGTCCTTTACATCTTGGGGCAATCCGAAGGACCGTTCTCCGGCTTCGGCTTCGCTACTTGAATTGTGACCGATGAATGCGACGATTATGTCGGCTTTGTCCAATTCGTTTTGGAACCGGTTTTCATCTCCGTCTTTGAGCCATGCCAAATCGATACAGGCTCCGCCTCCTCCCTGAAAATAATCCAGTTGAATTTTGTAGGCTTTCCCTGCTTCCATTTTCATGGTATAACGTTTTTCACGAGTGGAACCCGATTTGAATTCATCGATGACCGTTTTTCCATCGAGAATTAAACGGAAACCGTCATCTCCTTTCACGATGAAAGTATAGTTCGATGTTTCTTGGGGACGAATTTCACCGGTCCATTTGACCGAGAAATAGTTTTTCTCGACATTGGCAGCATCGGGTCCCGAGGTCCATTCAAAGTTGATACGACTGTCTACACGGGTAGTTACAGGAGTTCCTGATAGATTCTCGTTGTTGTAAAATTCGGCTTTGAGACCATGTTCGTTCGAGCCGGCAGCTGTATACAGGACATCTTCCATGTGATCATAGAGATCCACGAGTGTGACGTTGATGCCTTTTTCATTTGCCAACTTTTTCAATCCGTCGAAGTAAGACACATAATGGAAAGGTCTTACCAGTCCGCTTCCGCCGCCGGCCGCATAAATTGTAGCGTTATTACCGATTACGGCAATGTTTTTAATCGTATTGGTGTTCAATGGCAGAATGTTCGATTCGTTTTTCAACAACACGATTCCTTCTCTCGAAATTTCCAATGCGGCTTTTGCCGTTTCGGGGTTGTCGAGGGGAATGCTCGGATCTAATTGTTCTTTGTCGAAGAATCCGAATCCGATCATCGTTTGTAAGATATGTTTGACTTTCAAATCGATTTCGCTCATATTTATTTCTCCGGTTTCGAGATAATGGCGCAGAGCTTCCTCGTTTTCGATTTCATTTCCTGCCATTTCCAAATCGAGTCCGTTTTTAACCGCCGGAACACAGTTATGAGTGGAGCCCCAGTCGGACATCACGAGTCCGTTGAATCCCCATTGTTCCCGTAGTACTTCTTTGAGCAACCAGGGATTCTCGGTTGTCCATACGCCGTTGAGCAAGTTATAACTGCTCATGACAGCACCGACTTCTGCATTCTGGACGGCCGATTTAAATGCCGGGAAATAGATTTCATGTAAGGTTCGCTCGTCAATGTTGGAACTCACATAATTACGGTCATATTCTTGGAAGTTGGCCGTGAAGTGTTTGATTACTCCCATCACTCCGTTTTCTTGTAATCCCTTGATATATCCGGTAGAAGTCGTTGCCGTCAAGAAAGGGTCTTCTCCCATATATTCGAAGTTCCGACCACAGAAAGGAGCTCTTGCGATGTTTACGGCAGGACCTAATAGAATATTTACACCACGAGCCTTGCAGTCTTGTGCCAAAGCTGCGCCGAACGCATAGGCCATATCCGGATTCCATGTGGCTGCCAGTAAAAGATCGCAAGGATAAGCCGTGGAAGCTCCCCATGTACCTACGCCCTGCGGTCCGTCGGACATTTTTATAGCCGGAACATTTAATCGGGGAATAGCGCGGGTGTACATCCAATCTATACCACCGATATAGGTCAGGCGTTCTTTTACTGTCATATTTTTTAAAATATCCTCGGCTCTTTTTTCTACTTCGGGAGTAAACCACGATTGGGAGAAAGCCGGTAATGCTAATGATAGCGATAAGGCTATCAAGGGTAGTTTATATCTTCTGGATTTCATGGTTCAATGTTTATTTAACAATTAGTTTTTCTATTTTATTTTTACTTCCGTCATTAGCCGATACAATGTATGCTCCGGCATTCAGTACGATTTCTCGGTATGAAACATCAGTCGTACCTTGTTCGATCACTGTTCCCGACAGGTTATATACCGTGTAGTTTACCGGTTTGCCCTCTGTTTGAGAAATAATGATTTTCCCTTGATCCGCAATGATGGAAAGTGTTTTGTCCTGGGCGGCGTTGATGCCGGCTCCGTTAAATTCTTTACCGAAGATTTGGAATTTAAGGAGTTGAATGTCTTTTGCTCCATTATTAGCTTCTACGTCGAGCATGACTTTGGTGAATCCCGTGGACGAGTTTACGTTATATTTCAAAGTAGAATACCGGGTGGGGAAGTATGTGTCTGTCTGACGGTCGAGTTCTACCCAGCCCAATTCTTCGTTATAAGCATTTAAAATCCATTTGCGAGGATCCCGGTCGGGATAATCATGAGCGTTTGTAAGGGCATAAGATTCGATCGTATAGGGCTTTTCCAAATCTATTTCTACATAAAAACTCGTTGCTTCATGTGCATAATATTTGGTGTTCATGTTCCGGTCGAACAGATTGTAAAATTCTTCGGAGAAATTATCACCCGATTCTCCGATAGGATATGCCGATACATTGGAGTGAACATCGATATTTTCAGTCAGGTCAGTCGGAAAATTTTTGTCTCCCGAAGCGACATAGGGCAGACCGAACAATTGCCATTCTGCAATTTCGAGATTTTCGTGGGTTGCCGCTAATTTGTAATATTGTGCGGCGTCTGCTGCTGCGGTTCCCGGATATCGGGTTATTTCATATAGGTGGGCTCCGTCGAGATCGGTTACTTTATCGTAAGAAATTTCTTTCCATGTAGAGCCATTGGCCGAAGCATATAATTTCCAAGTGTCAACGTCGATTTCACTGTCGATACCTGCTGAGAGTAAAAATCCCGTCAAGAGTACCGGTTGCTGGCATTTGGCTACGATTTCTACATTCGATGTCTCGGGAACATAATAAGTGTATTCATCATTATCGGTCAACAAGCTCAGCGTAGAATTTTCTTGTGTAGAAGAAATTTCGGCCTCGTCGGTAAAATCATACGAGTAAGCGATTTTCTCGACTTCTGGTTTATCTATTTCTTCGGTCGTTGTACATATCTCGAATTTATCGATATTGGGGCCATTGTCCTCGTGTAGTCCGAAAGTCAGGGTGTTTGTTCCCTTATCGAGATATATCAAGGTAGATACCATTGAGGTAGGGGCATTGTCCCAGTTGGGGGAGTCTTTCGTACGAATGATACTCTTTTGATAGTGGTTGACCTTGATGGTGAGAGCTCGGCTCGACCCCATCGAATAGACTTTCAATTCGTAAGTCCCGGCTTCGGGTATCTCGACGTTGTTGAACCGTAAATAGGAGTTAGCGGCTAAGTCGAAGTCTCCGATATATTTGCCTCCCGATAGACCGGCAACGGAAGAACCGTCGGTAGGTTTTACTTTCAGGTTTCCGAATAATTGAGCGGTTTCGGCTTCGAGAACGATAGGAAACTCTCCCGGTTTCGGAAGCTCTACGTCGGTTGTAATGATTTCGAATTTATCCATATTAGGGCCACCGCTTCCCATAGGAGTAATTTTTATCGTATTTTTCCCTTTATCCATGTAGATATAGGTACTCATTTCGTTTGTGGGAGGTACGTCCCAACCCGGTGTCGTATTGGAGACCGTCGATATGTATTCGGAATAGTTATTGACTTTAACGGCAATAGACCTATTCTGCATACTCATGTAATAAGTCTTGAATTCATAAGTCCCGGCTTCGGGCACTTCAATATCGTTAAAAACTATGGAGCTACCGGGGTCGTTATCACCTACATATTTACCGCCCGAGATTCCTTCTACGGTACTACCGTCGACAGGTTTTACTTTTGCAGGCAGTGTGATTATTCCCTTTTCTGCTTCGAGCGTTACAAGCACGTCTTGGGCTTGTAGCCACGGAGCTGTCATTAAAGCAGCTCCTAACGACATTAGTCGCCAGATGGAATATCTGTTTTTCATGATAAAAAAGTTTTAGTAAAGAGAGAGTGCATCGACCGATGCACTCTCTTCATTTTTTAAAGATTTATTGTTACACCTTTTTTCAACGAACCGGAACCTTTATATACTTTCCCGTTCATCATTAATTCTACATTCAGAGCTTTGATTTCTTTCTCTATTTTACGTTTACCCTCTTTGGAAGCGAGAGAGACTTTTACTTGATTGTTTTTCTTCTCGGCAGAGAATGTCATCAAGCTATAATCTCCGCATTGGAAATTCCAGCCGTCTCCGGCATCCCAATAGAGTTGACCGTGAGCTTTTCCGTTCTCATCGAGGCATACAAAAAGAGTAAGAGGTTCGAACGAATTTTCGGTGGTGCTTTGTATAACCTTTCCGACCGGAACGATGCTTCCGCCTTTGATTTTCAATTTGGCTTGGTACTTATCGCTGTATTCTCCATCGATCAGTGTCATATTTTCCCAAATTCCGTAAGGCAATACGGGATTCTCGGCGAAAGCGGGAATAACAAGGACATTGTCTCCCAATAGGAAAGCCTGTTGCTCGCTGCGCAATCTCAGGTCTTTGGGGTCGGCGAAAAATACAGGTTCCATAACCGGAACACCTGTCTTGTGAGCTTCGTAGAACAACGTGTAGAAATAGGGAAGCAATCGGTAACGACGTTCGAGGGCAATACGAGAGGTGTTTTCTATGGCCTCGCCGAAAGCCCACGGTTCTTTGTCGTTGGTTCCTGCACAAGCATGACCTCTGGCAAAAGGTAAAAATACTCCGAATCCCAACCAATGAGCCCATAAATCGGCATCCGTATTATTTAAGAATCCTCCGATATCGGGACCGTTGAATGCTTGACCTGAAAGGCCTAATGTAATAGACATAGGTACGGAAAGTTTCAAGTGATCCCAGCCAGCCCAGTTGTCACCTGTCCAAGTTGCTGCATATCGTTGATAACCCAGTAAGCCGGCACGCGTAAGAAGGAAGGGGCGTTTTTCGGGGTTGACTTTCATAATCCCTTCATACGAGGCTTCGACCATAAGACGACCGTAAGCGTTGTGGTAGAGCAGGTGAGAGCCGGCGGGTAAATTGCCGCCTCCTCGGTGAGGAGTATCGTAAGGCATGGTTCCAATGCGGTTTTCTTCGGGAATATCGTCGTCGGTAACGGCCGGCTCATTCATGTCGTTCCATACGCCGTCGATTCCCAATGCCAAGAAATCTTTATACAAATTGGACCACCATTCACGGGCTTTGGGCATGGTAAAGTCGGGGAATGCGCAATATCCCGGCCATACTTTACCTTCGTAAATTTCACCGTTGGGGCGTTTTACCCACACATCGTTTTCTGTTCCCGATTGGTAAACGTGGTAGTTTTTGTCCACTTTGGCTCCGGGATCGATCATATATACGGCTTTGAATCCTTTTTGATGAAGTTCCTCATTCAAGGCTTTGGGGTCGGGGAAATTAGTTTCGTTGAATGTGAAAATACGGTAGCCGTCCATGTAATCGATGTCCATCCAGATAGCATCGCAAGGGATATTTCTGCTACGGAAATTGTCTGCGATTTCCCGTACTTTCTGCTCGCTACCGTAGGAGAAACGACATTGATGGTATCCCAGAGTCCAACGGGCAGGCATCGTGATGGTCCCGGTCAATTCGGCAAGGCCTTTGAGGACATCTTTGGGTGATTCCCTGTCGATGATGTAAATGCGGAATAGAGCTCCTTATGTGTTAAATTCGATTTTGTCGGAATTGGTATGTAGTTCCGATTTCCAGCTACTATCGAACAAAATACCGAAAGCGCTACCGTCTCTTCTCACACCCAATACCCACGGATGTGATTGATACAGTCGTTTACCGCCATCGACGCCGTAGGCTCCTGTATCGGTGTTCCAGAGTTTTATGTATTGGCCGTTTCTCAATAGAGGCCCGGTAACTTCGCCACCGCCATACAGACTTATTTCACCGGTCAGGCTCAATGAGGCATTGGCTTTTCCGTCCACGACGGTGAATTGTGGATATAATTCCCAATCGGAGGGTACAGACCCTTTTGCCGTGGGTTCTTCTTTAAGAATTAAAGAGGGGGTTTTCGTTTGGTCGAATCCTTGCGGAACGAATTCTACTATCCCGTCTCCCACGAGAGAAGATTTGGCGATAGCTACGTTTTCGGCATGTGCATTGAGGATTCCGACCGAGCATAAAGCGACTATAATTCCGTTTAATTTCATGGATAAAAATTTTAATTATTAGTTAACTGCTAATTTTGCGAATAATTCAACCATAGCACCTTGTGCAAGAATATCTCCCGGGTTGTCCGTTATGTCGTTCCCGCTGAATTGTTTGAAGAAAAGTCCGGTCTCGGCATCCCGGGTGTATTTCCATGCGTGGTCGACCGATTTGCGTATGGCGATCATATAAGTTCCATTGCTCTCGACTTTGTTCAGTTCAAGGAATCCGCGGACCATGATCGCATTGAACCAGCGGCTTCCGTCTTTGAGAATGCGGAATTGCTCTCCCGACGAGTTGGATATGAAGTTTTCGAAGAAATAATTATAGCAAGCCTCTGCGAGCAATTTGGCATCGGTGAGATATTGTTCCTCGCCTGTCGCATTGTAGAGCAACACGGCTGCTTGCAACATTTGTCCCGAGTTGTAAGAGAACTTGCTGGTTTCGATTTTACCGCTCGTTTTGATGCAATCCCAGTAGAGGTAGTCGGAGGGGTCTTGTAATTTCGATTTTGTCCATTTGTAAATATCTTTACCGTTCTCCAAGTACGCTGCATCGTTGGTGATTTGATAGAGTTTCAAAGCGAGAACCACGGCCGGAGCGTTGGAACAAGTGTTTTTGGAGTCTTTGGCATTTTCGTCCCAATAAACTCCGCCTCCGAGTTCATCGTCTTTCCCGGAGAGTACGAAATTCCATACGCTTTTTGCATAGTCGAGATACCAGCTATCTTTGGTTTTGCTGTAAAGATCCGCTAAATCTATACCCACCCAAATAGCGTCGTCGTATAGACGTTGATCGTGAGGGTTGACAAAACAGCCGAAACACATGGGTTCTTTTGTCGTATTGTAGTATTTGAGCAGTGTCTCTTTCAACCGGCTTTCGTAGGTCATTCGGAAATCTACGTTATCGGTATTTTGTACGATAGCGTTGAAGGCCGAAACGACGCTGCCCAATCCCCATAAGAAAGCGTGACTGTCGTAGTCGGGGCTGGAAGGTTCTTGAGGAGTTCCTAATGTATTGGGATATGAACCGAACATCATTCGCACTTTGTCGCTCCAATAATATTTGAAAATATTGGCAAAAGTCGTTTCGGCTCGCGACATGTATTCCTTATTGATACTTCCCGGATCAGTGGGTTTCACGGGTTTGATGGGAGCATCTTCGCTTTTACAGCAAGTCAGTAGTCCTACAAGGAAAGCGAGAACTAATAAATTTTTTTTCATGATGAGTTGTGTGATGTTTTAACGAATTTGACGAGATTCATTGGTCGACGCTACTATTCGGAATTTTCCGAATAGTAGCGCGATCATGATTACTGCTTTTCAAATTTGATTTCCATTTTTTCCGTATCGAGCGTGATCTTGTAAAGACCTGCTTGCTCGGCGGTTATTTTCCACTTGTAGTCGGGCTGTTCTCCCGGGGTCACTTGTACATCGGTACTTTCGATAGACCCGTTTTCGACAAGTGGCTTGAACGTGGTTCCGTCGAACTTCCTTTGGGCGAGGATTTTTAATTCTCCCTCTTGCAAAGCCCCCTGGTAAGTAAAGATGTTAGGATTCAAGTTATCGGGAGTCATGGCGATAATCTTTTCTATATCCCAACCGGCAGCAGTCGCATTACCTACAAGATATAAGTTTTCATATAGAAGTTTCTTGTATGAGATAGTCATATCTTTAAGCGATAGGTAGATGTAATACAATCCAGCCTCGTTTATCTGGAAGAGGTCGTCTGCTTCCGTTTCGCTCGTACGTTTTACGACAGAGCTGTTGTCCGCTCCTTTGTTGTAAGAAGGCAAGGCTTGCCCCAGCGTGGTGATGAATTTGAATCCGCCTTGTTTCAACTGGCCTCTCCAATTATACAGACGACCGTTAGATAGTTCGGTTATTTTCTCAGCGGCATTCAGATCCGTACCGCCGGTCGTAGCCGTACCCGTAATATAGAGCGGTTGCGATGTAGGCTTATAAGTGGTTATTTGCACTTTCGTGGTCGCTATTTCGGGATATTTGAATTTGGGACCTTCCACTTTGGCGGCTACCCGAGCCTCCACATAGACTGCTTCTCCGGCTGTCTTTCCCCATTTTTCTACAATAAGGTCGTACAGTTCGGCCGATGAGTAGCTGATCGATTCATTGGGTCCGAATGTGCGGACATCGGTTGCCGACTGAAAGTTGTTGTCTGCTATATCTATTTGAAACAGATAGGAGAAAGTGTAGTCTGCCCCTAAACTGGTCGCTTCGTTCCAAGAGAACGAAATAATCTTGTCGTCTGTCGCATCCGGAGTAAGAGTCGCCGACTGGGCGGAGGCTGTCAATTTCAATTGATTCCGCTCTATGACTTTATCGTCGTCATCGTCGCAGCCGACAAAAGCCAGTACGAACAGAAGTGAGAATAATATATGATATATCGTTTTCATACATTTATACTTTTAGATTTCAAAATTGAATTTACCATTTGGGTAATTGTCTGAGGTTGGGGTTCTTGTCCAATTGATTTTGATGAATGGGGAACCAATAGTTCTTTTCGCTGAAAGCGCGTGTGATTTCGACGCGACGTTTGAAGTAGGCATTCTCGTTGTTCTTGTCGCAGCTTTTTTCTGTCCCGAACTTGTTCATGCCGTAGAAGTCACCGCGCAGAATATCGATTTGTTTCCAACGGCGGATATCATCGAAACGGATCGCATATTCGCAGTTGAACTCAACCCGACGTTCGCGACGAATCGCTTCACGCATAGCGGTCTGATCGGCCGGTGCGGGGATTTTGTCTAATCCGTTGCTGTCTTTCCCTGTTCCATATTGGGGGATACCTGCGCGCTCTCTTACGAGGTTCACGTATTTCAGTATCTCGTCGGTTTGCTCGGGAGCCCATTCGTTGAGAGCTTCGGCATAGTTCAGATAGGCTTCTGCCAACCGGCAGATAATACCGGGACGATAGGGAATGGAGTAGTTGAGGATATTCGTTTCGGGGTGTACGCGTTTTCTCAACAGATAACCTGTTTGCGGAGCATCCCATAAAGAACCGGACGCGGGCCGGCCGTCTTCTCCTTCGTAATAGAAATCCACATAACGGCTCGATTGACGATACCAAGCACCGTTGTAAAGCACCGATACATAGAAACGAGGCTCGCGATTGACATACATGTTGAATGTTCCGGCCGGAGCGATTGTATTTTCGGTGTTGGATTCTTTGGCATCTTTGTCTCCTTCGATCCATTTGGTCTTTCTGACATCGGGCTGGGTAGAGAATCCGCTTTCATTGTATCCCGAGGCTTTGTTGATGATAGGCTCGCCGTTGGGCTCATACCCTGTGATAGCGGGCAGACCGTTGCTCATGAAGAACGCATCGACCAATTCCTGAGTAACTCCCAAACCGCCTTGTCCACGGGATCCGCGGGGAACCGAGTGTTGAGAGTAAAGGTCGTAACTTACATCGGGACGGGCGAACAGAATTTCCTTGTTACCTTGATTGAATTCTTTGTAACACATATTGGAATAGGACATGAAGGGGTCGATCGAACCATCTCCGTTATACTCTTTGTACAAGGCATAACCGTTGCCTTCGGCCTCGGTCAAAAGATCTTTGCAAGCGTTTACCGCACGTTCCCATTTCTTGGGGTCGTAGGTAGAGTTGAAGATTGCTTCACCTTTATTGTTCGTATAAGCGGCATAATCGGGGTCATCGTTCCCGTTTACCAACGGACTTGCAGCGAAAAGAAGCATACGGGCACGGATAGCCAACGCCATCACCGAGGTTGCTCGTCCGTATTTACGTTCTTCGGTATAAGAGGGTGGTAACAGTTCCGATACGGCTTTGAACTCTTTATCGAGCCAATCGATTATTTGGTCGTAAGGTGTTTGTCCTATCAATATCTTGTCGATGGGGTCGTTCATGTCGACCAGTGAGGTTTGGAACGGTATGGCTCCGTAGGTATTCACCAACAGATAATAGTAGTAGGCAATCAAGAAACGTGCCTCGGCCTTCATGTTGTCCACATCGGCTTGATAGACCTCTTGCTCGGGCAGAGCCTTGACGTTGTCTAAGAAAATGTAAGCCTCGCGTATTCTCACCGGAAAGTCGCTCCAAAAATTCCCCTTCCACTCGCTTTGGGGAGTCCAGTTACCTAAGATTTTGTCGATACAATCCCAGTCGGAGAATGCCCGCCAGTCTTGCGAAGGCGAGAAATCATCGGCATAGGCATCGTAATTACGCATCATGGGCGTGTAGGGGTCGGGGATTCCGTCATAGATACCGGCCAACCATTCCTCGGTACGGTTCTTACTGTTGAATACCATATCCAATGTTAAAATATCGTCGGGAGCATTGTCCAGATAATCGGTACAGGAAGTGACCGAAAACAGACCGATGATAGCTAATGTATATCTAACGATTGTATGTTTCATAATTTTTATATTAATAGGTTTAGAATCTTACTTGTAGTCCGATAGAATAAGTGGCCATGATGGGGTATTTCAAACCGTTGCTGGTATTCAGTTCGGGGTCCCACAGGTCGAACTTGGAGAACTGCAAAAGATTTGTTCCGCGAACGAATATACGGGCATACTCCATTGCAGCTTTTTTGATAAGATTTTTTGAGAATGAATATCCCAATTCTACATTTTTCAACCGCAACATACTCATATCTTTCAACCACCAATCCGATACTTGGGCGTTGTTGGCGTTGTAGCCCATGTGGAGTCTCGGATAGAATACGTCTTGACTGGGGTTGTCGACTGTCCATGCATCCGAGGCATTGGTAAATATGTTACCTTCGGCACCGATAGTAGAACCGGGTAAGAAGTTCTTTTGGTTTTCTCCGATGATACGATAGGTGCGGCCGTTTCCTTGAAAGAAAGCCCCGAAATCGATATTTTTATAGCTCAGGTTAATACCGAAACCATATACGAGTTCGGGATTGACCGTACCTCCGATGGCGGTTTTATCGGTTTCTGTGATTTCTCCGTCACCGTTGAAATCCACGTATTTTATATCTCCGGGATAAACTCTATCCGAGAATTTTGGAACCGGTAGTCCCGGTTTCAGCTTACCGGTCGTTACGTCTTCGAAATCGGCTTCGGTATATAAGCCGTCGTTAACCAAACCGAATATCTGGCCTACCGGTTTGCCGGTACTCGAACGGTAAGTGCCGAGTACACCTAAATCTTCGTCTTGTTCTATGATTTTGTTCTTGGCGTAGGTAACACTTGCCCGAGCCGAAATAAACCAGTCTTTGTTGATTTGTTTGTTCAAATCCAATGAAATATCGAAACCTTTGTTTGTCACGATACCGTAGTTCGCCCACGGAGCGGAGGGGAAGCCGGCCGATGACGGAATGTTCTTTCGTTGCATGAAGATGTCTTCTCTTCTTTCATGGAAGAAGTCTACTTGCAATTCGGCCATTTTGAACAAACCCAATTCGATTCCGACGTTGGCTTTTTTCACGGTTTCCCAAGTCAGGGACTCAACACCGGGATCACCTTCGCGCAAACCGCCTTTATCGTAGAATGCATTGGAATTACCCCACTTGTATCCGTCGGTCGTGCCGATAGTAGTGATATAGGCAAAACGTTTTTGAGAACCGTCGTCGTTATAAAAGCGGTCGTTCCCGGCCAAACCGTAAGAAGCTCTCAGTTTTAATTTATTGATGTAGTTTTGTACCGGACGCATGAATTCTTCCTCCGAAACAATCCAGCCCGCAGCGATAGACGGGAAGAAACCGAAACGGTTGCCTTTTGCAAAGTTCTCGGAACCGTTATAACCGAAGTTGAACTCTGCGATATAGCGGTCGGCGTATGTATATGCCGCACGGCCGGCGAAACCTTGTGTACGATAGGGCACTTGGTCACCGTCGTCGTAGTTGCGTTGGTTGTACAACAACAATGCGCTTACCGAGTGATTTCCGAATCGTTGGTCGTAGGTGATATTTCCTTCTAAGTAGGTGCTATAATTGCCATAGTCTTCCCATCTTTCGTAGCCCAAGAATTCGTCTCCTTCGCTCAGAACCGTCAGTATTAACTCTCCGGTCACCGGGTCGCGTTGCGTGGCCGGCGAATAGTAACGGGGAGCTTTGCCCCGGTTTACTCCGTTTCGTGAATAGTAGTCGTAAGAGAATATACCTTTTATTTTCAAACCGGGTAAGATACATTTTAAGTCTTGTTCCACGGCGAACAAGGTTTCCAGTTTACTTTCTGCCTCACGTTTGAAACCCGATTGTGTCAGTTTGGCCCACGGGTTTTCATTTTCACGAGGTTTGGGAAGGGCCCCGTTTTCATAAATCAGCGGAACCATGTACGGCGTAGCTTTGAATGCAGCGCCGAAAATATCGTCGATACCATCTTTCGGTGCGTTTCTCTGTTGAAGGTATCCGCCGATGTTGAATGTCAATAATGTAGAGGAGGTGACGTTCATGTCTACGTTGGTACGCAAGTTGAATCGATTCACCGAGATATTGGAGTTCCAGTTTTGAGTTTTGTCGCTCTCGGTAATACCTGCTTCGTTATAGTATGCGCCGACGAAAGAGTAACGCAATTTCTCGTTACCTCCCGAAAGGTCGAACGAGGCCCTCGTGTTGTGAGCGACGTCTTTTGTAATTGCATCTATCCAATCTATATCGGGATATAGTTCGGTATCGTATCCGCTGCGGTATTTATCTATTAGTTCCGGCGAATAAAGTTCTGTCCCCGTCTCTTGGATATTGATATTGTTCAAGAGCGTAAGGTAATCTGCCGCATTGAGGAACGAGGGTAATTTGGCCGGACGAGTGATAGAGTGTTCCACCGATACGTTGATGTTCGTCTTACCGGAATGTCCTCGTTTGGTTGTAATAAGGATTACACCATTCGCACCACGTACACCGTACACGGCACTTGCCGAAGCATCTTTCAGTACCGAGAACGATTCTATTTCCGAAATATCGAGGTTGTTCAAGGAGCGTTCTACACCATCGACAAGTACGAGCGGGGAGTTGCTGCCCTTGAAAGAGCTCATACCGCGAATCCAGAATTCGGAGTTGTCGTAACCCGGTTCACCGGAACGTTGAACGGCGATGATACCCCCGATGTTACCGGCGAGGTCGTTGCTCAACGAACGAGTCGTCCCTACTTGTAATTGTTGAGGTTTCACACTGGTGATAGCTGCGACTACCGATGCTTTCTTCTGTACACCGTATCCAACGACTACGACATCTTCGAGTTGGGTCGCTGCGTCTTGTAACACCACATTGATAATTTTCCGGCTATTCACAGCTTCTTCACGAGAAGCGAACCCGATGTATTTGAATTGTAGTATGGCACTTTTATCGGGCACTTTTATGTCATAGATACCATCTACATTGGTGATAGTCACGATAGAGGGATTGTCCTTTACCGAGACGGTTACACCGATAAGCGGCTCGCCGTTGACATCTGTAACGTTTCCTCGTATGGAAATCTTTTTTTCATCAGAGGATACGTTTTTGTTATATAAGATGATTTGAGACTGTTTAATTTCAAATTTAATACCCGAATTTCCAAGCATTTGGGATATTGCTTGTTGAATAGGTGTCTTTTGGGCGTTCAGCGATACTTTTTGATCGACATTCAATTTTAAGGCATCGTAAAAGAACGTGTATTTACTTACACTTTCTATTTTTTTGATAGCCTCGGATAATGGAATGTTTTGAAAAGAAATTGTTATGGTTTCTCCCGGTGCTTGAGCAAACAAGTTCAAGGAGAATAAAATGGCTAGAAATACAGCCAATTTTTTCTTTAGATTCATATCATGGGTATATTAAAGTTAACTTAATAAGTTCTCTTTCTTTTTTTTAATTTTTGAGTTTAAGAATAAAAATTTTTAATCATTCATTCTACATAGGTGCTTTGTCTTTAATGTATCGTCATAGGCAATCATGTGTTTAAAGGGTTATCATTAATGTGTTGTCTTCTGTAAAGTGGTAGTTTATCGAAGATATGTTCGACATGATACGAATAATATCTTCGAGACTTTGGTCATGGAGGGTAAACGTGTAAGATTGATCGTCGGACAAAGCCGGGTCGATGATGATTTTCACGTTATACCATTTGGAAAGATATTTGCAAACTTCATGAAGGTTTTTGTTTTCCAGTTTGACTTTTTCGTTAGTCCACATTTTTGCAAATTCTACGTCTCCTTTTTCAACCCGAATCGTTTTGTCTTTCTTGTCGAGAGAGCCTTCTTCCCCCGGTTTCAGGTAACAATTCGAGCTATCGTCGCCCAATACATGCATCGATACCGAACCTTCGTATAGGCTCACTACCGATTTTTCGTCAGCATGGTAGGCGCTTACGTTGAATTGCGTACCATGCACTTTTACCGCTATGTCGCTGGTCTTGACAATGAACGGCCTTTCATCGTGCTGAACTTTAAAAAAAGCCTCGCCTTTCAATTCGACTTCTCGCATGTCGGCATGAAGATTTTTGTATTCCAGCTTCGAATGTGAATTTAACCATACTTCACTGCCATCGGGAAGTATGAATTTCGATTTTCCTGTAATTGTCGAATAAGTTTGGACAATTGTCTCTCTGTTCAAAGATTTGTTGCTGGAAAAGAAATAATACCCTATCCCCGAAACGATTAATAATAAACTGATAGCTGCGGCAATGCGGTTTAGTTTCTTGCCGAAATGTAACCGGGGAACAATCTTTTTTACCTTTATAGGTTCTTTCTGTATAGTATCTTTGTGAATATAGGCTTGGAATTTTTTCCAATAATAATCTACATCGGGATTGTAGTTGGCAGATTTTGCTTGGATGCTATCCCAAAGGGTTTTCAGTTCATCGAAAAGAAGTTTGTTTTTGTCATCGGCCGCTAACCAGTTTTGTAGCTGCGATTGCTCTTCTTCTGATAGGGAGATTCCTTCGAATTTAGCAATGATTATATCCCACGGAAGATTATTATTCATGTTTGATGGAATTTTAAGATTTCAATTACTTAGACACAAAAATCGGGCTTGACCCTTATATGTGTAGATAATAAAAAAGAAAAAATGTCTGATTGGTATAGGTATCCATTTTATAATTACTTTGTAATCAATAAGTAGAAATCTTTCGAGGCTTTTATATTTTTTTATTTTTGCTGTGAATATTATTTTTTTATCTTGAATAATATTATTTTCTTTGCATAGTTTTCCTGTAATAATGGTAGCGAATATCACTAATGACATATCATTGCTTAGGCAGATTCGTGAAGGAAATGAGGATGCGTTCAAATCTTTATTTGAAACATATTTTACTCCTTTGTGCCGTTTCATATATCTCCATTTGGACGATAAGAATGTGGCAGAAGAGTTGGCGATGGATATTTTTATTTATTTATGGGAAAACAGAGAGACATTTCAGATACAGCTTTCACTGAAAGCCTATTTGTTCCAAGCAGCGAAAAATAAGTGTTTGAATGAATTGAGAAAAAAGAAAGAGACGGTAGGTCTCGACGGAGTGGAAGTCTCTACGATCAATACCAGTGTGTCTACTCTTGAAACCGAGGAATTATATCGTTTGATTCAGGAGGCTGTTTTTTCTTTACCGGACAAATGTCGGAACATTTTTTTGCTTAGCCGAAGTGAGAATCTTACGAATCAGGAAATAGCTCGGAGGTTGAATATTTCGGTAAAAACCGTTGAGGGTCAGATAACCACGGCCTTGAAAAAAATCAAAAAAATTTTAGGCGATCAGTACAGCTATTTGTGGTAGTAAAATTTTTTTTTCATTTGGTATAAGGGTGTATGATGTTTTTTGTGTCATAGATATGTAAAACCCTTGGAATGTTACCAACATGAAAAACTCGTGTAAGTACATATATTGTTCGGACAACGGTTGTTTCTCTATCCTTTTCGACTGTGAAATATCCCTGTTGGAATCTTTGGCTTAGGAAAGATTCTAAGTGGTTCTTATGCTTAATTGTAGTTTGCGAAGGAATGAAAAAATTTAAGATTTTATTACTCTCTTTGTTGCCTGCTGCCGGCTTGTGCGCTCAAAATCCGCTTTTAGTCTTGGAAGCAGAGGATGCGGTTCTCACACCTCCGGTAAAGGTCAAATATGTGAATGGATATTCGGGAGATGCCTATGTGGGGGACAACGACAATGGATCCGAGATTTTGTTTAGGAATGTCTATGTCGATAAGGAGGGCACTTATGAGTTCCGTACCTATTACACGAGCATGTTCATACGTTCCATAGCCGTCCAAACGGGATTTTATACACCGGTGGTGATAGGTATGACGGAGACGACAGAAGATTGGAACCGCCCTCCGGTCGGTATGATGCTTTCGTATATTTATCTCGATAAGGGCGATAATACGATAAAAATCACTCCTTACAATGGCGGTGGCCCTAATATAGATAAATTTGAAATCTGGGAGACCGAGGTTAAAATGCCGAAGCCCGAAAAGATGAAAGCAGCTTACGCTTACGACCTTACCGACAATGCTGCAATCACGATTGGTGGAAAAGATATTTCCGGGTCTGCCCTGAATGATAACGATGAATACACGGTTTATGATTTACAGGCTGCTTCGGATTACATATATGTTACCTGTACAGACCCTTGTCTGGTTACGGGTTATCTATTTTCCGAGGGAGAAGTGACATCTCAAAATGTCGATTCATGGAGCCTTGAATATTCGGTCGACGGGAGAAATTACTCGCAATTGAATTCCGGAGGCTCTACCCGTTACAGCGCGGCTACCTTGTTTACGATAAGCCGTCAACCCCATGCGGATGCAGGCAAGGCAGCCCGATATTATCGTATCGATACGAAAGGGCGGAATGTCGGGGAAATACAATTGTTCGGGATACCTTATTACGAATCGGCCGATCATAAAAATTTCCCGGCAGATATTACCGAAAATGTCGATGTCTTTTCCAATGTGATAGGTTCTCCGCTCGGAGCCTTTACGATTGCCGACGAAAGATATTTTAATCTTTTCGACCGGGATATGCAACGGAAGTATTATAGCGACGAAAGCCCGGTATTCAATGTCGAGGTAGAACTGGATAAACCGTATCGATTGGACTATTATACGTTGACTTCGTGTCAGGATTATCCTGAGAGAGACCCTAAGAGTTGGGTCGTCGAAGGCTTTGACAAAGACTGGGAAGCCGTAAGCGAAGTCAATGGATTTGTATTCCCTTGCCGGTATGCAACTATGAAATTCGCAGTAAATGGTACTAAATTATATAAAGGCTATCGTTTGAGAACGGTCGAAAATAACGGAGCCGACTCCTTTCAGCTTTTGAAATGGCAGTTGTTCGGCAGTGACAAACCGTCTTCTGTTACAAAACCGGTAGCCGAAAGAATCGATGTCGCTACGCAAAATCGCGAGATTGTAATTACTATGGATTCCGATGGATTTTGTAAAGTAGTGAACTTGTCCGGCCAAATTGTGTACGAGAGCGAGATAACAGGTTGTGTGAATAGAATCCCTGTTCCGCCCGGTGCTTATCTGGTGGGGATAATTGTACAGCAAGAACGAGTCGTGCAAAAAGTAATCGTGAAGTAGCTTTATTGTAGAAACAGGAAGTAAATATTGACAATGAAAAATAAATGTATATATGGTCTTTTGGTCGGCGCGATGATGGCAGGAGCCTGCCCGGTATGGGGAGAGACTGTCGTCGGAGAAACCGTCTCTCCCTCCGATTCTATAAAACTTGTTGTCGTGAGCGATAACGATGCTTTGTATTATAAGGTCGTGAAAGGGGTTACCTCTATTGTGGAAAAATCGGCTTTGGGAATTACCACTTCGGTAGGCGATTTTTCAACGGGATTGAGCGAACCCTCTTTTACCGAACGTTTGGTGGACGATTCGTATAGCTTACCGTCGGGAAAGCGCAGTCGATATGATAATACATATAAAGAGGCGACAGTTTCATGTAATAAAGACGGACATACCGTACAATTTATTTTTCGGGTGTATGACGATGGCGTGGCTTACCGCTATGCGATTCTCGGTAGCGGAGACATTTCGGTTTATGCCGAAAATAGCGAATGTTTGCCGGTAAGACAGGAAAAAGTTTATTCACAGCAATATACCAAAAATAATCAGGCTCTTTATGAAGAGAACGATACAGAATTTATGGCATGTGAACTATATACCCCGTTGCCATTGCTGGTTCATACGGGAAGCGATTATCTGTTGTTGACCGAAGCGATGGTCAATGGGAATTATTGTGGAAGCTCGTTGTTTGTGAATGAAGAGACGAAAGCCTACGGTTACCGGCTGGTGGGGAATGTCGCTGCTACCCTTCCCTTGTATACGCCATGGAGAGTTCTCATGGTGGGTTCCTTAGAATCGATAGCAGAGTCGGTTATATTGGAAAATTTGAACGATAAAACGACCTTGACTAATCTGTCGTGGGTAAAACCCGGACGTGCCGTGTGGAATTTCGGCGGAGAAGACTTCCACTCCGATTATCTTAGCATGAGTAGCATTAAGAAATATATAGATTGGGCTAAACAGCAAGGTTGGGAATATTTCACATTGGACAAATGCTGGGAGCAGAACGGTGTTTCGTTGAAAGAGGTAGTGGATTATGCATCCTCCAAATCGGTGGGAGTGTTCGTATGGGTGAATCAAAACTCGCTTCCTTCCGATGAGTCGGCGATGGCTTCTATGGTACAGAATTGGAAGGCGCAAAGAGTTAAAGGGTTGAAAGTCGATTTTTGGGAAAGTGACGATCAGGCTATGATGAAGAAATACGATTTGCTTTTGAAGGTAACGGCCGAAAAGCAGTTGTTGCTTAATTTACATGCCTGTACTAAACCGACCGGTTTGAGGAGAACATGGCCGCATTTGCTGACATCTGAGGCCGTGTTGGAGAATACGGTTTTTACGACTTTTCCCGATATCCATAATATAAACTCGGCGATTATCCGAGGGGCAATCGGGTCGACCGATTATGTCCCGGTAGATTTTGCCGATAAAAACGGGTGTATCCATCAAAAGACGACAGCAGCGCACCAGTTGGCTTTATCGGTAGTTTTTGAATCGGGAGTACAACATATCGGCGATGCTCCCGAAAATATCGAATATAACATTGCTCGGGAATTTTTAAAGACTGTGCCGGCTGCATGGGACGACACCCGCTGCCTGGAAGCTGTTCCCGACGAATATGTAAGTATGGTACGCTGCAAAGGCAATGAATGGTATTTCGCTTCGCTGACGCACGATGCTCGCACCGTGTCCGTACCTCTTTCGTTTTTATCCTCCGGTGAACGATACAATGCATACATTTATAAAGATGGGGAATGTCCGTCGGAAATTCAATTCGAATGGAAGGGAAATTTGACATCGAAAGATACAGTGTCGATCGATTTGTTAAAACATGGGGGAACGGCTGTTTTGTTCTCTACGTCTTCGCAACTTCCTAAACCTATTTTGATGAAATATGAGGCTGAGGCCGATGGCAATACGATTCCGTTCGGTGTACCGGTTAAGACCGATACAGATAGTTTGTGCTCGGGTGGGAAATATGTGGCTTCGATAGGTAATGGACGTTCCATTACTTTTAACGATGTAAAAGTCCCTGAATCGGGCACTTATGCGATGACCGTTTACTATATGTCCGATTCTCCCTGCACGGCCTATGTAAAGATGAACGGTAATATGGATTCTTGGCAAGAGGTCTCATTTGTCGGCACAGGAGGAACGAGCGGCGGTAATTTGGCTCATAAAACTATATGGGTAGACCTCGATCATACGATAAGCAATACGGTAGAAATCGGGAATAATTCGGAGTATGGTCCTAATATAGACCGCATTACTTTGTCGAAATATGCCGATGGTACTACCGATATCGAGACCCCTGAGAGTACCGAGCCTGTGGGAAAGGTTTATGCTCTTGACAAACACATCGTTATCGAGCAGTCTTCTTCCACCGATTATTGGGTCTATAATTCGCTCGGACAAATCCTTAAAGAAGGCAGTTTCGACGGTGGTCGGGCTTCTTTGTCGGTAGATGAGAAAGGAGTTTATCTCGTAAAGGTGCATACTGAGGATAAGGTATTTACCAAAAAGGTATTGATAGGTCGGTAAAGTAGATTCTTTTGTTAAACTTAATAATAAAAATTATGAAAAAGATTACATTTTTAATCGCGTGTTTGTTGGCCGTATTCGGTATGTCGGCTATCAATCATTATGACAATTTGTATGTTGTCGGAGATGCTTGTGCAGCAGGTTGGAGCCCTAAGGATGCTCTTGAAATGACGAAGGTCGGAGACGGCCAATTTACATGGACGGGAGAGTTATTGGATAAAACGGGAGACCGTCGATTCAAATTCTTGGTAGGAAGAGGCTGGGATCCTTGTCTTGCACCTAATCCCGATGTGCCCGATCACGAAATTGTCACTCCGGGTGTTCCCGCAAAGTTGTATGACAAAGGCGAACACGGAGGTTATGACACCTCTTTCCAAGTAGAAAAAACCGGGGTATACACGATTACGATCGACTTGGATGCAGAAACGATGACTTTGACAGAAAGTTCTTTGGACATTCTTGATGTCGAGAAATTCGGACAGGCCTATTTAGCCGGTAGCGCATTCCCCGAAAGAGTCGCTATGACGAAAGAATCGGACGGCGTTTATACATGGAAAGGAAAACTTGAAGTGGGAGAACCCGTGACCGGTTTCTATATCGTAAGTAACGACAATAGCCAATCTTTGAATCCTGCGAATGCATCGGAGGTTAAATCGGGCACTTATACACCGGTTTTCAGTGCCGATGGAGTCGCCACTGCGGAATACCAAATTGCTTCTACGGCCACTTATACGATTACGATCGATTTGAATACCGTGAAAATGGAGGTTACAAAAATCGACTATGATCATTTATATCTGATCGGTAGTGCCATGAAAGGAGAACCGGGAGCTTGGAAAACCGAGGACGGAATTGAAATGACAAGAGTAAGCGAAGGCGTGTTTACATGGAATGGATTTTTGTATGCCAAGAACACCGAAGACGGTGATACGGAATTCAAATTTATCAATCAACTCATTGCCGGAAATTGGGAAAACTGTTTTGTATTCGATCAAACAAAAGAGGGAAATCAACTCATTACGTTAGGTGAAACGTATACGATTTCCTATTTTACTGCCGGTAACCATGACAATAAGTTTACCGTTCCGTCTGATGGCTATTACAAGTTGACGGTCGATCTCAATGCATTGACTCTGTTGGTAGAACAAGGCGATCCCACTGCTATTGAGGAAGTTTCGGCAGCTGTCAAGCCGGTTGTGACAGTCAGTGGGTCGACTATTCAGGTTCTGACCAATGGCGCTGTTGTCGATGACGTTATGGTGTTCGATTTGTTGGGCAATTGTGTTGCCTCGACAGCAGCGGATTCCGATTGTTCTTTCGATATGGCTCATGGCGGTGTTTATGTTGTTCGGATAAATTGTGGTAACGCTGTATATTCCAATAAAGTAATAGTTAAATAATATCTTTATGTTTTTCACCGGGCTGGGGATTGTCCTCTGCTCGGTGATTTTTTTTGTTCGTTTTTATATCGATGGAAAAAGCCGGGGAACGGAAATTTCCCGAAAAAAATTGTAAAATCGTATGAAGAAATTATTCTCAATTATGCTTGGTCGTTGCTTTGCGCTCGCTTTTCTTTTGTTCTTTTCAGGAAAAAGCTTTGCAGAGAACGATAACTATACCCGTGCGGCCGATACGTTCAAGGCCATTGAAAAACTTTATGGAGTTGAAGATGTTCCTTTATTCAGGGAGACTTATCCCTTTGACAACCATTTGAAAGTCTCCTATCTTTCTAATCAAGAACAGGCCGAGCAACAGAAACTTTATTCCTATCTGTGGCCTTTTTCGGGGAGCCTGTCGGCCGTTACGGCTCTTCTGGAAGTAAAACCGAAGTCCGATTTCCGAAAAGTGTTGACTAAAACGGTTCGTCCCGGACTGGAAATGTATCTCGACACGCGGAGGACTCCGACAGCGTATGCTTCGTATATAAACACGGCTCCGGTTTCCGATAGATTCTATGACGATAATATTTGGATAGGGCTCGATTTTACCGACTTGTATTTGTTGACCGGGAAAAAAGAATATCTTTCACAAGCCAAGATGGTTTGGCGGTTTATAGAAAGTGGAACCGATGATAAATTGGGATATGGCATATATTGGTGCGAACAGAAAAAGAACGGGAAAAATACCTGTTCCAATGCTCCGGGTTCGGTGTATGCTTCGAAACTCTTTTTAGCGACCGGCGATAGTTCTTATTTACAAGCAGGAATTCGATTGTATGAGTGGACGAAAGAAAATCTGCAAGATCCCGCAGACGGTTTATATTTCGATAATAAGAGTTTGAACGGAGAAATCGGTAGGGCGAAGTTTGCTTATAACAGTGGACAAATGATGCAATCGGCAGCGCTTTTGTATCGAATCACAGGTGAAAAAAAATATTTGCAGGAGGCCCAACGGCTGGCTGCCGCCTGTTACAATCGTTTTTTTAGCCACGATTCGCAGTCGGATCGTAAATATAAAGTACTGAATCGGGGTGATGTTTGGTTTACCGCTATTATGTTTAGGGGATTCGTTGAGCTGTATGGTATAGATCATAATAGTTTGTATATCGATGCTTTTAGGGAAAATCTGGATTTCGCTTGGACGGAAATGCGTGAGAAAAACGGATTGTTTAACGATGATTGGAGCGGAAAAACGAAAAACGATTCGAAGTGGCTGTTGACACAGTTCGCTATGGTAGAAATGTATGCACGGTTAGCCGCAATCGATAAAGAGAATAATCGATAAGTTATTAGATAGGTAGGATATGCGATCCCAATCCCGGGCAGAGGTTTCCTCTGTTCGGGATTTTTGGTTTGTTCGATTGAGGCAAAAAGAACGGTGGCATGCGCCACCGTTCTATAAATATAAACATTTCATAAACCATGATTTAGTAAACCATGACTTTTTGCTTATTGGCGATATATATACCTTTGGGAAGTTCTATTGTTTCGTTGCCGGTTACTTTTATTTGTTTAACCAGTGCGCCGGTGATGTTGTAGATATACACATCGATAGATTCTTCGGTATTGACGACTACTCCTCCTTGCACTCCGTATATTCGTGTATCGTTTCCGGCTAAATTTGGAGTTTCTATCCCTGTGGCTATATCGTCGAGTTTCCAGCTCGATATGAACATTCCCCAACCTGTGGGTGCAGGTAAGGTAAATTCGGAATTATAGAAATTGACGGCTTTATTACCTCTTGAAAAGGAGTAGAAATTTGTACCGTCTGCCAAACAGCTCCAAGCTGTACCCATACCGGTTTCGGTTATGAGGGCTATCTTTTCTGTTTTTTCCCAACTGGATTCATCTATCGTGGTTAGGCAAATACCTTTATTAGGGGTTGCCCAGCTATACCCGTAGGCATAGAGATTGTTTTCTTTCCCTTTGGCTACTCCGAAATAACCACCGATACCTTGTTCGTCGGCAGAGACACCTCCTAACCATTCTCCGTTTGAAGCATCGCATTTGATTACAAACCCATTGAGCGGAGTAGATTTAGAGGCTATTCGGGCTTCCTCTTCTCCATAAGGGGCGAACCCTCCTTTCATCATTCCCGAAAGGTAAAGACTTCCGTTTATATAGTCCATGTTCTTGGTCTGGGTAGTGTGCTTGCTGTCGCTGGCTCCGAATGCTGTTATTAATTTTGCCCATTTCACGTCTAAGTTGGTATCGATTTCCCCGATGAGAATGTCGTCGAACGACGAAGGCACGAGGTTGATCGAGCCTAAATTGATCGAGCCTTCGTTACTGTTTTTTACAGTTCCGTAGAAATAGAGTTTACCGTTGTCGTAGATGAGATGGGTTATTTGTTCTCTTTCGATTGTGCCGGAGACTGTGGTTGTAAAGTGGCCCAAATAATTCCCTTTGTCGTCGAGTTTTACGATAAACAAGTCTCCTACTGTCTTTTGAGAGTCACCGTTCCAGTTTACGGTGTTGTGAGGGATTAGTTGTACAGGCGAATTTTCTGCCGTGTAAAAAGTCATGGTTTTACGATAATTCCCGGCTAAATAGATGTTCCCGTTCTCGTCGGTGGCGGTAGCATAAGGGTAAATGCCGTCTGGTGTACCTTCTGTGTAATAAGTAGCGGCGGTTTCGGGGCTATTGTCTATTTCGATGTATTTGTTCCATTCGATAACTCCTTCCGAGCTGACTTTTAGTAGAACCGCATAGTATGTACGGTAACCGGTATTCCAGTTTTGTATGGTCACGGTGTTGTTTTTGGCATCCTTGAATGCTGGGGTTTTATCGGTCATACCGGATGCATATCTCATTTTTAATGCTAAGACAGCACCTCCGTCAGAAGTGGCGGCAATGGAACTCGAAGAGATGCTTACGTCGCCGGAGAAGCTATATAGGCTCCATATTTTAGACCCGTCCGAATCTAATTTGAGAAGAACGATATTACAATTGTCGGAGTTTGCCTGAGTAGCACAACCGTAGCCGACAATGTCATCTCCATAGTAAACAGGATCGTTGTCTTTCATCGACCCGAATTGTGCGAGCGCCAGAATTTTTCTGTCGCTGCTCTTTATCAAACTGTGAGCATTGTCACCTCCGTTCCCGGGATTTCCATCTAAGGATTTCGCCCATTGAAATACAGGACCCTCTGCCTGTATCGATCCTAAAATTCCTCCGATAAAGAGGAGTGTAGAAAGTAAGAATTTTTTCATAACAAATTTTTTTTAATTCGACACCGCAAAGTTATTTTCTGCATAATTGGGCTACAATAATAATATATAGGTATTTTTTAGACATAGAATAGCCATTTTTGGTGAGGGTGCGAGATTTATGCATTTTGTATTTTTGCCCACAAAAATTAAGACATGCGACTTCGATTATTTTTCATTATATTAATAAGTTATGTGGGAATAGAGACTATGTACTCTGTGAATGTATCGCAAGTAGCTACGGTTTCTTTCGAGGGGGTAATTTCGGATATAGGTTCGAAAGACCCGTTATCGTTTGCAACGGTACAATTACTGCATGGAGATGAGGTCCATTCGGTATTGTCCAAAGATAATGGAGTATTTTCTTTTCCCTCTGTGCAGCCGGGCGACTATATACTGCGTATTACTTATGTGGGATACGATCGTTATGAAAAACGGGTTACACTGAAACGGGATACGAAGCTGACCGTAAAAATGGCCCCTTCGGGAAATTCGTTGAACGAAATTGTCGTGACGGCGCGGGAGTCGCAGGGGCTGGTAAGCTCGTCGAAGATAAATCGCGAAATGATGACCCATTTGCAGCCTACCAGTTTTAGCGATTTATTGGAGCTGCTTCCGGGAAATATATCCAAGACCCCTTCGATGGGACAGGTCAATTCCATACAGTTGAGAGAAACGGGAACGTTGAATTCATCGGGAGAACAATATTCCAATCCCGATTATGCCATTACATCGTTGGGAACTCTTTTTTTAGTAGATGGAGCTCCTCTTAACGGCGATGCGAATCTGCAATATATTCCCGGGGGAACTTCTTCGGACGGGACCTCGCCGGAATCGCTCAGAAACATGACGAACAAAGGGGTAGATATGCGCACGCTGACAACAGACGATATAGAAAGTGTCGAGATTGTGCGGGGTATACCTTCGGCCGAATACGGAAATCTTACCAGTGGTATGGTAAATATAAAGAGAGTGAGAAAGGCGACACCCCTTACAGCTCGTTTTAAAGCCGATGAATATAGCAAATTGTTTTCGGTGGGGAAAGGTTTTACAGTTCCCAACCATGATTTCACATTGAATGTCGACGGCGGTTTTTTGGACTCGAAAGTAGATCCCCGGAATAATCTTGAAAATTATAAGCGAGTGAATTTTTCTGTTCGCATTTCGAAGTTATGGAGGCGGGATAAGTGGGAGATGACATGGACACCGAGTGCGGATTATACGGGATCTTTCGATAACGTGAAGACAGATCCCGATTTGAGCTATCAAAAAATAGACAAATATAAATCGTCGTATAACAGAGCTTCTTTGACAAATAATTTCAAATGGACGTTTCCTCGGTTAAAATGGATAAAAACGGTAAATCTCGATGCGTCGGTGAGCGCTCAGTCCGATCAGTTGAAAAGGACGAAGCTTATTAGTCCTCAGCGAGCGACGGTTGCACCTACCGGTAAAGAGCCCGGGGTTCATGACGGTACTTATCTTTTTTCGGAGTATGTGGCAGATTATTTATGCGAAGGGAAACCGGTGAATGCTTTTCTGAAAGCCAAAGGGGAGTTCGGCTGGGAAGGCGCAAAATATCGGTTGAACGCCAAAGCCGGTGGAGAATGGAATTATTCCAAAAATTTCGGGAAGGGGCAAGTCTATGATTTATCCCACCCTATTTCGACGAGCTGGGGGGCTCGCCCTCGGGCTTATAGCGATATTCCGGCCTTGCAGAATCTGTCGTTCTTCTTGGAAGGAAATACATTGTTCTTGCTGGGGAAGAATAAATTGGAACTGCAAGTAGGAGCTCGTTCTGTGACACAGATAGGAATGAGCGAGCGATATTTGTTACAAGGAAAGCCTTATATAGATCCTCGTGCGAATGCACAATGGAGCTTCCCTGCGATTCCTGTCGCTGGGAAAGACTTGCACATTTCGATTTCGGGAGGTTATGGTGTGACGACCAAGATGCCTACGCTCGACTATCTTTATCCCGATTTGTGGTATAACGATATAGTGCAACTCAATTATTACGATGTGAATAAACCGCTCGAATATAGTCGGGTAAATATAATTACTTATATCGAAGATATAACCAATTATGATTTGAAACCGGCTCGTAATCATAAGTGGGAAGTACGAGGCGATATTTCATTTGAGGGAAACCGGTTGTCGGTAACTTATTTTCATGAAAATCTTACATCGGGATTTCGGACTTCCTCTTTTTATGCTCCGTTCAGTTATCGGAAGTATGACCATTCGGCAGTCGATGCCTCTGGGTTACAAGGGCCTCCTGCTTTGGAAGATATTCCTTATACCGATATGAAGGCGTTGAACGGTTATAGACAGTCGGCCAACGGGAGCCGCATCGATAAACAGGGTATCGAGTTTCAATTTACTTCACAACGTATATCGGCACTGAGGACTGCCGTCGTTATAAACGGAGCTTGGTTCCGTTCGGTATATACGAATAGTCGTCCTATGTTCGAGACTGTGGCCGATGTAGTGGACAATCGTCCGGTTTCGGAAGAATACGTGGGTTTGTACGATTGGAACGACGGTCGAGTAAACGAACAGTTTAATACTAATTTTCAGTTAGATACTCAAATACCCGAATGGGGGTTGATTTTTTCCACATCGGTACAGTGCATGTGGTTTGTTTCGACTCGGGTAATGTGGAAAAATGGAGTCCCGGTGAGCTATATGGCAGCAAGCGACGGAAAGTTATATCCCTATACCGAGGAGTCGGCTGCCGATCCTAAATTGCAGTTTCTTATAAAGACATATAACGACGATTTGTATAAAAAACAGACAATTCCCACGGCCGTTTATGTAAACCTGAAAGCGACCAAAACGATAGGCAAATGGTTGAGATTGTCATTGTTCGCTAATCGTATTCTAGATTATCTTCCTTCATATAAGATGAATGGTCTGCTCATACGGCGCAATGTGGATCCTTATTTCGGTATGGAACTTAATTTTACGTTATGATCGATAAAATTTTTGATTATGAAATATATGAATAGAATTACACTCTGTGTTTCCTTATGCATGTTGACTTTGTTTTGCAGTTGTGACGAGGAACGGGATATACGTTGGACGACTGTCGAAATCGATGTCCGGTATCCGTCGGATTTGTCGGGGATTTCTGTGGAAAGTGAAACCTTTGAATTTCGAAATATTACGTCGGGTATGGTTACCAGTTTTACGACCCGTAAAGGAATTACATTGCCCGAGGGATTATACGATTGTTCTTATGAAGCTGCGATAACTTATCAAACTGCCGATAGCACAATTCATACTTCGTTATCGGGGTATGCTAGGTCATTGGAGCTTATGGGAGCACAAGGAAGTGTTTCTATCGGTAGTTATCAGGTAGAGAATAAAGACGACTTCATTATAGAGGAAATATTTTTTACCGGGACATTGCAGTCTTCTGGAAAACAATACTATGGAGATGGTTATGTGAAAATCTATAACAATACCGATCACATGCTATATGCCGATGGGGTCGCTTTGATGGAGTCGAAATTTGTTACGACTCAAAAATTCGATTATACACCCGATATTATGAGTACTCACATGACTGTACAGGCTGTGTATGTAATCCCCGGTAGCGGGACAGACCATCCGGTCGCTCCCGGAGAGTCGTTTATTCTTTGTGATACGGGTATAGACCATCGTATCGCGAATCCCAATTCATTTGATTTGAGTCGGGCGGATTATGAGTGGTATGACGAATCCTCGGTTCCCGCTCATTTGGATATAGACAGTCCGACCGTTCCTAATCTCGATAAGTGGTATTGTTACACGAAAAGTTTTTGGGTTCTCCACAATCGGGGATTCAGGGGATTTGCCATAGCGAGAATTCCCATTGAGAAAGAAAAATTCTTGACCGAAAATTTATATACCTATTCCTATGTTATGGTTTTACCGGCCGGAACTTTCCCGATGGAACAAACCGCCTATAAAGTACCGAACGAATGGATTATCGATGCAGTGAATACCAGTGTACAATCGGAGTATGTGTGGAATGTCACGGCCCCTTCGTTGGACCGGGGGTGGACACATTGTGGTACGATAGACCACGATAAGACTCGCTATTTCAAAAGTGTGCGTCGAAAAATGCTTTATCTTACCCGTGACGGTCGTCGGGTATTGAAGGATACCAACGATTCGTCTGCCGATTTCAATACCGAGTGTGTGCCCTCTTTGATAGAGCAACAGCATACGGCGATAGATGCAAATGGTACGAAGGCCGAAACGGAAACCTATGACGGAGTAGAGGTCAAGAGTTGATAGATTAGAGGGATATGAAAAAGTTGTGTGTCTTTTGCGTATTATGCTTGGTGTGTCTCTGTGAGTTACGAGCCGGAGATACGGTTCGGGTTTCTATATGGGATCGGTTGTGGGAACATCGATCGGTAGTTGCATCTTTTGTCGAATTGTCGTATCGTAATCCTGCGGTACGCTATGACCGATATTCTTCGTCTCTTACGCGGGCAACCGTCGGTGGACAATATACTTCGGAGAGCGAGCCTGTGTTGTTACAATCGGGAGACGGTGAAAAGTCGATAGGCTTTCAAGCCGATTCGTACATACGAAAAAAGAATTATTGTTTGTGGGGAAATGCGTTGTATAGAAATGGACGTGTGAAAAATTTGAAGTGGAACGAGACCTCCGATTGGGAGCTGTTGTATCCCTATTTGTTGGCCGATTCGGTGGGCGGAGACTTGTCGAAAGAGATTTATAGCTTTACAGGGGGATATGCCGCTCGTTATGAATCGATAACATGGGGCGGTAATTTTTCATACGAGGCCTCCGTCGCTTATAGAGGAATAGATCCGAGACCTAAAAACACCACGTCGGATTTGTCGCTTTCCTTAGGTTTGTCGATACCGGTATCTCCTTCCTATTTGTTCGATATTTCGGTCTCAGGACGAAAGTACAAGCAAACCAACGGAATTAAATTTTATAGTGAGCTGGGTGTTTCGAAAGTCTATCATCTCACCGGGTTGGGAATGCATTATAACCGATTTGCCGGAAATAATTATTCCACGTATTATAACGGATACGAATGGGGAGGAAGTTTGGGTGTGCACACTTCGCGTTCGGGTGGTTTCGTGGGGAATGTGGCGTATCGTTATTTCTCGTGTGAAAAGATTATATCTTCCTTGAACGAATTGCCTATGGCTCGGATTGGGCGGCATACTTTCGCCGGAGAGTGGTTGTATCGGAAAAGTTTGTCGGGTATTGAGAGCTGGGGTATAAAATTGACTGGGAATTATGAATTGAAATTGGGGACCGAAAATATTTTCGGTGATGCGGCGAACCAGATTTATCCGAAAATTGGAGAAGCCGAACAGTATAGTAGTCATGCATACAGACTCTCCCTTTCGGGATTCTATGAAGCGGTTCGTAGAAAAGGGTGGGATTATTCTGTACGGCCACGAGTAAATTATGGGCGAGTAAAAGCTGAGTATGTCTATCCGTTGCGGGAAATGAGTGTGAGAGAAGTTACGCCAGAGGTAGCGCTGTCTGTTTCCCGCATGTCGAAAGATTGGTTTTTACGACTGGAAATAGGTGGAAATTATGCTATGACTTTTGATAGTCGGTTATTTCATACTCCTTCCTCGATCGACGATGCCGCCCTTCTATCCGCATGGTGTTATAATTACAAGAATCTTTCTTCCGATTACGTCGGTTATTATGCCGTTTTTACCTGTTCTCGACAAGTAGGAAAGAAGTATCTGTTGCAACTTGATTTGAAAGGGGGACAATACCGTTATAACACGGATATCGTAGCGACTGATGTTTGTGCCGGATTATCGTTTTTATTTTGAGAAGAGGGAAGCATTATATTCACTCTCGTCGAAATGTCTTCGCTGCTCCTCTATATTTTGTATGTTGCCGAGTATCTTGGTCGTGAGTAATGTCCGAATACAAAAAAAGACTCGTTTTTACGAGTCCTTTTTTGTGTGGTGCCAACGGGAATCGAACCAGTGACACAAGGATTTTCAGTCCTTTGCTCTA
>OLGD01001525.1_pt1 | contig 33425 bp, 28 predicted proteins | sample 1605311 | NCBI WGS metagenome assembly OLGD01 (sample SAMEA3888917, study PRJEB22519) | human gut metagenome | biome: human gut; feature: human-associated habitat; material: faeces | place: Denmark | collected 2010
TGCTGGGGCTTCGCAAGGCGATTCGGGAAATTTGAAAATAATAGAATGCACGCGCTCTGCGAGTATTCTATTGTCATGAATAAAAGCAATGCCGCACATAAATTTCTGAAGCGGCACTGCAAAGAGAATAAGAAGTGACCACAGGAGGAACAGAACATGACACAGTTTTCTTACACAATTCAGGATGAGCTCGGTCTTCATGCAAGACCGGCAGGGCACTTGGCAAAGGAAGCCGCAAAGTTTAAAAGCACCGTTACGGTAGAAAGCGGCGCAAAAAAGGGAGATGCAAAGAAGATCATGTCCCTGATGATGCTGGGCGCAAAGAAAGAGCATACACTTTCCTTTACTGTAGAAGGAGAGGATGAAGAAGCCTGCGCAGCAGCGCTGGAAGCGTTTTTAAAAGAAAATCGGTGTAGGATTGCCAGGTGTGTCCTTCCGGTAAACAAATGCCCCTGTATCCGATTGCGGTCGTGTGACCGTAAATTGCGGCAAAGTTGGCGCCCTGTACACGTCCGAGCAGGCGCACCCAGGTTTGCGGTTCCAACACCCGGTATAAATTCAGGCTTTCACGGGCATAGTCGTTAAACGGAGAGGCTACGCGCATCTGATCGGGTGTGAGACCGGCTTTATAGTACAGATCGTACAGCGGATTGTATGCATAATTAAATTTGGCGTTTGCCGCCCATACGTCTGAGATGGTCCAGTCATACAGCGGTGAAGCGCACCAGACGTCTTTGAACATTTTGGAAATCCAGGCGCATCCCTTGTATCCGTATTTTTTATTGATGATGCTGTTGTATCTCTGCAGCGATTCCGTAGCGCGTATGCCGAGCAGACAGATGGTTTTTCCGCCGCCGTGAATTTCCCGATACCAGCGGCCAAACTGCTTTGCTAAATTTTCCTGGTGCATTTTGTATTTATAATAGTAGAACGGATTGTTTTCCAACCGAATCACATAGGGCTTGTCCGGAATCGGGCGGATCCAAAGGTCTTTTTTTAAGTCGTCCCACGGGTACCAATACATTTCATAGTTGCCGAGTGCGGTTCGTGTGGCCATCGGCAGACACACCCAGTAGGGCTCAACCATATCCAGATTTTTTTCAAAGGTTTCCTCAACATATTTTGTCGTCATGGAATACTGCGCTTCAAAATCCTGATGAAAAAGACCGATTTTGCGCCCGATATGCCGGCGTTTAATGTAGTCTAAGACGAGATTCAGAAGCAATCCGCTGTCTTTGCCGCCGCTGAACGATACGTAAATGTTTTCAAATTCGCTGAAAATGAAATTTAGCCTGCTTTGCAGAGCTTCATATACGTCACATTCCAGGTATCGCTTAATCATTTGATATGTACCTCGGAGATGAACTATTAAACTGACGCAGAGATTCACATGAAAAATGAATCACTGAAAATGAATACGCAACACGCAACTGATTATCCTTGTACTGTTATGATTATTATATAGCATGATGTGGGGCGTTTCAAGAACAATTTACAAAATCATGTAAAAATTTCCAAAAGCATACCATGATTCCTTGCATTAAATGGAAAAAATACCCATTCTATATCGGAACGCGGAGAAGCTCGGTATGCAGCGGCAAATCATCTTTCAAAATATCGATTGACAAATCGGATTTGTTTGTTATACTTTAATAAAAGGGCAGCGTAAAAGCTTTCAAAAACGAAACGCGGACAACGCGCCTTTAACAATTTTGGGGTGTTTGAAAGGAGACAACGGTCATGCGGAAAAACGATTGTAAAGGCAAAATTGTTTTTGTCGTTTTGATTGCGCTTGTATCTTTTTGCATTGCAGGATGTTCATCCGGGAAAGAAAAAGAACCGGAAGCAACGCTTCCGGCGGATACTTCGTATCGAGAGGGCTTTTATTTGCCGTGTATCGGCGGCGCGCATATGATTGTCATGGACGGCCATGGGCCGTGCGTTATGACGCCGGATAACGATACGATTACGTTTGAGGCCCTGACTGCCGGCGACCGCATCCGCATTGAAGTTTGGACGATTCAGGAAACCTATCCGATGCGGGCGACCGTATACGCAATAGAGAAGCTCAGCGACGGGGCGCTTTTGGATATGGATGCGGATACGCTGAACGCGCTTGCGGAAATGGGATGGATTGAACGCTTCAAAGATTTTGATCCGGAGACATTCGGCGCATATATTCCAAATGAAAGCGCGGAGGTTTTGTTTCATTATAAAATATTTTGCAATCCGGTTTATCTGTATTTTTGTTCAATACGGCAGCGAACGCCGCAGGGAGACGCATTTACCGATGAAATGCCGCAGGATTTTGCGGTGTATTACACAGACGACGGTTTTTCTGTCCGTAGGCTGGACGTTGAATTGCCCGATGATCTCGTATATGACTCCGTGCGCCCGATTTATGCCGGCACCGGAGGCGGAAGCGGGGAATGCGAGTTCATTTTGCAGTTGACAAACGGCGGCGAAACGTATTATGTTTCATTTAATAATTTTGCCTACACGGACGCAGATAATTTTTTGGATTTTGAATACGCCGGCGTGATGTCGAATGAGACGGTAAACGAGTACCGCAAATGGACGCCGGACTTGTTCCATTGAAATATAGCGGAAGGCGGCAAGCATCAAAATGCTTGCCGCCTTCTGCTATATTTCGTTTGATTTTATTTGCGGCGCGGCTTCCGTGTCCGGCATTGCGCCGACCTTGTAAACGCAGATCAGGATTACGGCAATTCCACAGATTTCGATGGGTCCCAGCGATTCTTTCAGCAGCACAACACCGGCCACTGCCGAGATTGCCGTCGTGAGCGAGGAGAAGACCGCGGTCTGGCGGACGCTGATGCGGGAAAAAGAAAAGTTAATCAGCAAAAAAGCGATCACGGAAGAAAAGATCGCTAAAAACAAAAGACAGAGAAGAAATTGGCGGTTTTTCAGGCAGGATGCGGCCGCTTGGAGCGTTTTGCCCTTGTTTTTTGCAAAAGCCAGCGCGGAAAAAATCACGCTGCCAGTGAAAAACATGATATATGTACGCTCAAACGGCGTGAATGTATCGGCCAGCTTTTTTGACAGAATGTTGTACAGCGCGCTGAACAGCGCGGCGGCGAGCAGTAAAAATACCCCCAGCAGGTTGATGCTGCCGCTTACGGCGCCGGGCAGGGTAATCATACATACGCCGGCCACGGAACCGGCGGCAAACAAAAATTGCGTCGGCCGGAACGGTTCTCCGATAAAGAAAACGGCAAGCAGCATGGAAAAGATTGTTGAGGTCGCGATTATGCTTCCGGCCACGGCCGAACCCGCAAGGCCGATTCCATAGGTTTCGGCCAGCGCATACAGCACCGGTTGGCAGAGTCCGGTTAAAAAGAGCTTCCAAATGCCTTTTTTGCGAAAATCAAACTTTACGATACGGCAAAAAAGCAGAATGCTCAGCACCAGCCAGGCGGTCAGATTGCGCAGTGCGAGCAAAAGAAGCGGGGTTGCGATGCCGGCGGCGATTCGTGTAGCCAAAAAGCTGAATCCGAAGATTGAGTAGCCGGCGGCAGCGGCCAGAATTGCGTAAAATTGCTGTTTTTTCATAAACTGTTTGCGCCCGTGGGCGCGTCTCCGACGTTGTAGTTTGCAAATGAATTAAAGTTCATCCGTATATTGGTTTTTATAGCCCTTGCCGAATATTTCGGTTGCGCTGGATACGATGATAAAAGCGGCGGGATCCGTATTTTTCACGACATCCCGTATTTTCGGGAAGGTGTGTTTTTTCGCTACGCACAGCATAACGTCTTTGTGTTTTTGGGAGTACGCGCCCTCGCCGGAAAGCAGGGTTATTCCCACTTGCATGGAGGAGATGATCTTTTTTGTTATTTCCGATGATTGGTCGCTGATGATAAAGACCAATTTCGCGCTGTCGCCGCCGTAGAGAATTTTATCCAAAAAGAAGCTGGCGGTCACCATTGCCAGCGCCGAATAAATGGTGGTTTCAAAATCACCGAAAACAAAGAACGTGGATGCGACGACGGCGGCATTGAAGATTAAAAGCATGCCGCCGGTTCGGATATGACGGTATTTCTGCCGCAGAAATTTGATGAGAATGTCCGCGCCGCCTGTACAGCCGCCGGCACGGAAAACAATGCCGAGACCGAGCGCATCCAAAAACGCGCCGCACATCGCAATAACAATCATGTCGTCGGTGAGCGGAAGTACACGCGCGGCGAGCGGTTCAAACAGATTCATGAGCACCGAGGAAAGCACTGTGGCATAGATGGTCAGAAAAACGAATTTCTTTCCGAATTTCAAAAGCGCAAGAATAAAAAGCGGGATGTTGAGCAGCAGGATCAGCGTACCGGTCGGGAAATTGATCACATGACTGATGATAATGGCAATACCGGCCAGTCCGCCGGGGGCGATCGATGCCGGGTCATAGAAAAAAACAATGGATAGGGCATAGACCGCAGCGCCGAGCGTGACGGCCAAAATGCTTTTGAGAATATCGGTTCGTTTCATATTTTATCGATCTCCTTAGACGGATTTCGTTTCTGAAAGTAGTATACCCCAAGTTTATCCCCGGGTAAAGTGTTTTTTTCAAAATGGTTGTAAAAAGGGTGAAAACATGGTAAAATTTTCTGGGAGTTGATGAATTTGCTTTGGGTGGTTTTATTTCTTTCGTTTTTGATTTTGCTGATTTTGCTCTCGGTTTTGACCAGCCGGATGCTTTTTCGGATGGGAATGGAGCGAAAAGGAAAATTCAGTTCCGGTTCCGGAAATTTTTCGGAGCAGCTTGCCGCGCACAAGGATCTGCTTGTACGCGGACAGGAATTCTATGATTCGCTGGACAAAATCCCGGTGGAGATTCGCAGCTTTGACGGTCTTACGCTGCGCGGGAAGATGGTCCTCAGTGGAGAAAGCAAAAAAACGGTGATTCTCGTTCACGGATACCGCTCGTCCGGTTCGCGCGATTTTTCCGGAATCCTTCCGTTTTACCGTGCGGAGGGCTTCAATATTTTGATGATCGATCAGCGCGCGCACGGCGAAAGCGAGGGAAAATATATCACGTTTGGCGTGCGGGAACGGCGGGATGTTCTCAGTTGGGTTAATTTTGCCGTGGACAATTTCGGCGGAGATCACGCGCTGATTTTGGACGGAATTTCAATGGGCGCCACGTCCGTGCTGATGGCCTGCGCGCTCGAACTGCCGGCGCAGGTGCGCGGAATCGTTGCGGACAGCGGTTTTGTTTCTCCGTATGCTATTTTTGCCAGTGTTTTGAAAAAGCAGTTTCATTTTACAGCTTTTCCGATTTTGAATCTGGCCGAACATTTGGCGGTGCGCCGCGCAGGATTTCGTTTCTGTGAAGCTTCGACGCTCGATGCGATGGAGACAAATACGATTCCGATTTTATTTTTGCACGGAGACGCGGATGATTTTGTGCCGATGGAAATGACAAAGGCCGCCTACGAAGCCTGCTGCGCGGAGAAAGAGCTTGTGATTATACACGGCGCGGCGCATGCTTGCGGGTATTTGCTTGAGCCCGTGCGCTGCGAGAACGCGCTGCGAAAATTTTTCGATCGCGTTCTTGAAAATGAATAAGAAATACGAATTTTATGAAAAATCCTGCAAAAATCCGAAGATGATCGGACTCTTTTGCAGGATTTTTGTTGACTTCCTGCAATATTGTGGTATACTGTTTGTGGTTGAAATCGGTTCATGTTTCATATAAATACGTATAGCGTTGAAAAGAGAAATGACTATGAGAAAAGATTTGATCCGCGAAATCGAGGAGCTTCTTCCGACATTTTCCAAGGGCCAGAAAACCATTGCAAATTATTTGATTCAAAATTATGATAAAGCCGCGTATTTGACGGCGTCAAAGCTCGGACGGGAAGTCGGCGTTTCGGAGTCTACGGTTGTGCGTTTCGCGATCGAACTCGGCTTTGACGGCTATCCGGGGCTGCAGCACACTTTGCAGGAGATGATCCGCACACGCCTCACCACCAAGCAGCGTATGGAAGTAACCAATACGCGCATCGGGGACGGCGATATTCTCAACAGTGTTTTGGAATCGGATATAGACAATATCCGCCGGACGCTGGACGAGGTCAGTCATACGGACTTTTCAGAGGCTGTACGTCGGATCATCGGCGCGAAAAACATCTATATTATCGGTATGCGGTCTTCGAGCGCGCTGGCCAGTTTTCTGACGCACTATTTCCAGTTGATGTTTGACAATGTGCGCCTGGTACAGACAACCAGCGGCAGCGAAATGTTTGAGCATATATTCCGGATTAATAAAGACGATGTAATGATTGCGATCAGCTTTCCGCGCTACAGCGCGCGGCTGATCAATGCGGTGACCTACGCCAAGGAGCAGGGAACCAACGTCATCGCCGTCACGGACAGCAATTTTTCTCCAATCGCGCCTTATGCCAGCCAAATTCTGGTTTGCCGGAGCGACATGGCTTCTATTGTGGATTCGTTTGTGGCGCCGCTCAGCATTTTGAATGCGCTTGTCGTGGCGATCGCGAAAGAAATGCAGCCTGAACTGAATGGGGTATTTGATAAGCTGGAGCGCATTTGGGACGAATATAACGCATACGCCAAGGTGCACGAATAATGGAGATTGCAGTGATCGGCGGCGGCGCGGCCGGACTTATGGCGGCGGGGCGCGCCGCCGAGCTTTCGGGTCATGTGACCTTGTTTGAAAAAAACGATCGTCTCGGACGCAAGCTGCGCATTACCGGAAAAGGACGGTGCAACGTCTGCAACAACTGCGATATTGAAACGATGATTGCAAGCGTGCCGAGAAATCCCCGCTTTTTGTATGCCGCGCTGCATTCTTTTTCTCCGCAGGATACAATGGCCTTTTTTGAGTCGCAGGGCGTCCCTCTGAAAACCGAGCGGGGAAACCGGGTATTCCCCGTATCCGACCGCGCCGCGGATATTGCGGAAGCACTTTCTTCCTATTGTGATCACGGCGGTGTGCGGCGGATTCATGCCGCGGTGCGCGGCGTTTCTTCCGAAAGCGACGGACGCTTTGCGCTGGAGACAGAGCGCGGCCGTTTTGATTTTGACCGCGTAATTGTGGCGACCGGGGGCGTTTCGTATCCGCTGACCGGTTCTACCGGGGACGGCTACCGGTTTGCTGGGGCGTATGGGATCAAAGTTGTTGAAGTTTCCCCTTCGCTGGTTCCGCTTGTGACAGAAGAGGGCGATCCGGCTGAGATGCAGGGGCTTTCGCTGAAAAATACGGCGCTGCGCGTTTTGGACACGGCGGACGGAAAGACGGTTTATACCGATTTCGGCGAAATGCTGTTCACGCATTACGGCGTCAGCGGACCGATGATTTTGAGCGCTTCGGCGCATCTTTGCGACATCAAGCCGGGGCGCTATAAGCTGTCTTTGGATCTCAAACCCGCGCTGGATGCGCAAACGCTGGACAAACGTCTGCTTTCCGATTTCGCAAAAAATCAAAACCGGGATTTTGCCAACAGCCTTGCGGAACTGTTGCCGCAAAAACTGATCCCGGTCATTGTACGCCGTTCCGGGATTGACCCGAAAAAGAAAATCAATCTGGTAACGCGGCAGGAGCGGCATATACTGACGGCGCTTTTGAAAAATTTTACGCTGACGGTTCGGTGCGCGCGCCCGGTTCGCGAGGCGATTGTGACCCGAGGCGGCGTGGACGTGCGGGCGCTTTCGCCGAAGACGATGGAGGCCAAAAAAGTTCCGGGATTGTATTTCTGCGGAGAAGTGATCGACGTGGATGCCTATACCGGGGGCTTTAATCTTCAAATTGCGTTTTCCACTGCGCGTCTGGCGGCGGAAAATGCTGTGTTTTAGGAGGATTTGATGATAGGAATTGCCATTGACGGGCCGAGCGGCGCCGGAAAGAGCACGATTGCCAAAGCGCTTGCGGGGCGGCTCGGCTTTTTGTATGTGGATACCGGGGCGATTTACCGGACGGTGGGACTGTATATGCAGCGCGCCGGGGTTTCTACCGAGGACTGCGCGGGGATTGAAGCGCATTTGCCGGAGGTACGTTTGGATCTTCGGTATGAAGACGGCGTTCAGCGGATGTTTCTTTGCGGAGAGGATGTCACGGATCAAATTCGCACGCCACTGATCTCCAAATATGCGTCGGTGGTTTCGGCGGTGCCGCGCGTGCGGGAATTTTTGTTTGACATGCAGCGTAAGCTTGCGGAAACGAATAACGTTATCATGGATGGCCGGGACATCGGAACCGTTATTCTGCCCGGCGCGCAGGTGAAAATTTTTCTGACTGCATCGGCGCATGCCCGTGCGGAGCGCCGTGTGGCGCAGCTTGCCGAAAAGGGAGAGGTCGTCGGCTTTGACGAAACGCTCCGCGCCATTGAGGAACGGGACGCGCGGGACAGCGGACGGGAGATCGCCCCTTTGCGGCCGGCTCCGGATGCGGTGACGCTGGATACCTCCGAGCGCACACTGGAGGAAAGCATTGACGCCGCAATGGAGATCGTGCTTTGTAAACTGCCCGAACTTCGGAAAACGGGGACGCACACGGGTACGGTAAAAAAAAACGCGCTGAGCGAGGATAAAAACCGGCGCGGATTTTATATGTGGCTGCGCCGGTATGCCGCGGGAATCATCCGGTTCTGTATGCGCGTGCATACCGGCGGCGCGGAGCATGAGCCTGAGAGCGGGGCGCTGATTGTCTGCGCAAATCACACGGCGCTTATGGATGTGCTGACGCTTGCGGTTTCTCTCAGGCGGCAGCTGCGGTATCTTGCCAAGGCGGAACTGTTTCGTATCCCGCTGCTTTCCCCTCTGATCCGCGCGCTCGGCGCCTATTCGGTCGATCGCGGAAAGGGGGACGTGGGCGCGATCAAAAAAACGCTTTCTCTTTTGCATGATGGCGAGGTCGTGGCCATGTTCCCGCAGGGAACGCGCCATGCGGGAATCGACCCGGCTAAAACCGATGTGAAAAGCGGAGTCGGTATGATGGTGTACCGTTCCGGCGCGTCGGTGCTTCCCGTTTATATCCGGGTGAAAAATTACCGGTACCGGTTTCTGCGGAAAAAAGAAGTCATTATCGGCGAGCCGATCCGCTACGAGGAATTTGGTTTTGAGACGGGCGGAAAAGAGGAATATGCCCGCGCGGCCAGAATGGTGTTTGACCGGATTCTCGCGCTGCGGGAGAGGGAGATCGACCGATGAAAATCACGTTGGCGGAAGAAGCCGGTTTTTGTTTTGGCGTCAAGCGCGCCACCGATTTTGTCGAGCACGCGCTTTTTGAGGGGCGGTGCAGGATTTGCCTGCTCGGCAAGCTGATTCATAACAGCATTTATAACGCGGAGCTTGCGGCGCGGGGCGCATGCGTGATTCGGATGGAGGATGCGGAGCAGATTGCCGCTCACGGCGCGCCGACGGCCGCTGTGATCCGCGCGCACGGAATTCGGCGGGAAGAAGAAGCAAAACTGCGCGCGCTTTCCGAGAAGTATCCGAATCTGCATATCGAGGACATGACCTGTCCGTTCGTCAAAAAAATTCATCGGATCGTGGAGGAGAACACAGATTCGGATACGATGCTTTTTGTGATGGGAGATCCGACGCATCCCGAAGTGCAGTCTATTGTCAGCTACGCGAAGGGGCCGTTTTTGGTTTTTTCATCTGAAGACGAACTGGATGCGTGTATAGCTGAAGAGAAAAATACGCAAAAAAAGGCGATTTTGGTTGCGCAGACGACCCAAAATAAAGCGCTTTGGAAAAATTGTGAGAAAAAATTTAAAAAAGTATATACAAACGCGATAATTTTTGATACAATATGTAATGTTACGGACAAACGTCAGCGGGAAACCGCAGCCCTTGCGGCTGAATGTGACGGGATGATCGTAATCGGCGGACGGGAAAGCTCAAATACAAAAAAACTGTTTGAGATCGCGTCAAAACGGTGTCCGCGCTGCGTACTCATTGAGTGCGCGGCCGAACTTGACCGCAACTTCTTTTCCGGATGTCTGCATATCGGTATTACTGCCGGGGCGTCTACGCCGCGCGGTATAATAGAGGAGGTATATAAAACCATGAACACTGAAGCGGAAAACTTCGAACAACTGCTTGATTCTTCTTTCAAAACTTTAAATACAGGAGATACCGTAGTCGGCACAGTAATGTCGGTTTCAAACAATGAAATCCGTCTTGACCTTGGCACGAAAGCCACTGGCGTAATTACATACGACCAGATTACCGACGAGCCGGGCGTTGATTTGAACAAGCTGTTCAAAATCGGCGACGAGGTAGAGGGTTTTGTAATTAAGGTCAGCGACATTGACGGCATTGCGATGCTGTCCAAAAAGCGTGTGGATTCGGACAAAAACTGGAAGCACATTGTTGAGGCAAAAGAGAACGACGCGACTGTTGAGGGGAAAATCATCGAGGCGGTCAAGGGCGGCGTTCTGATCTCGTTGATGGGTGTGCGCGTATTTATTCCCGCATCGCTCAGCGGCGTTCCGAAAGGCGGCGATCTTTCAACGCTCGTCGGCACGACGCAGCGCGTAAAGATCATTGACATCAATGAGCAGCGTCACAGAGCCTATGCGTCGATTCGTGCGGTTGTTCGCGAGGAGCGCAAGGCTAAAGAGGATGCGTTTTGGGCGGACGTAGAGGTAGGCAAGCATTATATGGGTACGGTCAAGAATTTGGCAACCTACGGCGCATTTGTCGATCTCGGCGGCGTGGACGGCATGGTACACAATTCCGAACTTTCATGGAAGCATATCAAGCATCCGTCTCAGGTTGTCAAAGTCGGTGATGTGATTGATGTTTACGTTAAGGAATTTAACCGTGAGACCGGTAAAATTTCGCTCGGCTATAAGACCGACGAGATGAATTCCTGGTTCGTTTTCAAAAACAAGTATAACGTCGGCGATGTTGCGACGGTTAAGATCGTCAGCTTTACGCCTTTCGGCGCTTTCGCCGAAGTTGTTCCCGGCACGGACGGCTTGATTCATATTTCGCAGATTTCCAGAACCAAGATTGCGCAGCCCTCTGATGTATTGGAAATCGGACAGGAAGTCGAGGCAAAAATTATCGACATTGATGATGAAAAGCAAAAGATCAGCCTGTCGATTCGCGCGCTGATCGAGGATGCGGAGAAAGCGGAACAAGATGATGCGCCCGAAGCGGATACCGCTGCGGATGCTGAGTAAATTTAAAATTGTCAAAGAAAAAGGAGCATGAATTCATGCTCCTTTCAGTCTGTCAAAAAAGTGAAAATCGCAAATAAAATAAATATGTTTACAAGGCGGACATGTGCCGCCTTGTAAACACCTTACAGGCGCGCGAGTGCCGCCAATGGCGGCGCGACGGCGCGAGCGAACGCGTCCCATCGTCGAAAAACTTTAGTTTTTCGACGGTCAAAAAGGAGCATGGATTCATGCTCCTTTTTAATATGTAAAACTCTGTTTTACGTCTCGGTTGTGTGCGCGGCGGAAATTTTTTGCAGATAATCGCGAAATTGTTTGATAATGTCATCGGGAGAGACAATTCGGACAAGACCGTCCAAACCGCATATCCATGCGAAAAACTGGGGGCTGGCAAATACGCGAATCGAAACGTCAAAAGTACCGTCATTTCGCTTGATAAATGCGGGATCGATTCCAAAGCGGTCGATAATGGCGCCGGCCGCTTCATTTTTGCAGCGCAGCGTCACAATGGTTTCTTCGCCGCCGAACATGCCGAACATCTTTTGCCCGTAAACGCCGGCGTCGAAGTCGCGAAAGCGCGTCTCGCCCTCACGCTGCGCGCACAGAATATCCACGTTCCCCATACGGTCCACGCGGTAGTGGCGAATATCCTTTGCTTCGGCGGAATAGGCGATCAAATAATAATTTTCATCATCCCAAAGCAGCGCCCACGGGCTGACGATATACGGCTTGTTGCGATGCCGTTCGGTCAGGTTTTTGTTTTCATCAAAATGGTAGTAGCGAAAGGAAACTTGCCGGTTGTCGCGAATGGCGGTGTGCAGCGCGTCTACTGTGTAGTAGATCGTTTCATTCGGCGCTTTTACACGGGATACGCAGATTTGCCGATTGAGTTCCGCCTCGCTGTATTTGCTGGTCTCGCGGCAGAGCTTGCGGATCAGATGGTCGCTTTTCCTGGCGGTCAGAAATTTCGCGGCCAGGATAATGTCGGCCAGCGTTTTGAGTTCGGCCAGTTCGTAGTCGCGCGTGTTGATATAATATCCTTTGCCCGGTATGCTTTCAATGTCTATGCCGTATTCGACAAGGGCGCGAATGTCGTCATATACGGCCTTCCGCTCGGCGCGAATGCCGCGTTCCTCCAACTGCAAAAGCATACTTTTTACCGGCATAGGATGTGCCGTGTCGGTTTCGCGGCGGAGAATGTCCAAAAGGCAGAGAATCCGCAGTTTTTGATTTCGGGATTTCGGCATATCGCTTTCCTCAGACGATTTCGAGCGCAAGCCGCATCATTTGCGTGAAAGTTGTTTCCCGCTCTTCGGCGCTGCAGGATTCGCCCGTGCAGAGCGAATCCGAAATCGTGCAGATGGCCAGCGCGTTTTTCCCGGCGCGCGCGGCGTTCATATACAGTGCGGCGCATTCCATTTCTACGGCCAGAACGCCCATTTTCTGCCACATAAGCGTACTTTGTGCGTCGTCATAAAACAGATCGTTTGACAGAATGTTTCCGACCTTTGCATCGATTCCGAGCTTGGCCGCTTTGTCGGTCGCCCTTTTCAGCAGCGTGTAGCTTGCGGTCGGCGCGTAGATGCCGGGGAGCTTGAATTGCTCGGCGTAAATGCTGTTGTAGCTTGCGCTCATGGCGATAACAATATCGCGCAGATGAAGCGCGGGTGAAATTGCGCCCGCCGAACCGATGCGGATGATGTTTTCTACATTGTAGAAATGAAACAATTCATAGGAATAGATGCCGATAGAGGGCATACCCATTCCGCTGGCCATTACCGAAACGGGTGTGCCGCGATACGTGCCGGTGTAGCCCTGCACGCCGCGGACATTGTTGACGAGGACGGGATTTTCAAGGAACGTGTCCGCGATAAAACGGGCGCGCAGGGGATCGCCCGGCATTAAAACGGTTTTTGCAAAATCGCCGGGTTTTGCGGATATATGCGGAGTGGGTGTAGACATAAGGCCGCCTCCTTGCCAAAATAAAATTCAGAATCGGATTTCGCATTTGTAGTTTACCATATTTTTACTTTGAAAACAAGAGGGCAAACCAAATCGGCACTAAAACATAAAAATAAATCTGTATTGATATAAATAATATGACCAATAGACAAATTTGTTAAAAAAATAACGATAAGTTCAAATTATAGAAGCAAATTGTTTCTATATTTAGTAGGAAAGAACCATTGGAGCCCTTGACTTATCTTGTTCATTCGCGCTATAATGAAATTGTAAAACAATGGGCGGCAAATGCGCTCAAACAATTTTGTATCGAGGTAAACAAAAATGAAAAAAGTGGTTACTTTCGGTGAACTGATGCTCAGAATCACACCTCCCGCACGGGAAATGATTCTTCAGACGCCGAACATGGTTTGCACCTTCGGAGGTGCAGAGGCAAACGTCGCGGTAGCGGTCAGCGCATACGGCGATTCGGCGAAATTCGTTACGGCGCTCCCGAATAACGATCTCGGACGCGCCGCCATCAATGAGCTGCGCCGCTTCGGCATTGACACCAGCGCAATTAAGACTTCCGAAAAGCGCCTCGGTCTGTACTTCACGGAGACCGGCTCGAACATGCGTCCTTCCAAAGTTATCTATGACCGCGACAACACGGCGATTGCCGCTGTAAAGCCCGGCGATTTCGACTGGGATGAGATTCTTGCGGATGCAGATTGGTTCCATGTCACCGGTATCACGCCCGCTCTTTCCGAGTCCCTCTGCGAAGCGACGCTGGAAGCGCTGAAAAAGTGCAAGGAAAAGGGCATTACGGTTTCCTGTGACCTCAACTACCGCAAGAAGCTTTGGAAATGGGGCAAGGAGCCGATCGAGGTTATGCCGGAGATTGCCAAATATATCGACGTTATGATCGCCAACGAAGAAGACTGCCAGAAGTGCCTCGGCATCAAGATGGAGACCGGCGTTGATTCCGGCAAGCTGAATACCGAGATGTACAAAGACCTTGCGAAGATCGTTATGGATACATATCCGAATGTCAAGGCGCTTGCGGTCAGCCTGCGTGAGAGCGTCAGCGCAGACCACAACAACTGGTCGGGTGTGCTTGCGTTCCGTGACGGCGATTTCCATATCAGCCGCAAGTACAGCATCACCAATATTGTTGACCGCATCGGCGGCGGCGACAGCTTCGGCGGTTCGCTGATCTATGCGTTCCGTCACTTCGGCGACGACCGTCAGAAGATCATTGAGTACGCGATCGGCGGCAGCGCGCTGAAGCATACGATCTACGGCGACTTTGTTCGCTTCACCAAGGACGATGTTGAGAATTTGATCGCGGGCAGCGGCAACGGCCGTATCCAGAGATAAAGATTATTGAAAAGAGGAATAGATCATGGAGATTTTGAAGCATCAAGTGATTCAGAACATGCATAAGAACGGGCTGATCGGTATCGTTCGCGATAATAACGAGGCGGATGCTATGACGCGCACACGCGCGATCATGGACGGCGGCGTTACCATTCTGGAAATTTCGATGAGCACGCCCGGCGCGCTTCATATCATTGAAACCATTTCGCAGGAAATCAAAGAGAAGGGACTCGACGTTTATGTCGGCGCCGGCACGGTGCTGGATCCCGAAACCGCAAGAGCGACGATTCTTGCAGGCGCTTCTTTCATTCTTGCTCCGAACTTCAATCTGGAAGTTGCTAAAATGTGCAACCGTTACTGCATTTGCTATATGCCCGGCGTACAGACTTTCACCGAGATCATCACTGCAATGGATGCGGGCTGTGATATCGTAAAAGTATTTCCGGCAAGCGCGGTCGGCATCGGCTTTATCAAAGCGGTTATGGGACCTCTGCCTCAGGCAAGATGCATTCCTGTCGGCGGCGTGAATATCGACAATATTGAGGACTGGTTCAACGATAACGCCTATGCGGTATCGCTGGGATCCGGTTTGACGCATCCGACAAAGGGCACATGTGATTATGAGGAAATCAAGGCGCATGCGCAGGCTGTTGTTGCAAAGGTTAAAAGCTGCAAGAGAAAATAATTCAAGGGGAAATCTTTAGGGAGGCATTATGTGCGGTTTTACGGAGATCTGCCGCGGCGTCTATCTTTTGCGCGAGCCGTTCGGCGGTACGACGACCGGCGTAATTCTGCTTCGCGGTGAAAAAAATTATCTGATCGACGCGGGCGGCAGCGCCGCCCTGGTTGATTCGGTGATTGTGCCTGCGCTCGACGCGCTTTCGCTGCGCCCCTCGGATATTGACTGCCTGCTTTGCACGCATACGCACGGCGATCACATCGGTGGTTTTGCCCGGCTTCGCGAGCGGGGCGTACCGCAGATTGCGGTATATGAAAAGTCCGCGCCGAAACTGGCTGATCCCCTGCATTATAATATTGAAATCCGCAAGGCGTTTCCAAAATACAGCCCGCCGCCCTCGTCCGGTCTTGTCGGCGTACAGCCAGATCGTATTTTGCGGGACGGCGAGGTTTTGGACGGCCGTGTTCAGCTTGTGGCAACGCCGGGACATGACGATGATGCGGTCTGTATATTGGATACGGAAACGTCTACGCTGATCTGCGGCGATTCCGTGCAGCATAACGGAACACTGGTGCAGGGATGCGGCGCGTATATGTATCTGAATGAATATCGCGTTTCCATGCAGAAACTGCTCGGACTCGGCGCGCAAAATGCGGTGCTCGGACATCCGTTTTTGCCGTACGGCGACGTGATTTTCGGGGCTGCGGCCGTGCAGTCTTTTTTGGAAGACGCGCTGCGTTATACATATCATTACCGCGATTTTGTGTGCGGACAGTATGAGGCGGGCGAGCGTGATCTTGCCGCGATTGCGGAACGGCTTGTCTGTTTTGTCGGCGGCGTCATGCCGGAACATTTGTTTTTGCCCCTGTATACGGTGCGGGAACATTTGAGGGAATGCATATGAACGGCGCGGCGGTGCAGATCATGGATGCGATCCGGCACGGCAAGGGAAATGTCTCTAAAAAAGATATTCAGCGCCTGACCGGGCTTTCCTGGGGCACGATGTGCAAGGTTACGGATCAACTGATTGAAAACGGCTGTATTTTTGCCCGGCGTGAAAAAACGCAGGGGCGCGGCCGTCCCACTATACCGCTTTGCGTCAACAGCGACGCGGCCTATTATGTCGGCGTCGATATCGGCGCCGGGAATACGCGCGCGGTTGTCTGCAATTTGTCATTTAATACGGTGTATATGCAGGAAACCGAAACGCCGCGTTTTGAGGGCGAGACACAGTTCAATGCATTCCTGAAACGGTTGATCGATACGGCGATTCGGGTTTCCCGAATCGAGCGCAGCCGTCTGGCGGGCATCGGTTTGGCCGTTTCCGGCAATGTGGATTTCAAAAACGGAATCATTGTGTCCGGGCGCAACTTCGGGATTCCCTGGGGAGCAGATCTGCAGGTGGCAGATTTTATTCATGCCGAATACGGCGTATCTGCGTATGCAATGACGACGCAGGCGGCCGCTTCCGCTGCCGAATATCATTTCGGCGAAGAGGCGGGCTGTGAGAATATTTTGACAGTTGGACTCGGTGTCGGCATCGGATCGGGCGTCGTTTCCGAAGGACAATTGCTGATTAGCCGTCCCGGCCGTCCTGTCGGGCATATCGGCCACATGCTGATTACGGGAAACAAGTATGTATGCACCTGCGGATTTCGCGGATGCCTTGAGGCGTACACCGGCGGCAACAATTTAGTTCGCGCCGCGCGCGATCGGTTCCCGGAGCGCACCGATTTTGACAGCGCGCATACGCTGGACCGCCTGGCGGCTGCCGGAGATGCGCAGGCGCGGGAGATTCTGGATACGGCTGCGGTTTACAACGCATCGGGCATTGCGAGCATGATTCAACTGTATATTCCGAATGCCATTATTTTCAGCGGCGGTCAGTGCCGTGAAGACGGGTATCTGTTCTGCCGGACGCTTGAGGAAATCCGAAATATTTTGCCGCTTGAACGGCTTGAAAACATTCGGATCCGCGTCAGCGTACTCGGCGCCTATCAATCGGCGCTCGGCGCGGCGCGGCTGGTTTACGAACATTGTTTCGGAAAAAATGAAAATACTTAAATAAAATATCAGATCTATTTGGAGGAAACGCATGAGCAGAAATGTACTGGTTACAGGCTCTTCGACCGGTATCGGCGCGGCGGCAGTCGTCGCGTTTGCCAAAGAGGGCTGCAATGTAGGAATCACCTACAACAAAAATCCGGAGGCGGCGGAGAAAATTGCTGAGAAATGCCGCAGCTACGGTGTACGCGCGGAGCTTTTCGGCGGCGACATTTCCAAGCGCGAGGTCGTTGAGCAGATGATGCACGACTTCTTTGAGAAGTTCGGTACGATCGACGTTTTGGTCAACAACGCGGGCGGCGCGCTGAAAATGCCTGAGGGCGGATTTGAAAAAATGCCGATGGAATATTGGGAGAGTCAGATCAATCTGAATCTGAACGCACCGGCGTATTTTGCACACTATGCAATGCAGAATATGATCGAACACGGAACCAAAGGATCGATTGTCAATATCAGTTCGGTTCATTCTCAGGTCACATGGGTCAGAAGAAAAACGCTGCCTTATACGGCGGCTAAAGCCGGTCTGAACATGTTTACCAAGAACCTCGGCATTGAAGCCATTCATTACGGCATTCATGTCAACGGCATTGCCCCCGGCTTCATCGCTACCAAGGCGACCGACCGCTACGACAAATCGGATTTGGAGCGCGGTTTTTTGCGTAAGATTCCCGCGGGCTTCCTCGGCAATGTAGATGATATTGTTCCGATGATCCTGTTCCTTTCCAATAATGAAACCAACCGCTTCCTGGTCGGTGAGACCATCGTTATCGACGGCGGACAGTCTGTAGACGGTGCGATTGACAAAATGCTGGACGACGGCAATCCCGTAAATGCGTTTGACATTCAGGTTGATATGGAAAATTACATCAAACCGACCAAAGCGGAGCTTGAGGAAAAGAACGCAAACTAATTTTGAGCAAAAGCAATATTTTACAAATATATTTTCTTTAAGGAGAACAGGAAAATGTTGAAAAAGAAAAAGTATGAAGACATGCGGAGCTGCTGGGAATTCGGCGAGGCGGAAGAATGCCGCCGCGGCCTGATGTACGGCATGGGTTATTCCAAAGAGGAAATCGACCGTCCGCTGATCGGCGTTGTCAACTCTTGGAATGAGTACAACCCCGGACATGTACATCTCGATAAGCTCGCGCAGCGCGTTAAACAGGGCGTTCGTGAAGCGGGCGGTCTGCCGCTTGAAGTGATGACCACCGGTATTTGCGACGGTATGGTTCTGAAAGATCCGAAATACATAGAGGTTCCGTCCCGCAACTCGATTGCCGACCAGGTCGAAATGACGGTGGAGGGCAACTTCTTTGACGGTATGGTTCTCCTTTGCACTTGTGACTCCATCGTTCCGGGCCATCTGATGGCGGCTGCTCGTCTGGACATTCCTGCAATCATCGTGACCGGCGGTTACATGCCGCTCGGTATTCACGGCGGCAAGGAAGTTCTGCACATTCATGCGCAGGACAAAGTCGGAACGGCTGCGAAGGGTTTGATGGACATGGATGAGTACAACGGACTCATCGAGCATTCTTGGGGCATTTGCGGCGGCTGCACGTCCATGACCACAGCCAACAGCATGTGCATGATCGCCGAGGCGCTCGGTATGACTTTGCCGAACAACTCTTCTACCTGCGCGATCAGCAGCCAGATCTATCTGATTGCATATCAGGCCGGTAAACAGATCATGAATCTGGTTGACGAGGGGATCACCGCGCGTCAGATCATGTCTGTGGAAGCAATTAAAAACGCGATCAAAGTTGACATGGCGGTTGCCGGTTCTGCGAACCTGATTCTGCACATTCCCGCAATTGCAAACGAAGCCGGTTACTCGGATATTTCCTGGTGGAAATACTTCGACGAAGCATCCAATCAGATTCCGCTGCTTTCTCACCTCGCACCGAGCGGTATGTATACGGTTAAGGACTTCGACATGGCGGGCGGCATGACGGCGCTGCAGATGAATCTGGCTTCCGAGCTTGATCTCGATGTCATGACGGTTACCGGCAAGACGCTCCGCGAGAACATCAAGGGTGCAAAGGTTTACAACCCCGATGTTATCCACACGCTTGACAATCCGGTTATGACCGAGCCCGGCATCGGCGTTCTGTACGGCAATCTTGCGCCCGAAGGCGCGATCATCAAGATTGCGGCGGTACCGTCCAACCTGATGACCTACAAAGGCAAAGCCAAAGTGTTCAACTCTCTGGACGAGTCGCTTGATGCGCTGCGTTCCGGCAAGATTCAGCCCGGCGATGCCTGCGTTGTCCGCTTCCTCGGTATGAAAGCCCGCTTCGGCACCACGGCGTTCACTTTCCAGGAAGAACTGAAAGGCCATGCGGAACTCTTCAATTCCTGCGCGATCATCACCGACGGTCGTTTCTCCGGCGGTACTTCCGGTCTGTCCGTAGGTTATGTGTCGCCTGAGGCGGCGCTCGGCGGCCCGCTCGGCGTTATTGAGGACGGCGATGAGATTATCATTGACATTCCGAACCGTAAGATCACGCTGAACATTCCCGACGAAGAACTGAACAAGCGGATTTCCGAGTTCCACTGGGAATTCCCCGCAAGCGATTATCACAGATTCCTCAGACTGTTCGTCAAGAACGTAGGTTCGATGGCGCACGGCTGTATCTGGGACTGCTGACCGAATACAAAGGGCAGGGAATTGCGCTTCGGCGCAATTCCCGAATGCCTTTCAAGGAGAATTTTGAATGGAGTATTCCGTAGTAAAAACCGATGCGCTGATTATCGGAACGGGACTTTCCGGTCTGATGGCGGCGCGCGATTTGAGCAAGCAATTGCCGGACACGAGGATTTTGATGGTCGGCAACGGCCTCGGCGCTTCGCCGTATGTGCATGGGTTCAACATGCCGCTGCATCCTGATGACAGCGTGGATTGTTTCCGCAAAGATACTTTGGAGGGTGGCAGAGAACAGAGCAAAGCGGAGCTTGTGGACGCGCTTTGCGAGGGCGCGCTGAAGCTGCGCCCGATGCTTGAAGAGCTTGGAATTGAATTTAACCGTAAAAACGGCGAATATTCGCTGCTTCGTCCGCTCGGTTCCACGCATCCGCGCGTGGCCAGTGTGGGCAATCATACCGGCGTCGCCATTATGAATGCGGTGCGGCGCGAATTTTCGGGCAATCCGAATATTTCCGCGCTTGAAGATACGCGCGCGCTTCGACTGCTTTGTCAGGACGGCCGTGTCTGCGGCGCGCTGGTGTATCGGATTCGGGAAGCCAAATACGTATTGGTTATTGCTTCTGCCGTTGTACTCGCGTGCGGCGGATTCTGCAACATTTATCCGTTTTCTACAAATATGTCGGATATCGGCGGCGACGGCATTGCGATGGCGTTCGGCGCGGGCGCGGATCTGTGCGATATGGAATTTGTGCAGTTTGAACCTTCGGCGGCCGTTGCGCCGGCTGCGATTCGCGGCAAGAGCGTCATTACCACGATGTATTATGAGGGCGCCGTGCTGCGCAATGCGCTTGGCAAACGGTTTATGCTGGATTATGGCAAAGAGGGCGAGTGCGTCAACAAGGACGTACAGGCAAAGTATATTTTTAAAGAAATCAAAGAAGGACGAGGCACGGAAAACGGCGGCGTTTATTTTGATGCGACCGGCGTCGGACGCGCGCGCCTGAATGAACAGTACGATTCCTATGTAAAGCGGTACGCCGATGTGGGCATTGATATTGCCACGACTCCGTTTGAAATCGCGCCGGCGCCGCATACTTCGCTCGGCGGCGTTGTCGTGGACGAAAACTGCGATACCGGCGTCGAGGGACTGTATGCCTGCGGCGAGGTGATCGGCGGATTGCACGGCGCAAACCGTCTGGGCGGCAATGCGGGGCTTGAGACCATGGTGTTCGGCAAAATTGCCGGCGGAAGCGTTGCAAAGTATCTGCAAACGGCCAAAGCGCCGGACATCAGCGAAGCGGATGCGGAAGATTTCGTGTGTGATACGCTTTCGCTTTCGGGCAGCCTTCCGGTGACCGAAGAGCGGCTTGACGCCTACCATACGCAGCTTGGACAGATTTTAATGGACAAGTTGAATGTATTGCGCTGCAAAGACGAGCTTTCCGCCGCTGCGGACGCGATCGGTGAAATGCTCGAAGAATTGGACGGAGCATCGCTTGAGGGGGCGTCTCCCGAACTTGCGTTCAAAACGATCCGCATGGTCAATGATCTGCAAACGGCCTATTTGCTGGCGCTCAGCGCGTATACGCGCACGGCTTCCATCGGATGCCATGTGCGCACGGATTCGGACGATTCGGATGAAAAATATCGCGTGGTTATTCGCAATACGCCTGCCGGAGCGCAGATTATCAAAGAAGAAATTTGAATTTATAAGTAGTTGGAAGGGAACAAGAGAATGAAAAAGGTTGTTATCAAACAAAACCGTTATGTTGACTCGGTTTCTCTGATGGCTGTCGGCGATAAGGTAACAAAGCTTGAGGGCATTTCCAATGCGGAAGCACAGATGTGCACGCCTGCAAACCTTGAAGTATTGACGGATCTCGGCTATGAATTGCCGAAAGACATCACCGCCAATGACCTTGCGCTTGCCGTTACCGGTGAGACCGAAGCGCAGATCGAAGCTGCGCTTCAGATGATTATGGATATCATCGACCATAAAAATACAGACGGCGGCGTCAGCTACAAGTCGCTGTCCGAAATCGATCTGCGCGAGGATGGCTATGATCTCGTACAGATTTCGCTTCCCGGCGAATATGCGGCCGCAGAAGCGAAAAAAGCGCTTTCCATGGGACTTGACGTCTTTATTTTCAGCGACAATGTGACGCTGGAAGAGGAAGCGGACATTAAAAAATACGGCAATGAGCGCGGCAGACTGGTGATGGGGCCGGACTGCGGCGTCGGCTTGATTCAGGGCGTTGCGCTGGGCGCGGGCAGTATCGTTCGTCCCGGTCCGGTTGGTATCGTCGGCGCTTCCGGTTCGGGTGCGCAGGAGGTTGCCTGCATTATTGAGCGCCTGGGACTCGGCGTTTCTTCGATCATCGGTACCGGCGGGCACGATTTGCTTCCTGAAATCGGCGGCATTACGATGCATGCCGGTATGCGCCGCCTCGACGATGATCCGAATACGAAAGTGATCGTTTTGGTGTCCAAGCTTGCAAACCTCGATGTTATGGCGAAGATTCTCGGCGCGGCGGACAGATTGTCTAAGCCGGTTGTCGCGATCTTCCTCGGCGCGGATGAAAAGCTCTTTGAGGGACACAACGTGTACGGCACGTACAGTCTGGAAGAGGCTGCCGTCAAGGCTGTTGAACTCTGCACCGGCAAGGCTCCGAAAGTCGGATTTACCGCGGATGAAATCAATGCGATCGTGAAAGAAAAGATCGCGGCGCTCCGTCCGGAGCAGAAGTATGTCCGCGGTCTGTTCAGCGGCGGTACCTTTACCGAAGAGGGCATGATCTACTACACGCAGCACAATAAGGGCGTAAAACTCAATTCCAATCTGGCCACAAAGTATGCGGTTCAATTGAAAGATCACGCGGTCAGCGAGGGACACTGCATTCTTGACCTCGGCGCGGAGGACTTCACGGCAGAAGCGCCGCATCCTGTATTTGACCCGATGCTGAAGCTGAAGAGATTCAAAAAAGAGGTTGCGGATCCGACTGTCGCGGTCGTCACAATGGACTTTATTATGGGACCCGGCGTTGCCGCCGACCCGGTTACGCCGTTTGCCAAGGAATGCAAGGCACTCAAAGACGCCGGCAGCAATTTGATCTTTATTTCCAATGTATGCGGTTCTCTTGAGGACCCGCAGGATACGCTGGCGGCTGAAAAGATGCTGGCCGAGGCGGGCGTAATCGTTACCAGAAGCAACTATGAGAGCACCAAGCTTGCGAGCGCGTTCCTTGCGGCTTTGGAAGAAAGGGGTTGAGCGTCGTGGCACAGAAAGAATATAAAAGTGAACTTCGCGTAATCAATGTCGGTACGCAGTTGTTTTATGACGCGCTGGTTGCGCAGGGCGTAAAGGCGACGCAGCTGGACTGGAAGCCGCCGGTTAAGCAGAGCGCAGATGTAATCAATGCACTTAACGCGGTTTGCGCGCCTGATATTAAGGCAAAAATTGATGCCGCAAACGAAAAGGCCGTTAACTGCATCATCAATTCGCAGCCTTATCTCGTTGACATTCTGCCTGCCGGTGATGTTATCGAGGGGCTTGAGGATTATACAATCATTCACTCCGGACCTCCGATCGCATACGAAAACATGGTTATGCTGCATCAAAGAGGTTTGGTCAGCGCCTGCCGCTTCGAGGGCTGGGCGGATAACGACGAGGATGCCGTTAAGCTGATTAAGTCGGGCAAAATCAAGATCATTTCCGCGCTGGACACCAATACCGTCGGCGCCGGTACGGGTATTATTACCAAGAGCGTTGCTATGTTCATTATTGAGGACAGAGCGACCGGTAAGATTTCCGCGAACTTCCCCGCAGAGGGACCGAACCAGGGCGGTTTCTGCGGCTGGGGCTTGTATTCCGAGGAAATTGCGGATTATCTGCGCAGAATGCGCACCGAGTTTTTCCCGGTTATGCGCGCCGTTATCAAGAAAATGGGCGGTCTTGCGATTAAGCCGATTTTGGCTGAGGGCATGCAGATGGGTGATGAAAACCATACCCGTCAGACTGCTGCCGACCTGCTCTTTGATAAAAAGATTCTTCCCGAACTGTTTAAGCTTGAGGGCTTTGACCGTCAGCAGATTTTGGATACGCTGGACTACATTGTGGAAACGCCTCGTTTCTTCCACTGCATCGGCCAGGGCGCAAGCCGTTCCGCAATGCTTTCCGCGGTCGGTACCGAGTACTCCACAATGGTAACGGCTGTGTGCGGAAACGGTGTGGAATTCGGCATCAAGGTGGCCGGACTCGGCGATGAATGGTTCAACGCGCCGGCGCCGATGATGAAGGGACGCTATACTTCCTCAAAATTCACCGAGAAAGATCAGCTTCCGTGGATCGGAGACAGCTGCGTGGTCGAGTGCGCCGGCATGGGCGGTATGGCTGCGGGCGCCAGCCCGATTGTTTGCAGCCTGCGCGGCCTTAAACTCAAGGATGCGATTCATATTACGCGAGAAATGGAAGAAATTTGTATCGCACGCAATCCCGCGTTCCCGATTCCGAATCTTGATTTTGATTTCCTGCCTGTGGGGATTGATATCCGCAAGGTTATCGAAACGGGTATCTGCCCTGAGATTCATGGCGGCATGTTCAATTACCAAGGCGGTCTGATCGGCGCCGGTTCTGCGCGCGTTCCGATGCTTTGCTTTGAAAAGGCAATCAAAGCGTTCGCTGAAAAATATGGCAAATAATTGAATCACATTGGAAAAGTCGACACTGTAGTCGGCTTTTCTTTTATCCGGATAGCCCGAGCAAAGTAACACATAAAAATACTCTATATCAAAAGGTCTACAAACAGCTATTAGAGTATTGACAAAATACAGTGAAAGTTGTATAATCTGAAGTAAATTCGGCACAGTAGTTGTGCTGCTTTTGGAGGAAATTATGAAGAAGAAAATTTTGGCGATTGCAATGGCGATCGTTTTGGCCGCGCTGGGAACGTTCAGTATGCTGGCGGCTGATGAGCCGACGGTAACCAACGATGCTGTTGTTTATGTGAGCTACAACAGCGGCAACAACGAGTACAGCGGGAAGTCCGCCGACGAGGCGAAGAAACAACTGCTCACATTGGATGACAACGCGGCGGTCGCTATGCTCAGAGACGGCGGAACCATGATTGCCTCCGGCAAGGTTTACATAGGCGGATCGTATGCGTTCCCGGTCTTCGGTTCGACGGTTAAAATTACGGCAAATGACGGAACCATGGATTTCAAGAATGAGATCCCACTTGAAAATCCGGCCTCCGGCGTGTTGAAGATGGCGAGCGGCGCGACGCTGACGCTGGCCAGTGATTTCATCCTTGACGATCTCATCCTGTTCCAGGAAAATGCGATGAATACAATCAAAGTGACCAATAATTCCACGCTCGTGGTCGGCGATAAGATTGTCTGCAAAAATAACATCAATTCTCTGGATCCTGTGTATATGGCGATAGAGGTTGAAGCCGGTTCTACCGTTATTCTGAACGGCGGTATTTTCCAGCAGATCACCGGCGAGGGAACGGTAATCAATAACGGCGCGACCATTATGGCTGACGCACAACCGGAGGCTACAACCGATGCGACTGTAACTTCCGATGCGGCCCCCGTTACATCCGAGGATACGCCTGCCGCGGTAACCACATCCGATGCGACTTCTGCGGCTACGGAATCGACAGAAGCGACAACGGAGGCTACGAAAGCAACGACAGAGGCTACAAAAGCCACGACTGAAGCGACAAAAAAAGAAACGACGGTAAAAACAGACCCGATGACTGCGCCTGATACGGCTCCGTCTACTACTGGAACGGTTTCCGATGCGGAGTCCGGAAATACCGGTTTGATGATCGGTATTATCGCAGTTGCCGCTGTTATTGTGGTAGTTGCCATTGTTGTTGTAATCAAAAAGAAAAAGAAATAAGCTGTTTTAATAAAAGCAGGGATTGCTGTTGTGATATGCACCTCCAAAAGTGTCTAAGCTTTGGGGTTCATTTCATTGTCGGTAATCCCTGCTTTTATAATTGTCGTTATCGATACAGTACAGAAAATGAAACCAAAATGCAAAGTTAATATAGAAAAATGCTAAGGTATCCGGGGATATATTGACAATACTATGTGAAAAGTGTATAATTTTCTTGCAGAAAGTGGTATGAAATTGATTTTTGATGAATCAAAGGAGGGTGGACTGCCGGGGTTGCTTTTATTTTTACAATGGTTTGAAGTGCATGATTCTTTGTGAAATCGGCATGCACGGAAAACGGAGAAATAATGTTTTTTTGTTTACAGGATATTGTCTGCGGCTGTTGCAAAAATCGTCAAATTGAATGTTGTATTTTTTGTACAAAAAATCGAAAAATATGCATTTACTTTCTTGCATGATTATAGTATAGTATGGTTGAAGGCAATATCTAAATTTTGAGAGGAGAATTTTTTATGAAAAAGTTTGTTGTCTTGGCTCTGAGCGTTCTTATTCTTTCTGTAGCTATGATGGCAGTTGCAGGCGCGGCGGAATACGTTTATTATGAAAACGATTTTTCCGATGCGGCGGACTTGGAGGACTTTACGCAGAGTCGCGGTGAGTGGGGAATCGTAGACGGCGAGCTCATGCTCGTCGGCGTTGGCGATCTTGCATTGGGAGAAGATCATGCGTTAATCTTCTATACAAAAGATCCCGCTGTTATGAATTTGACCGACTATATTTTGGACGTGGATATGCTGAATGTGCAGACGCAGGCCGGTGCGCTGTTCCGCTGCGACATTACACAGGATATCGGTTCCACAAATAACGCTTTCTATGGTTACTATGCGTTTACGAGCTTTACCGGTGAAAAAGCGGCGCTCGGCCGCGGCGATTTGGCCGGCGGTTGGGCAGGAAACCTGAAGGTCAGCGACGCGCTTTTCTTTCCCGGCGCCAATCTGCATCTGAACGTAGTTGCCGAGGGTGATAACATTACATTTACGGTAACGGATAAGGACAGCGGCACCGAGCTTTGGAAGCACACACAGGTCAATGACGAATTTGCGCTCGGTTCTTTCGGATTCCGCGCTTGTATTATGAACGGCGGATTGACCAATCTGAATATGGTTGGCTTTGACAATCTGAAAATTACGGCGATCGGTGAGGTCGGCGATCATCTCGCGGCCGGCAAAGCGCTTGCCGATTATAAGCCGAATGTGACTTCGTCGGCAGTTATGCCCGAAATCACACCCGCGATTGAAGTTACCGTTCCGGATGTTGTCGATGTCGATGTTTCGACTCTGGACATGACCAAGACCGAATATGTTTTCTATGAAAATGATTTTTCGGATGCAAACACGCTTGCTGACTTTACACAGTATCGCGGCAGATGGACAATTAAAGACGGACGTTTGTATTATTCTGAACTGACACCCGGATTTGAAGCCAGCGGCAACTTCTCGTTTATTCTGTATACGGCAAATCATGATGCCAATCTCTTGACTGATTATACAATCGAAGCGGACATTTATAATTCCCAGACCTCGATCGGTTTGGTTTCACGTAGCGACTTGGCTCAGGCTTGCAGCGACACCGGCAATGCGTTCTACGGATTTACATCCTTTATCAGTAAAAACGGTCAGTCCGGTGCGGTCGGTTACGGTAATGAACTCGGCAACTGGGGCGGCAATATTAAAGTCAGCGAGGCTTTGCTTACGCCCGGCTGCAACTATCATCTGAAAGTAACGCATACAGGTGAAACGCTTGTATTTGTTATTACGGATATTGATACCGGAAATGTTGTTTGGGAAGATACGGAGTTTGCTACGCAGTGGTCAAACGGTTCGTTCGGAATTCGTTCTATTTCTACGCAGGACGCGCTTACGAATTTGAACTCGGTTGGCATAGACAATCTGAAAGTGACGGTACACGGAGATCAGGCGGTTCTTCTGAATGCGGGATATCATCCGAATGCCAACATCACCGGCAGAGAGCCTGCGGTGACCGAGCCTGTAACCGAAGATACGACGAGTGCGGATACTGCCGATACTTCGGCCGATACGACCAAAGCGGATACGACAAAGGCACCGGATACGACGCCTTCTTCGTCTGAATCGGATAAAGCGCCCGCAACCGAGGACGGTTCCTCCAATACGGGTCTGATTATCGGCATTGTTGTAGCGGTTGTCGTTATTGCGGCTGTGGTAGCTGTAATTGTTGTGAAAAAGAAAAAATAATTGCTGAGTTACTTATGAAAAGCCGGAAAGAGTTTAAAACTCTTTCCGGCTTTTTGCGCGGTTGTTGATATATCAGTAAGTTGGTATCTTTCCGGTAATCTTGGCGATTCGGATCGTTAAGACTGCATTTTTCGAAAATCTTTCGGCGTTTTTTTCGTTATATTTTTAAAAACCCGTCTGAAATAGGCCACGGATGAGAAGCCAAGCGCATCGCTGATTTCCTCAACGGACATTTGAGTTTCTGCAAGCAGCTTCACTCCGTTTTGAATCAAAATATTGTTTTTATATTCGATTGGCGTACATCCGGTTGCGGCTTTGAAAAGCGTAAAAAATCGAGCCTGGCTGAAATTGCACAATTCGGCTAAAAATTCAATGGAGGTTTTTTGAGTATAGTTGTTTTCAATATATTCCAGCGCAGGCTGTACAGCGTTTTTTTCTTTTATGTACTCCTCTTTTTTCAAGTTGGCATACATTTTTTCGAGAAATATATAAAAAAGCCCGATGCTTTCCATAGATCCCGCTTTATATTTTTCTAAAATCTGCTGGAGCAGGTCGGCCGGATAGTTTTTTAATATTTGAAATTTATAACCTGCCTTATCACTGAAATGAATGAAATTGTAGCTTATTGAATACCACCGTATATCCGGTGAACCTTTCCAAATTGAATAGTACTGTGTTCCGGCGCTGATATAAATCAGATCGTTTTCTTTTGCCAACAAACTTTGTCCGTTATACCAAAATTCGGCTTCGCCTTTCAGAATGTATCCGATACACGGTCTTTTGTAGATGAGCGGATTGCTGGATACTCTGTGATTTTGAAATTTATATAAAGTTATACTAAAGTCGTTTATGAACGGCAGTGTATTCATGTTTTCCTCACTTATAAGAATATAGTATCTTTATTTGATAGTATATCACATTGCTTAGGCAGAATCAATACAGTATAATGTATTTATACCAAGTGAGTGAGAGGAGGAGAGCAATGCAAGCAAAGCAAATCATATTTACTGCGCCGAATACTGCGGAACTTTTGGATTGCCAAATCGGTGAACCGGGTGACGACGAAGTGGTTGTTAAAATCGCATATACAACCATCAGCAACGGCACGGAAAAGGCAAATTTGATCGGAGATTTAAACGTATACGGGGGGACGCCGCTGGCGGTTTCTTCCGCGCGGCCGCAATTTCCGAGATATTTGGGTTACAGCGGCGCGGGGGTTGTGTATAAAACGGGCGCAAAGGTCACTTCCGTTAAAGTAAACGACCGTGTTGCGGTTTTATTCGGCAAGCACAGTTCTTATTGTAAAGTGAAGGCGAGCCGCGTGGTGAAGCTGCCGTCCGACGATATTACGCTGTCGGAAGCGTCTATGGCGACGATTACGACATTCCCGGTTGCTGCGCTTCGAAAGACACAGCCGGAAATAGGGGAATCGGTCATTATTATGGGACTTGGAATCCTCGGGCAGTTTGCGGTTCAGTTTGCGAAAGCCATGGGGCTTGTTCCGGTAATCGCGGTGGATCCGGTAGAGGACAGGCGGAATTTTGCGTTGTCTATAGGGGCGGATTTTGCTTTGGATCCATTGGCGCCTGAGTTTGCTGCGACGGTGAAAAAATTGACCGGCGGCGGAGCCCATATCGCCATTGAGGTGACCGGCAGAGGCGAAGGTTTGGATATGGCGCTTGATTGTATGAGACGGCAGGGCAGGGTTGCGCTCTTAGGCTGTACGCGAGACTCCAATTTTACAATTGATTATTACAGAAAAGTGCATTATCCGGGAATTACATTAGTCGGCGCGCATACGAGCGCTCGTCCCGAATACGAATCGTATCCGCACTATTGGAATTATCGCGATGAAGTCAGCGCTGTTTTTAAACTTCTTGAGTTCGGGCGGATTGATTTTAAAAAGATGATTTCCGAAATACATACGCCCGATGAAGCGCCGGAAGTATTCAGAAGGTTGGCGACGGACAAAGATTTTCCTTTTGGCGTTCAGTTTGACTGGACAAAAATGTAAAAACGAGGTAAACAGGTATGCGGAAAATTAAACTGGGACATATCGGGGTTCTTCACGATCATAGCAGTGCAAAATTGCAGTGCGTGCGAAAATATCCGGACATTTTTGAAGTGGTAGGCGTTGTTGCCGAGACAAAAGAACTGGAAGAAAAGTGCAAAAACCAGTCGGCATATCGAGGCATTCCGTTTATGAGCGAGGAAGAACTGTTTGCCATTCCGGATCTTGACGCGGTGCTGGTAGAAGGATATGAACTGAATTTGCTGAATATCGCCAAGCGTTGCGTTGACCGCGGCATTCATATTCATTTGGATAAACCGGCGGGGAATGACCTTGAACTTTTCAGAAGTATTTTGGATGAAGCTACCGAAAAAAACTTGGTTATTCAACTTGCCTACATGTATCGGTATAATACGGCGATTCAGCACTGCCTGAAAATGTATAAAAGCGGTCAGATCGGCAAGCTGACGGGAATTGACACCGCTATGTGTACCCATCACAGCAAGGAAAAAATCAAATGGCTTGAGAACTTCAAAGGCGGCACGATGTTTTTCATTGGCTGCCATATGGTGGATTTGATTTATATGTTCGCGGGCAAACCCAAAAACATCGTGCGTTTTAATCAGAAAACACATCTGAACGGAAATGATGCCGAGGATACATGTCTTGCTGTTTTTGAATATGATGACTTTTCCGCGACTATACGCATGAATTCTACAGAGGTAAACGGGTTCGGCCGGCGTCAGTTTGTAATATGCGGCGAGGACGCCACTGTGGAAATCCGTCCGCTGGAGGGACCGACCATGATGCGGATATCTACGCGGGAAATGTGCGAGAAAACGACATATCAAGATAAATACATGAATGTTCCGCCGGCTGTCATGGCGGGACGTTATGATTCCATGATGATGGATTTTGCCAGAATGGTTACGGAAGGAAAAGAAAATCCGTTTAGCTTTGAATACGAATATGAACTGCAAAAACTCGTTATGTATACATGCGGTTATGATGTTGACTGGAAATAAGTTCTTTCAAAAGGGGCTCGTTTTCTTTGGTTCATCTGAGAACCGGCGTTCGCTGCGGCGAACGCCGGTTCTTTTCGCTTTTATTAGGTGTAACATAGTTACAATGGCGGTCTTTTAAAATAAAAGCGGCCAAAACGCAGCGCTCGCCGTTTCAAAATGCGGAAAATTGAAACATTTCAGACAGCGCAATTTGCGCGGTCGGTATACGCAATAGAATTGTATTATAATAATGAAGAAAATGTACGGATTCAAATTGTGCGGCGCACGCTTTCTGTGTCACCCTGCCGCGCCGGTTCTCATACTATGTAAACGAGGGGGATGATGTTGCCATGTATGAAAATGTAAAAATTGGAATAATCGGCGGCGATATGCGCCAAACTGCACTGGCACGCCGCCTCTCGGATATGGGATTTGAAACCGCGGTATGGGGCCTTGCACGTGACGGTGATATTGGTCGATCCGTGCGGTGCGGCGACTGGCATGGCGCCGTAACGGACAGCCGGGCGGTTATTTTGCCTTTGCCGGCTTCTGTTGACGGTGTGCGGGTAAACGCGCCGTTTGCCGACGGTTTTGAATTGCGCATGTCTCATTTGATGAATGAATTGCTCGCCGACACTCTGCTTATCGGCGGCAAATTTGATTTTGGAATTAAGGAAGCGGCAAAGGAATGCAATATTCCTTTGCTGGATTATTTTGAATGCGAAGAACTGCAAATAAAAAATGCGATTCCGACGGCCGAGGGCGCGGTTGAAATTGCGATGCGTGAAATGCCGATCACGGTTTTCGGCGCCAAGGCGCTGGTATGCGGTTATGGCCGGATCGGTAAGGTGCTTGCGGCAATGCTGAAAAATATCGGCGCTTCGGTTTGTGTAGCCGCGCGCGGACAGCAGGAATTGGCGACGGCAGCGGTCTGCGGGCATTCTTCGGCGAAATTCGGAACCGGTGACTTTGTGCGCGCAATATCCGAAGCAGATGTTGTGTTTAATACAGTACCGGCTAAAGTTTTGGATAAAACTTTGATTGAAAAAATGGAGAAATGTTGTCTGGTCGTCGATCTCGCTTCCGGACGCGGCGGCGTGGATTTTAATGCTGCCGAGGCGCGCGGTATAAAAACCGTGCATGCGCTTTCTCTGCCCGGTAAAGTGGCGCCGTTCACTGCGGGCGGTATTATTTGTGACTGCGTACTGGAACTTTTAATACGGGAGGGAGTCATTGCCAAGCCATGATCGGATTTGCATTTTGCGGGTCGTTCTGCACACTTGAAAAATCGTTTGGTGAATTTGAAAAAATGCTGCAAAAAGGCCGTGTGCTGCAGCCGATCGTCAGTGAAAACGTTTTCTCAACCGACACTCGCTTTCAAATGGCGGATGAATTTTGCACACGCCTAAAACATTCAAGCGGGAAATCCGTGATTCATACGATTTCCGACGCTGAGCCGCTCGGACCGAAAATTGTATTGGAAGGATTAATAATTTGTCCGTGCACCGGCAATACTTTATCTAAAATAGCAAACGGAATCACCGATACGGCAGTGACGATGGCGGCAAAAGCGCATTTGCGTTCCAATCGGCCGCTCGTCATTGCGCTGGCTTCCAATGATGCACTGTCGGCAAATTTAAAAAATATTGCCGCGCTGCTTGAACGTAAACATATTTATTTTGTCCCTATGTATCAGGATGATCCGGAGAACAAGCCGCATTCACTGATTGCGGACTTTTCCCTTTTGGAGCAGACGTATTCACTTGCTCTTGAAGGCAGACAACTGCAGAAAATTTTTATTTAATCTGTTTTTAGGGAAAAATTTCAATAAAAAAGTGTTAAAATTGCCATTCATAACGAAAAAGGTTAGGTAAATAATAATATCAGAGGACGCAACAGCGGACTCAATTATATAGATAACTTGAAAACAGAGGAGAAAAGAAATGGCAAGCAATAAGGCACTTGTTCCCGAAGCTAAGGCTGCTCTTGAACAGTTCAAGATGGAAGCTGCAAGCGAAGTCGGCGTAACGCTTAACCAGGGTTATAACGGTGATCTCACCTCTAAGCAGGCAGGCTCTATCGGTGGCCAGATGGTCAAGAAGATGGTAGAGAAGTACGAGAACGAAATTAAAACCAAATAACAAAACCGCAAATTTTTACGGTTTCAGGCACCCGGATGTTCCGGGTGCCTTTTTCTGCGCAGTCTTGAAAATAAAATTGTCGTTTTTTCAAAAAAGGGGTTGACAAATATAAGAAGATAGTATATACTAAGAAAGTCGCCGCGAGAGAGATCGAACGGTAACGCATTGGTCATTGAAAATTGAACAACGAAGAAACATGAAACTGAGAAGAAGTAGTG
>OLGD01001526.1_pt1 | contig 33401 bp, 26 predicted proteins | sample 1605311 | NCBI WGS metagenome assembly OLGD01 (sample SAMEA3888917, study PRJEB22519) | human gut metagenome | biome: human gut; feature: human-associated habitat; material: faeces | place: Denmark | collected 2010
GTAAACTTATTAAGTCATAACAACCGAAGTTGTCAACTAAAACCAGTACACATCACTATTTCTTTCCACCACGGGGATTCTTTCTTTCCTCCATGGTGGAAAGAAAGAATCCCCGTGGTGGAAAGAAACTTTCTCCATGATAGAAAGAATAAATGTTTACTGCGATTTCCCTTAGCCGTCGTAGGAAAAAGAGATAGAAATGGCGGCACGACCACTTAACCCCGGCACTTCATGTTTTCTGATGTGGAGTACCCCATAAAAAATAGATAGATGAGTGCATATTATGATCTTTTTGAGAAGCCTGACATTCGCCAAACCGGTGAACAGCAACCCCTTTACGCCCGTTTCATACCTAAAGGAACCATTGAACGGAAAGAATTTATAAACCGTGTCCACCTTTTCACCGGCATCAGCCGCAGCCTGTTGGAAGGTGCGATGGCCGCCTTTATGGACGAGTTGCGTGACTGCCTTGCCGATGGTTGGACGGTGGAACTGGGCGAACTTGGCTATTTCACCCCTTCACTGAATTGCCGGCGTGAAGCAATGGAAAAAAAAGAACTGCGTGCCGCTTCGGTGACGCTTCGCGGCTTGAACTTCCGTTTTGGGAAGGAATTCTATAAAGAATTGGATAAAAAGATGCGGTTGGAACGCCATCCGCAGTCGTCATCCAAGCCCGAATCTTCTACGCCGCTTCTGTCCGTAGAGCAGCGTTTCCGCTTGCTTGATGAGTATTTTCAACAGGAACAGCCCTGCATCAACCGTGCACAGTATGCCCGTCTGACAGGACGCAGCGTGAAGCAGGCGGTTACGGACTTGAACCTGTTTATTGAGGATGGATTGCTGATAAGGTGTGGAGCGGGGAGGAGTGTGGTGTATATGAGGAATAAATAAATTATTAGTCGATTAAATCATAAAACCGGAAATTTGGTTGTTAAATCCGTAATTTATCTATTATGACATTGAAAATGACAGGCTATCTTTGCAAAAAAATAAAAACAGAACAATGAAAGAAATAAGAATAGACTGTGCCCACCAAAGCGAAGCGGATTTGCTCTTGGCAAAGGAGCAGGCACAACTGCTTTTCCGGTTGAACCACACTATGCCGATGACAGAAGAATACGATGAACTGCTTCATCGGCTTTTTCCTGATATGGGGACGGGGAGCCGGATTAATACCCCGCTAACAGTGGTACGTGCCCATAATGTGAAAATAGGGAAAAACGTTATTATCATGAACGGCTGTCTGATGATGTCTGCCGGTGGCATTACCATTGATGATGAAGTACAGATAGCCGCTAATGTACAACTTATATCAAATAATCATGATCTTGAAAGCAGGATGGTTATTACTTGTAAACCTGTGCATATCTGTCGTAGGGCATGGATAGGAGCAGGTGCTACTATTCTTCCGGGTGTGACTATTGGAGAAAATAGCGTAGTAGGTGCGGGAAGTGTGGTTACCCGTGATGTTGAGTCCAATACTATAGTAGCCGGAAATCCTGCACGCGTTATTAAAAAGATATGAAATAAATAGTGCGTGGGCGATTCTATAAGTTTGTTGTAATGACTGCAAGGTTCAATAAGGCTCGCGTAATCAAGAAAAAGTCTGCTTGTAGAGATGCTCCCCAAAGCATCCATTCATTATCAGTTCTTTAGCTCTTTCTCTTGTAGAGCCTATTGCCAAATCTTCTTCTTTTCCGTCTTCTCTTGTTTCTCCTTCATTCTATCCCCTGTAGAGATGACGATATTGTAATGTGTTGTTTGATAGTGATTTACTTAAATTGTCGGTAGATGCCATTTCCTTGCTTTCCGATGCATCTCACCCTAACTTTGCAACATCGAATCTGAGAAACCAAAACGTCTGACTGTTGAGGCCTCACGGTGAAATGCTGCTTGCTTCCGGATGAGATAAGAGAAATGTATTATACCTATACGGTGTATCGTCGGAAGATTATCTTCACTTCAGGAAGCTACTTCAAGGAAATGCTGGGTAAGGTTAGTGTAGAAAGACTGGAATTGGGTAAGGGTACTGAGGTCAAAGACGCAGTCGTTAATCCGAAACCGGACGGAAGTGGCTCCGGTGAAGGTGGTGGCGTGGATGAGAATCCTTTGGGATAATGTTTTAAACGGCCCTGCATCAACCGTGCACAGTATGTCCGCCTGACAGGACACAGCGTGAAACAGGCGGTTACGAACTTGAACCTGTTTATTGAGGACGGGCTGCTGAAGAGGTGTGGTGCGGGGAGGAATGTGATGTATATGAGAGAGAACCCCTGAAATGTAGGAATAGTATCTATGTGAGAAACAGATTTCCTCTTGTTGAATATCTTTTTTAGAAAAGTCTTGCATATATTAATTTCTTTTTAGAACTTTGTGTGGAAGTTATGCACGACTTATTGATGGATACTGAATTTTAGTATTTTTAGTTGATAGACTTTGAATTGTTTATTATTGATTAAATTGAAATATTATGAAGAAACACATTCTGCACGACAATCTTATCTTTGCGTCAGTTGTTCTTTTGCTCTTGTTAATGGGGTGTTTGGATGGCACCTGGCAAATGAAAGATGAAGCTTTGTCCGGTCGGACAGTTTTATCGGTGAAAGAAGCTATGGAGTATTTTAATGCTCATGTGACAGAACTCCGCCAGTCTCCTCCTAATGTTACTCGTTCGATTGATGAGGAGGCTTTGATGACTCTTTTGTGGGAAAGAGGCAAGAAAGTGACCTTTAAGAAGAAAGAAGTAATTGAGGTGCCGATCAGCACAGGCATAACGATTGTGCATTCCTATGACCCTTTGGCGAAGAATGATACAAATAAAAAGAAATATCCCAATACGATTTATAGGTTGATTGCTGATAGGCAGGATGATGGCAGTTATGTCTATACATTAGTACGTATAACGCTGGATGATGCTTACCTGCTTGCGAGGAAGGACTCCCGGAAGAGTTTGAATATTAGTGTGGGCAATCTGGGCGGTTTTACGGGATGTATACGGTATTATACTACGAATGGTGAATTCTTGACTGGTAACAATTATGTGGATGGTGTGAAGAGGAATGTCATTTCTTCTTCTGAATTTGTTTCGCAGGCATCCATCCGTCCTGCTGTGACTTCAAGATCGCATATAGAGTGCGTCGATCATGTGTATGAAGTGACGCATTATTCTTGTACAGATGTCTATGTGGAGGGTGAGCTGATGTCGGAAAGTTGCCAAGTAGACTATGTGGATTACGAAGTAGAATCGGTATGTGATCTTGTTCCTGATGAGGATGATAGCGACGACGACGACGATGATAATGAGGAAAACCCTGGATCAGGTGGAGGCAGTCGTGATACAATACCTCGCTATCGGGACATCAAGGTCGTAGCTGCTAATCAGGATGTTGTGAAAATGACGCAGGATATATGGGACGCTGTTTTAAATTCCCTAAGTGTAGAAAAAGGAAGAAGAGAAGTCGGATGCTATATTTATTATAATCCGACAACGAAAAAATATGTAAGAGGTACTTTGAAATATGGTAATTATGTAACGGGTAATATTGGTACAAATGCTTCTGTAGCACCTGGCAATGCATCGCCAAATAGTAATGGCGTAGAAAAAAACGCAGAACTTGTTACGTTTGTTCATGGTCATACTCCTCTAACCAATGAAAAAGAAGATTGCTGTCGGCCGGTTGGTCCTTCAAAAGGGGATCAGGAATGGTGTGACTCAAATGGTATCGCAGGTATAGTTATCGATTATGTTGGAAAGTATGATGAAAATTTGCGTGATAGAATAATAGTAGGAGGTCATAATCTTAATGATGAGAAAAAAATATATATAGTCAAACCTAAAAAAAAGTAGTATTATGTCAGTACATAAAATGATTGCAATTCTTTTTTCCTTGTTTCTGATGGGAATAAGCGGAAATATTTGTGCTCAAACTTTCTCTTCTTTACCGGAAAGTGAGCGAAATGCCAAATTGATAGAGGTGGCGAAGTATGTTTATAAGAATCCTCGATGGGAAAATTTCTATCGAGAATATGGTACTCCTGAGATAGAATCATTTGTTATAGAAGGGGGAGGTAAAGAAAAAAATACGAAAAGTAAATATTTTGGAACTGACTTGGGCTCTTTGATTTACGTGGTAATCTTTCGTTATGATAAAACGAAAGAGTCTATGGATTGGGATTATGCTGCCAAAGTGTATATTTCAGACAAAGGAGGCTTTGCTTATGCGATTGCACTAGGGAATGGAATGATACTCAAAACTTATGAAATGAATAAAAATCCAGTCCGATGATTTATCTTACCATTCATAGGAGTTAAAGGAGTTATCGCCCTGCTTGGAGTTACAGAGAGTTGGGCTGATGTTCCTTGAAAGAAAAATCAAAGTTATTGGCTCTAAGTATGTCATCATTATTAGTTTATACATTGACAGATAATAATAGATACTATAAACTAATTGTAAACGGACACTTGACCTAAAAAAGTAGTATTATGTCAGCACATAAAATGATTGCAACTCTTTTTTTCTTGTTTCTGATAGGAATAGGTGGAACTGTTTGTGCTCAAACTTTCTCTTCTTTGCCGGAAAGTGAGCGAAATGCCAAATTGATAGAGGTGGCGAAGTATGTTTATAAGAATCCTCGATGGGAAAATTTCTATCGAGAATATGGTACTCCTGAGATAGAATCATTTGTTATAGAAGGGGGAGGTAAAGAAAAAAATACGAAAAGTAAATATTTTGGAACTGACTTGGGCTCTTTGATTTACGTGGTAATCTTTCGTTATGATAAAACGAAAGAGTCTATGGATTGGGATTATGCTGCCAAAGTGTATATTTCAGATAAAGGAGGCTTTGCTTATGGAATTGCATTAGGAAATGGAATGATGTTCAAAACTTATGAAATGAATAAAAATCCAGTCCGATGATTTATCTTGCCATTCATAGGAGTTAAAGGAGTTATCGCTCTGCTTGGAGTTACAGAGAGTTGGGCTGATGCTCCTTGAAAGAAAAATCAAAGTTATCGGCTCTAAGTATGTCGTCATTATTAGCTTATATATTGACAGATAATAATAGATACTATAAACTAATTGTAAACGGACACTTTGCCTAAAAAAGTAGTATTATGTCAGCACATAAAATGATTGCAACTCTTTTTTTCTTGTTTCTGATAGGAATAAGTGGAACTGTTTGTGCTCAAACTTTCTCTTCTTTGCCGGAAAGTGAGCGGAATGCCAAATTGATAGAAGTGGCGAAGTCTGTTTATGAGAATCCTCGATGGAAAAATTTCTATCGAGAATATGGCACTCCTGAGATAGAATCATTTGTAAGAGAAGGGGTGGGCAGAGAAAATGACCCAAGAAGTAAAAAGGGACCCGATTTAGGCTCTTTGATTTACGTTGTAATCTTTCGTTATGACAAAACGAAAGAATCTATGGATTGGGATTATGCTGCCAAAGTGTATATTTCAGACAAAGGAGGCATGGCTTATGCGATTGCATTAGGAAATGGAATAATGTTTAAATTTTATGAAATGAAGAAAAATCCAATCCAATGATTTAGTTGTTGCATTTCAAGATAATTCAATGCCTAATTGCTTATTCCTTTTTGGCGTTTTTCTTTTTCTGATAGGGTCTTTATTGTACAATACCCTATCAGAACCTTATGCGAAAGAAGTAAACTATGCGTTTTCTTTTTTGGCTGTTTCTTTTTTGACTCTATTCTATTCGTTTTTCCAGAAAAGCGAAAAGTGTAAGATTACTATACTGGATGTCGGACTTATAGGATTTGTAATCTATGCACTTATTCGTTTATGTACACATAACGTCTCTTATTTTTCGTCTGCGGATATTTGTAAATGGGGGACGGCAATCATGTTGTATGTACTGGTTCGAGGTCTGCATCGGAAGACTTTTATGTTGTCTCTTCTGGTCTGCATGGGATTAGTAGAAGCAATTACGGTCATACTTCAATATGCGGGTTGTATAGAAAGTGCGCATACTTATTTTGATGTTACAGGACATTTAGGCAATTCGGGACCGACAGGTGGCTATTTGGCTGTTTGTTTGATATTGTCGTTACACTTACTCAGGGAATCATCCCTAACAGGGAGAAAAAAGTGGGTTGTTCATGCTCCGATTATAGTTCTATTATTTTTCGGATTATTCTTGTCTGATTCTCGTGCTGCTTGGCTGGGGGGGCTCGTTGCTTCTTTAACGATTGTCCCCTGTTTGGGCCAATTTAGGGTGAAATATCTTTCTATCGGTCTGCTCTTATTATTATTAGGAACCGGGCTCTATTTTTATCGTCCCCTTTCAGTTGATGCACGTTTGTTGATAGGCAAAGTAACAGTGAAAATGATAGCTGACAAACCTTTGCTTGGGCATGGAGTAGGGGCTTTTCCTCATAAATACATGCTTTATCAGGCTGCATATTTCGATGAAAACGGAACAGAGCGAGAGAGGCTTGTTGCTGATAATGTAGCTTGCGCTTTCAATGAATTGTTGCATTTGGCGGTAGAAACTGGTGTGGTGGGGTGCATGTTCTTGCTTTTTATAGTTGTGATAATATGGAAATACGGCAAGGATAGAAAGGTGAAGGGAGGATTGTTTGTATGGGGAATATTTTCTTTGTTTTCCTATCCGGTTTCTGTATTTCCTCTGTTACTGCTCCTTTTTATGCTGTTGGGCTGTTTGGATTTTCCTGTATTGTTACGTTTCCCTTTTAAAACGGGAAGATTGGCAGGAATGGTGTGTTGCTTATTGGCTTGCGTTTATTCGTGTGGACAAGTGAGGTCTTATAAACGGATTTCCGAAGATTGGTCGGCTTTTGCCGAAAGGAGGGATACAATACAGTTGCAAAGTACCTTGGCTTGTTATCCTCAGATGGAAGGTAATATGACCTATCATTTGACTTTTCTTCGTAAAATGATGAAGGAATCAACAGATGCATCGCAGAAAGAACTGTTTGAGAGAATTATCCCTTCTTCAGATACGTATGTTTTGTTGGGTAAATATTATCAGCGGATAGGGGACAAGAACAAAGCGGAGGAAACATTTATTTTTGCATCTCAAATGGTGCCTAACAGATTAATGCCTACCTATAATTTATGGAAATTTTATTTGGAGAATAGAGACACCATCAAAGCTGTCCGAACGGCAAATGTCTTGTTGTCACAACCGGTAAAGGTTATAAATTCATTTACTATCAATGCAAAGAATGAGGTTAGTGGTTTTATCCTGAATTATCAATTAGAAAAAGCTTTGAATCTTTCAGGTAACAATAGAAAAGCTTTGAAAGTTGTAGTGCAACATTATGACAAGTATGATATAAATGTGGAAAAGAAGAAGGCTGCAGTCTATCTGATTATAAATATGGTTGGGCATAGTTCTTCTAATGATAATCTTTTGGATGCTTATGCCGGGTTATTGAAGCAATGCGGAGAAAATATTCAGAAAGAAGAAATCTATAGAATATGGAATCTTTGTAATTCTGATTATCCTTTGCCGGAAATGACAATTGACAGAGACTTGAAATCTTTAGATGCAAACTATTTGATAGACAATATAGATCGTTCCTACGATGCTTGGAAGAAAGCACCTTGGCATGGACAAGTCTCTTTTGATACCTATTGTCAATATATCCTTCCATATCGCGTTAATACGGAGAGATTGTCAGCTATCGGTTGGAGGGATACTTTGTCCGGTAGATATTATCCTCTGATTCGAGGAGAAAAAAACGTGAAAAAGGCATTTGCAATCATTAATCAGTACATCGTTCATCATTTCAGGAATACACAGCCCGATTATCCCAGGCAGATGGATGCTTTAAGCATCGGTAAGATAAAACCGGGAAATTGTTCGCTTCGGTGTCTGTATACGATTTATGTGTTGCGTGCATTGGGTATTCCTGCTTGCTATGACTTTGTGAACTATTGGTCCAATTATAGCACACGCGGGCATTCGTGGGTAGCACTTGTCACTCATCCTGATTCCACTTTTACTTTGCATAAAGGAGACTCTTTGCCTCTGTATCACAATCGGATTGACGGTTCTGTTTTTCTGGCGGATTTACTTCCGGAAGAGACTTATCCTTATCCGTTGGACTCCATAAAGCGAGTGGCGCAGGTATTCAGATATACCTTTGACAAACAGAATGGCGAACATCACCATGAAGTGACTTCTCAATATGGAATTAGCAGGTCATTAAAAATAAGGAATGCTCCGGTGAAAAACGGTTTTTGTGATATATCTATCTTTTTGACCGGTAAAGATTGGGACGTGATAAAGAGCGTTCCTGTTCGTAACCATCGGTTGGAAGTGGAATCTATCGGGTGTGACCAGCTCTATCTGTTTACGTACAGAGATGATGAAGGCAACTCGGCTGGGGCGGTTCCCGCTATATTCCACTCCAATGGTCGATTGGAATATTTGAGGGGAGATAAAAGACGAAAGGAAACGGTTGTAGCATATCGAAAGTATCCTTTGTTCATTCATCAGACGGAAACCTGGTGCAAGATGAAAGGTTGCATCATAGAGGCCTCGAACTCATCTGATTTCGAGAATTCTGAGACTTTGTTGGAAGTAAAGGAAACACCGTTCCTCTTTTCTTGTCATAAGGTAAAACCTGCTAAGGCTTACCGCTATGTGCGATATAGGAATACGAACCGATGGGCTACGGCTTTGGCGGAGTTTGAAGTCTATGGAAAAGAGAGGCTGAAAGGAAAGCCGATAGGTTCTACATGTGATGAGGAAGTATTGGCAAGGGGAACTGACAGGAACTATCATACTTTTGTAACGTCTTATGGTAAGGATTATTGGTATGGGCTGGATTTGGGAAACAAGCCTTCGTTTATAGAGCGGGTTCGTTTCCTTCCTAAAAATGATGCGAACTTTATAGAGCCTGGACATGAGTATGAGATGTTGTATTACAACAACCGATGGATTTCTTTGGGAACGCATATCGCCCGATGTGATTCTTTGGTTTATGAGATACCTGCAAATAGTCTGACTTTAGTTAGGGATTTAACGGCAGGTAAGGAAGAACGACCTTTTATATATCGGGAGCATACGCTTCAGTGGTGGTAAAGATAGAGAAGCCTGTTGAACGAATTTCCTTGGTTTGTATAACCGAAGATGTTTCGGATGACATTGTTTCTTAGCTTTGGTGATACAGAGAAAAACTGAAAAATGCTTGTTGATCACTAAAACGGTCAGTAGATTGCCATATCCTTTATTTGTAGAGATATCCCTAAATTCTACTTCTCATTATCAATCCTTTACGTGTTTTACTTGTAGAGATTACTACTTGATTTCCCTTTTCTTTATTCTTCTGCAGGCTTTTACTTGTAGAGATAACTGCTTTTTAATCTGTTGTTTGTTAGTACTTTAAGTACTTATGCTGTAGATGCCATTTTCTTGCTTTCCGATGCATCTCACCCTAACTTTGCAACATCGAATCTGAGAAACCAGAACGTCTGACTGTTGAGGCCTCACGGTGAAATGTTGCTTGCTTCCGGATGAGATAAGAGAAATGTATTATACCTATTATTATTAAATCATTAAAAACAGAAAAGATTATGGCAATTAAGTATGAAGTAAAGAAAGTAGTATTTGGTTTTGACAAAACCAAAACCGAAAAGTTTGTGGCTCAAACGAAAGTATTGGGAATGGTAGAATTTAAGACACTCTGTGAAGAAGTGCAGAAAGTGAGTATGGCTCCTCGTGGTGTGGTCAAGATGGTGATTGACGGGCTGATTGACACCTTGAATATGGATTTGGATAAAGGATATTCCGTGCAGTTGGGGGATTTCGGTTGTTTCCGTCCCGGACTGAATGCGAAAAGCCAGGCGGGAGTGAAGGATGTGGATGCCAATACGGTGTATCGTCGGAAGATTATCTTCACTTCAGGAAGCTACTTCAAGGAAATGCTGGGTAAGGTTAGTGTAGAAAGACTGGAATTGGGTAAGGGTACTGAGGTCAAAGACGCAGTCGTTAATCCGAAACCGGACGGAAGTGGCTCCGGTGAAGGTGGTGGCGTGGATGAGAATCCTTTGGGATAACAACTAAATAAGCTTGGACAGGAAGAGAATGGCAAAAAGTTTCTTCCTGTCCTATTTTATAGTATCTTTGCCCGTGACATTGATATGGATGGGAATGATTTTAATAACGCTTCTCCGATAAGGCGAGGCATATTTATATTTTGCGTATGAAAACACTAATCTTGTTTTTCCTTACTTCTGCTTCTTCACTAATCGCAGTGGCCGATACGTTGGCAGATAACCATAATCATCAGCTTTATTACACCACTCCGGCTACCATTTGGGAAGAAACCCTGCCTTTGGGTAACGGGCGTTTGGGTATGATGCCCGACGGAGGTATTGACAAGGAACATATTGTACTGAATGAAATTTCACTTTGGAGCGGTATGGAGGCCGATTACGGTAATCCTGATGCATCCCGCAGTTTGCCTGCCATTCAGCAACTTTTGTTTGAAGGTAAGAATAAAGAGGCACAAGAATTGATGTATAACAGTTTTGTTCCTAAGAAACCCGAATCGGGTGGTACTTATGGCAATTATCAGATGTTGGCCGACCTTACTTTGAATTTCAGTATTCCTGTCAAAAAGAAATTTGCTTCCGATGAGGTGGTTCCGGTCACCAATTATCGTCGTTGGCTCGATTTGCGTGATGCTGTGGCATATACTGCTTTTACGAAAGGGGGCATTGATTATCAGCGTGAATATTACACCTCCCGTGATAAGGATGTCATGATTATACACCTGACAGCCAGTCGTCGCCGTTCTCTCTTTTTCACAGCTTCTCTTTCCCGTCCGCAGCAAGGGACGGTGTCTTTGGTTCCCGGCAGGGGGAAGGAAGCGGGTACACTTTTGCTGGAAGGTGCCTTGGATAGTGGCAAACCCGGTCAGGACGGAATGAAATATCGGGTTGCCATGAGGGTGGTTTCCAAAGGCGGGAAGCAGTTTGCTTCTGCCGAAGATGGCATAATGTTGACGCAGGGGACGGAAGCCTGGCTGATAATTTCAGCTACTACTTCCTATGCCGCTGTCGGCACAGATTTCCCCGGAAGTCGCTATAAAGAAGTTTGTGACAGCCTGCTGGATGCCGCCACGCCTCCCAGCTCTCAACTTTCCATTCTCGATCCTCAACTTAATAACTCTTCCCATCGCGAACTTTATGACCGCGTTTCTTTAACTCTTCCTGCTACGGAAGATGATGCGTTGCCGACCAATGAGCGTATCGTTCGTTTCACAGAACGGGAATCTCCTGCCTTGGCTGCGCTGTATTATAACTATGGCCGTTATTTGCTTATCAGTAGTACCCGTCCCGGCAGCCTGCCACCGAATTTGCAGGGATTGTGGGCGAATGGGGTGCAAACTCCCTGGAATGGCGACTATCACACCAATATCAATATTCAGATGAATCACTGGCCTCTTGAACAGGCCGGCCTTTCGGAACTTTATCAGCCTTTGACGGGTCTTGTTGAACGCCTTATTCCTTCAGGAAAGGAGACTGCCCGCACCTTTTATGGCAGTCATGCCCAAGGCTGGGTGCTCCACATGATGACGAATGTCTGGAACTATACGGCTCCGGGCGAACACCCTTCCTGGGGCGCGACTAATACCGGTGGCGCCTGGCTGTGTGCACATCTTTGGGAGCATTATCAATATACCCAGGATATAGAATATCTGAAAAAGATATATCCCATACTGAAGGGTGCTTCTGAGTTTTTCCATTCTACAATGGTGCGTGAACCTAAGCATGGTTGGCTGGTGACGGCTCCTACGTCTTCTCCTGAGAACGCTTTCTTTGTAGGAGACGACCCGACACCTGTCAGTGTTTGCATGGGGCCGACGATGGATGTTCAATTGTTGACTGAACTCTATACGAACGTGATTGAAGCCGCCTCTATATTGGAGTGTGATGATGATTATGCTGCGAAATTGCGGGAGGCTCTGGAGAAGTTTCCACCAATGCAAATCAGTAAGGGCGGCTATCTACAAGAGTGGCTGGAAGATTATAAGGAACAGGATGTACATCATCGTCATGTTTCCCATCTTTATGGTTTGCACCCGGGTAATTTGATTTCTCCTGACGCTACGCCCGAACTTGCCAATGCTTGTCGTGCTACGCTGAACCGTCGCGGGGATGGTGGCACAGGTTGGAGCCGTGCCTGGAAGATAAACTTCTGGGCGCGCTTGGGTGATGGCGATCGTGCCTGGACGCTTTTCAAAAGTCTTCTTCATCCGGCTGTCGATCCACAGACTAAGCGTCATGGTAGTGGTACGTTCCCGAATCTGTTTTGTTCGCATCCTCCTTTCCAGATTGATGGTAATTATGGTGGCGCGGCCGGTATTGGTGAAATGCTGATGCAGAGCCATGAAGGGTTTATTCATCTGTTGCCTGCCTTGCCGAAGAGTTGGCATACTGGAAACTTCCGTGGGATGAGAGCCCGTGGTGGTATATCGGTAGATTTAGAGTGGAAAGACGGAAAGGCGGTGAAAGCTATACTTACGGCAACTGCATCGGGAAATTTTCACATAAAGATGCCGGCAGGCGTCAAACAGGCAAAAACAACACTGAACGGGCAGGGAAATACTTATACAAGTAAGACAATTTCTTTGCAATTGGCTACGGGGGACTCTTGTGTATTGTCATTTGATTAAAGTGGTATACCTCATGTGTATTAAGTAGGTATATGTAATAGAGGTGTTGTAACTTTATTTGTTATTTTTGGTTAAATATTTTATGGTTTTTGCAGTAATATATAATTTTGCAGTAACAAAATTAAATGAAAAGAAATAAAGAGGGATTTTATTAGTGTCATGTATTTATGAAAAGCATAGTAATTGCGTGCCATTTAATGTTATTTTTTTGGTTTAATTTATCTGCGCAAAATCTAACGGTATATCAAGATACATTACATATTCATATAAATTTTCGGCAGGGGTATTCTTCTGTCGATTCCTCTTATTGTGACAATCGGGCACAGTTGGACAGCTTGGTTACGCTGTTGAATGGTGCTGTCGGTGATTCGCTTTCCATTGTGAGATCTGTAACGGTGAAAGGGTGTGCCTCGCCTGAGGGATATACATCTTGGAATCATACTCTGTCGGAAAAACGCGCCCGGAATGTGCGTGCTTATATTCTTGAAAAAGTTTCTTTGGCTGATTCTGTGGTTCATGTCGGTCCTTCCGATGTGGGGTGGGAACTGTTGAGTGAAATGATTGCGGCTTCCGATCAACCTTGGCGTGATGAGGCTGTTGAAATCATTGCAAATACACCTATCTGGATATTTGAGGAAGGACGTATTGTGGACGGACGCAAGAACCGTCTGTGTATGTTGCGGGGTGGTCGTGCATGGAGATATATGTCGGAACATTTTTTCCCGGTCTTGAGAAATACCCGTTTTCAGATAATTTATGAGAAAGAATTGCTTCACAAGCCTTTGGTTGAGGCAAAGGAAGGAGTAGCGGATGGCAATGTTTTCAAGATGGAGAAACAAGAAACGGACTTGGTGACAGCCGATACGTTGATGCTTGAACCGGAGAATGGAGCAGTGCATGATGCCCATGCGAGAATATCCGGAGAGGCGTTTGCCGATAGTAGAGTGGAAACGGAGTTACGGGAAACAGGAAAAGAACAGGCGCGGAAAGAGCGTGGACGGGGATTGTTGCTCAAGACTAACTTGCTGTATGATGCCGTCACTGTGCCCAATGTCGGGTTGGAAGTTCCGTTGGGAACGGTATGGTCGGTGGGTGCCAACTGGATGTATGCATGGTGGAGTAACGGGGCAAAGCATCGTTACTTAAGGACGTATGGCGGTGATGTGGAGCTGCGCAGATGGTTTTCTCCGAAACACCGAAGCAGGACATGGATGTGCGGCCACCATGTGGGAGTGTATGGGCAAATGCTGACTTACGATGTGGAGTGGGGAGGCATGGGCTACCAAGGCGACCGCTGGACATGGGCAGTGGGGCTTTCTTACGGATACTCATTACCTGTAGGCAAACACTTCAATATCGACTTTACTTTAGGTGTAGGTTATCTGCAGGGCGACTACATGAAATACAATCCGCAGGACGACTGCTATGTGTGGGATTCTACCCACGGGCGGAAATGGTTCGGGCCTACCAAGGCGGAAATTTCTCTCGTTTGGTTTATTGGCGGACGCTACGAGCGGAAAGGAGGTGCGCGATGAGCCGGTTTATTGAAAAATGTTGTGTGGTGTTTCTGCTCGTGTGGCTGCTTCCGGCGTGCGACCATAAAGAACTTTGCTTTGACCATGCCCACATGGTCGACCTCGATATCCGTTTCGACTGGTCGGAGGCGCCCGATGCCGATCCGCGTACTATGGTGGTGCACTTCTTCCGGATGGATGGAAGCTACTACACCAGCCGGGAGTTGCCTCGGGCTGCAGGCGGAAAGGTACGTATGGAGGCGGATGAATATATGTTGTTGTTCCACAACGGAGAAATGGAGTTTGTGGGAGAGGACGGCAATACGTACGACTCTTTCTGGCTCTATACCAAACCCCAGTCCATCCTCGACCCGATGGGAAGAGGCGAGTTGTCGGCACTACCCCCTGAGGCTACGGCAGGCGAGCCGGTGCGCGGCATCCCCGAAGTGGTGTGGGGCGGGCAATATACGTATCTCAATGTGCAGCGGGGGGTAGAAGGGCAGTCTGTTACGCTGAAACCGGCCGAGGTGACCACGTGGTATACGATAGAGGTGTGCAATGTGGAGAATATGGATCCAATGCTCGATGTGAGTGGTGCCTTGTCCGGTATGTGCGAGGGATGGCGGCTGAAAGAAGGCGTATCCGCGGGTGTCTCGGTGACCATGCCGTTCGAGTTGGAACGCCGCTATGATGAGAAAAAGCTTGTGGCGCGCTTCCCGACGTTCGGGCATTGTCCCGTCAGTGTGGGAAAGCATACATTTTTTATATATACTTCACGGCAGACGTATTATGACTTTGACGTGACTGACAAGATACATGATGGTAATGGTGGCGTGGACGAACCCAAGGAAATCCATATCGTGATTGACGATGGCATAAAACTTCCTCCGGCTACGGGAGGAATGACCCCCTCCGTCGACGGGTGGGATGATGTGGTGAACAATGACATCAATATGAATTGAAAAGATATAATGAAAATTTAATAAACTTAACAAGAAAAATGGTTATGAAAAGGAATGTAAAGCTATTAGGCACAATGGCAATGCTCTCCATGGCATTAGCCTCTTGTACAACAGATGAATTGAAGGAGGTTTATCAGGGTGAAAAAATTTCGTTTACTACACGGATGACGCGGGCGGTGGGGACAACTACCGAAAACTTACAAGAGTTTAAGGTATATGCTGAGGCAGATACCTATGACGGCTTTTTTATAGATGGAGAGATTGCAAAAAGGGATAAAGACGGCATGTTTTATACAGACGCAAGCCATATTTGGCCCACAAACGCAAGCCATATTCAATTTTGGGCCTATGCTCCGACTGACTTAGGTGATAAAACAACAGTCACTATAAATTTTGAAGGTCAGAAGTTTGAAAATTTTGTACCTGATAGTGATATAACGAAGCAGAAAGATTTAGTTGTGGCATATAATGACGTGCAAAAAACAAACGCTGGAGGAAAGGCTGTTGTGTTGAATTTCCATCACGCTCTATCGCAGATTGAGATTACAGCGCATTGTCCGAATTCTAGTTCTAAGAGAGTTTTTATAAAGGGGGCTTGGATAGTAAATGTATCTGGAAAGGGTGATTTATCTCGTAATCCTGAGCGGACAAATGATTTGGATTGGACCCCTGCAACTCCCCAAAATAGCTTCTATGGTGCTAACTGGGGTCTAAGTGCCGATGATTATCTTAGGGCTAAGGAGAGCACGGAATCGGTAGATGCTAATAAACTGTTAACAGGAGCTTTAAAAAATCGGAATCTTATGTTAGTGCCACAGAATGTAGAAGCTTACGAGTTTGCAAAAAAAGAAGGAGAAGAAGACAAGTCTGGAGGGTATATATTATTACTTTGTCGAGTTGAAGCTTGGCATCCTGGTGTCACACATGAGGGAGGTACGCAAGATCCATTAGTTAAGGAGGATCCGGAGAAAAAACAGCATATTCATCAACTTTTCCCAATTACGGAGACTTATAAACCAGAAGCCTATGGCTATACTTGTGTTCCTGTTGCGTTTAGTTGGGAAGCAGGTAGAAAATATGTCTACAATCTTGAATTCTGTGGTCATAACAGTGGTGCGGGTGTTTATCCCCCGACGAAGCTGCCCGATGGTCTTCCAACCGGTGATAATATTATAAAAGATATTCCTAAAGAAAAGCATCCGGGTGATCCAGTGCTTGACGAACCTATTCATTTTAGTGTAGTTGTTGATGGATGGGATGATGCAACCGTAGATGATCCTTCAGTGCAGTAACCACTATTTCATTAAAATATCCCTATGATTATGCGACGTTCTTCTATGCTCCGTCCGATGTCCGGTTTTGCAGTCGGCATGTTGACATTCGTTTTGTCCTGTTGCTTTTCATCGTGTGTGGACGACACGTTCGGCAAGTACGATCAAGGTGCATCCGGTCCGTTATCATTTGCGGTAAATGTGCCGGATGGTTGGACCAATGGTTCCACACGTGCCGCCGACACGGACATAAGCATAAAGAAGATGTCGCAATCCGGAGGTTTGCAACAATTATATTTGGTTACGGAAGTTTCGGAAGCCGCTGTTGAGGCAGCGACTTCCGATGCGGTAACCCGTGGCGCCCCGGTGACGTCGGGAGATAAGTTCATAGAGCAGAGTTTCGGCCTTTCGGCAATATGCTATGCAGGTGGATGGCCCGATAATTCTGAAGAAGAAAAACAGCTGACTACTAATTTTGCCCATAACTTGAGAGTTAAAAAGAGCCCGACCGGTACAGAAGAATGGATACCCCAATCCAAACTCGACTGGCTTGGCTCCGGAAATATAAAGTTTTTTGCTTATTCACCCTATTCCGAGGATTTCAAACCGGACAATGAGCCGGGCAGTGGCGATGAAACGGAAAACAGTGTAGCGGGAGGAAACCTCAGCCATTCCGCACCTACAGCTTCAGGCATTCCCACCCTTACTTACACCGTATCCACAGTTGCTAAGAACCAGCCTGATTTAATGGTGGCGGTATCCGATGTTCATGATCAGGGAAAGGGAAACAATGGCGCCGTTCAGTTGCAATTCCGGCATGCCTTGACAGCCGTAACTGTAAAGACCGGTAAGGAGATGCTTAAAGGCATTATCAAAGAAGTGACTTTTTCCGACGTGTACGGGAAAGGAACTTATCAATTCGCTACCAATGCGGATAATCTTGGCAGTTGGACCACTGACGGGGAGAGACCAGGGGACTTCACTATAGCAAGAGAGGTTGCGGTGTCGAACACGGAAGATACCGGCGGCACAGAAGATACACAGGAAAAAGAAAATAATTACGTAGACCCCGATAATCCCGTTTCCATTGTTGACGGAGAGTTTACTTTGATGATGATTCCTCAAACGCTTCCTAAGGAGGCTAAGCTGACCATCGAATTTGTAAACGAAATGACCGGTAGGGAACATACACTGACAGCCAATCTTAGCCCGGAGGGGAAAACTAAGTGGGAAATCGGGAAAAAGGTGACCTATTCCGTTTCCACTAACGGGATAGCAATTACTCCGGTGGTAGAACTCAGGATTAACGGACAGAAAGTCGCTCCATTCTCAGTAGATGGAGAAGAGATAGATGAAGAAAGCGAATGGAAAGACTCTCTTTGCATTAGCGGATATCTGCCGAATGTTGATTTTATTGCGTACGCCAAAGTGGCGCAGGCGGACCAACCGGAAGATAAGGTAGCTTTGCCTTACGTCATAGAATGTTCGACGGATAATGGCAAGACCTGGAACTCTACTGTTTCGATGGCTCATGTTCCCGATGCTGCTGTTAATATATGGAATCCTGTGGCGGAGACTGCCCGCGCATCCGATGAGGATGTTGACAAACGCGTTTCCGGTGTTATGTTTCTGCCCCAGCAGCCGGCTTATTACAAAATGCAGAAAGAATTCTTCCCTTTAAATTTTACACCTGCTTCGGGAGTGGCTACAAGCACGAAAGATGCACCTTATGACTTGACGCAAGGTGGCGAAACCGCCAATTGCTATATTGTGAACCAACCGGGGTATTATTCTTTCCCGGCTATTTACGGGAATGCCCGTAAGAGTGGAAACCTAGGTGATGGAAATGCTGGAGTGTCTAATCTAGATGCTTATACTTCAAATGAAGAGGCACAATATGTATTGAAGAAATTTGTAAAACATGATGACCTGCCTATTGATGATATACATGTGAAGGGGGTTAAAAGAGCAGCGCTTGTATGGCAAGATGCCCCCGGTCTTGTGACAGATGTGTCTTATGATGAAACTACCAATATGGTAAAATTCCATGTAGCCAAAGAAACACTGACCCAAGGTAATGCAGTGATTGCCGTACTTGATGGAGAAGGGGACGATGCTACGATTTTATGGAGTTGGCATATATGGGCCACTCATTACCCTTGGTATGCCGGTTATAATAAGGAGGATTATAAAGTGCAGTCCGGTCATGAGGATAAACAAGAGTTTTATTTAGCTCCTTGTAACCTTGGTTATTGTGATTCCCACAAGGGAGATTCTTCAAGAACTATACAGGTGCGTTTTAGGTTTATATTGGAGGATGTAGTCGATATCGAGCATAAAGAGAGAATTGTTATCTTTTATTTTCCACAGCCTGGGATTGTAGAATCATTGGCTGGGGATAATACTTATTTCCAGTGGGGACGGAAAGACCCGATGCTTCCGGGAGTTTATAATGCGGAAACGATAAATAATGAAAAATTGTTGCCTAGCCCCGATGAAAACCAAAGACCGGTTATAGGACAAATGACTATGGCAAACAAAAAGTATTATCCGGGTATTAGGGAGTTTGGGCGAGGTGTCTCACGGGTGCCTATAGGAGAGGCTATCAAGAATCCGCATTTACATTATATGAATATTAAAAAAGGTGATTATAACGATGATAGATCTCATTGGCATAATGGAGAAAATGCTGACTATAAATTGGCACAGATTATTAATTTATGGGATTCTCAACTGAGTGGAGGTGGTCAGCAGTATTGGCATTTTGAAGGAGCTAAATCTGTATACGATCCTTCTCCTGCAGGCTATCATATTCCGCCGGTAAATGCGTTTACAGGATTCGGAGCTCTTTCAGGTAAAGTTCTAAATGGTAAAGATGATGGTAGTGGTCAAAACCATAATGAATATAAGATAAGTGACTATGACAAAGGGGGGGAGAATTTTGTGATACAATGTGTCTTAGAGGGCAAATATATAAAAGGTTGGAAATTAAGAAGTGCGGCTACCGGAAAATTTATCTTCTTTCCGGGATGTGGCCTTAGAGATATGGGAGAAAAAAACAATGATCCCTATTTTAAGGATAGAACATGGGCGGCACATGCGCAACTTACATTTATTGCAACCTCTTCTATGAGTTCTGTTAATGCGACTGCTCAGAATACGATTATCTATTTGGATCAAAGAGATTACGGAATGGATAATCCAACACATGATGCTTTTGTTGTTAGAGCGGGTACTAATAAAGCCTATGGCTTTTCTGTGCGTCCGGTGCTTGACTAGTGATTTCATTGCCGGACAGAAATAATCTTCAGAGGATTTGTCCGTTGCATTTGAATCTTTTACATTTGCACGTTGTTAACGTATAAGTGCCTAATGCAACATAGTTATGAAGAACAAGCTTGCTTTATTTTTTCTTGCGCTCTCCTTGTTGGCATCCGCAACGGTCAGTGCACAAATCCGTGAGTTGGAACGTTCCACGCCGGAAGCCGAAGGGGTGTCTTCCGGAGCGGTTATTGCTTTGATGGACTCTCTGATGGGACTGCCTAAAACTGATATACACAGTGTAATGGTGCTGCGTCATGGTAAAGTCATTGCCGAAGCCTATCCCGCGCCTTTCGCACCGGAATATCGCCATACCGTATTTTCCTGTTCTAAAACCTTTGTCAGTGCCGCTGTCGGTCTTGCCATCTCCGAGAACCGCCTGCGGCTGACAGACCGTGTAGCCTCTTTTTTCCCTGACCAACTTCCGGATAGCATTTCAGCAAACCTTGCTGATATGACCGTCCGTAACTTACTGAACATGACTTCCGGCGTTACTCCGGACTGGAATATGCGTAATGTCCGTACCGACTGGATAAAAGGTTATTTGGGAAAACAGGTAAAAGTCCCCGGCGAGCATTTCGATTATGACTCCATGAGTTCCTACATTCTTTCCGCCATTGTGCAGAAAGTGACCGGAATGAAGGTGTTGGACTATCTTCGGATGAAACTCTTTGAGCCGATGCACATCACCGATATATCTTGGGAAGTCAGTCCTGAGGGCATCAATACCGGGGGATGGGGCGTATATATACAGAGTGAGTCACTGGCAAAATTTGGTCAGTTGCTGTTGAATCGTGGTGTATGGAAGGGTAAACAACTGCTTTCCGCCTGGTGGGTAGACCAAATGATGGCGAAACAATCGGATACGGGTAGTTTTGGTTATGGCTATGGCTATCATATGTGGCTTTGCGAATATCCGGGTGCCATTCGTATGGACGGAGCTTTGGGGCAATATGTGCTTATCATACCCGATAAGGACATGGTAGTGGTCATCACCGAATGTACCCTGATAGATGGAGTTACGCAACGTCGCTTGGTATGGAACCACCTGTTGCCTGCCGTGACAAGTGACCAGCCATTGATAGCAGGGAAAGACTATAAGCGCTTGCAGAAAAAACAATCTTCTTACCAGTTGCCGGTAGTACAGGGAAAGGCTAATTCATCCCTTGTCGGAAAATATGCGGATAAAAGCATTATGCTTGAACCGAATAAGTTCGGCTGGCAGTCTCTGGAATTTCATTTTAAGCAGAAGGAGGTGATAATGACGGTGACGGAAACTAACGGAGCAAAGTATGACCTCCTGTTCGGCTATAAACAGTGGAAAAAGGCTTCTATCGAAAGCTATCCACCTTATTCTATTGAAGCCAAGGGACGTTTTAACGGAATAGAAGGCCCCTTTTATGTGGCGGGAAGTTATGCTTGGCCGTCTCCTTCCACATTGGAGCTGAAAGCTCATTACGTCAACTGGATTACAGCTCTCAATCTTGCTCTCCGTTTTGACGGGGAGAATGTGCAGCTGACGGTAAAAGAAAACTATTCCTCTGAGGCGAAGGTGATTAAAGGAAAGGTTTTATTTATCTTTGCACCCAATTAAAGAGTTTATCGATTATGAACCGTATCACACTAACCTTGAAACGCCCTTTCATCTGGTTGAGCCGCTTTCGTCACCGTTGCGGTTACGGGGTACATTCACCTTTTGCCTTCAACCTGATTACGCAAGTTATTTATGAGAGTACTCCTTATTATAGGTATAAGGATCTGGCTGTGGAACAAAAAAAACTGGCTTCACAGAAAGACAAAAACTGGACGTATGAATCGAAAAAAGTGAAACGTTTTTTGTTCCGCTTGGTCAACTATACCCAGCCCGATACTATTGTAGATGTCGGTAGACTGGCTGCTTCTTCCCTTTATCTGAAAGCTGGAAAAGAAGGGGCGGACTATACTTCCGCATCCGAACTTTCCGAACTGTTTCTGGAAGCCGGAGTACCCGTAGACTTCCTTTATCTGCATGATTACCGCCATCCGGAATTTGTAGAGGAAGTGTTTCGTATCTGCGCCATACGTACTGCGAAGAAATCTGTTTTTGTTGTAGAGGGAATAAGATATACTCCACAAATGAAAAAGCTCTGGAAACGTATGATGCAGGATGAGAAAGTGGGCATTACGTTCGACCTTTATGATATCGGCATCCTCTTCTTTGATAAAACTAAGATAAAACAGGACTATATTGTCAACTTTTGATTATCTTTAGGCGTTTCAATAGTGATAAACATTAATCGTTATGAAGATATATACCAAAACCGGAGATAAAGGTACTACCTCATTGGTAGGTGGCACTCGTGTGTCTAAAACCCACGTTCGTCTTGAAGCGTATGGCACAGTGGATGAGTTGAATGCTAACTTAGGCGTGCTCATCACTTATCTGCCCGATGAAGAGGACAAAACACTTGTCCGCCACATCCAGGACCGTCTTTTTGCAGTCGGCTCCAATCTGGCTACTGATCTTGAAAAGACGGATTTGAAGTGTGCCAGCATCATTCACCCCGAAGAGATAGAACGCATTGAGAAGGAAATAGACCGTTTGGATAACCTTCTCCCCCCGTTGCATGCTTTTATATTGCCCGGTGGCAGTCGCGGTGCCTCTGTTTGTCACGTTTGCCGTACGGTTTGCCGCAGGGCTGAACGTCGCATCCTGGCTTTGGCGGAACAATGTGAGGTTGCTCCTGAATTACTCGCCTACGTGAACCGTTTGTCCGATTATTTGTTTGTCTTGTCACGGAAAATCAACCAGGATGAGAAAAAAGATGAAATATTTTGGGATAATAGTTGTAAGTGAGAGATTTTATTATACTTTTGCCGAAAAATAGAAAGTAGGACTTAATATTCACAATTTTAATACTTAGGATTATGTATTGGACATTGGAATTAGCATCTAAATTGGAAGATGCTCCCTGGCCGGCAACCAAGGACGAATTGATCGATTATGCCATCCGTTCGGGCGCTCCGCTTGAAGTGATTGAGAATTTGCAGGAAATGGAAGATGAAGGCGATATTTATGAGAGCATCGAAGATATTTGGCCTGATTATCCAAGTAAAGAGGATTTCTTCTTTAACGAAGAGGAGTATTGATACGCTTTTTTTAAGCTTTGCCCTGGTTGCAAAGTAGTTAACACATAGAAAGAGGTAGTCCGTAGACCTGTTTACAACGGGTTAAAGGGCTGCCTCTTTTTTTATATTTGTTCCATTATGACTGAAACACGAGAAGAAACGGCAGGCCGCTTGCCGGAATTGAAAGAACGGCATTTGCCCGTAGATTGTCGGGAAGCGGTACATGCGCTTTTGAAAGAGACTTACGGGTATGAACAATTTCGTGACTTGGAAGTGTACGACGATTTGTTCAAGGGGAAGGACACGCTTCACATTTCGCAGGGGCAATTGATAGAAAGTGTCATTGCCGAAGCAGAGAGGGCGCGCAATGGGGAAACAGAGGTTGACAACATTTTGCTGACGGCACCCACTGGAGCAGGAAAATCCTTGTTGTTCCAGTTGCCCGCCATCTATTTGGGCAATGAATACGGATTGCTTACCATTGTAGTATCTCCCTTGAAAGCACTGATTGTAGACCAGGTGGAAAGTTTGCAGGATCTGGGATATATGCGCGTGGCTTATGCTTCTTCCGACTTGTCGCCCGAACAAAAGAATGAAGTGTACCGGCAAGTGCGCGAAGGTGAAGTGGATTTATTCTATCTTTCACCGGAGTTGTTGCTTTCGTATGACATCAAGCATTTTGCGGGCGAACGTCGTATCGGTTTGGTTGTAGTGGATGAGGCTCATACGGTGACTACCTGGGGTAAGGAATTCCGTGTGGATTACTGGTTCCTCGGTCGTTATCTGCAGGGGTTGAAGAAGAGCCTCGGCTATGCGTTTCCGCTCTTTGCACTGACGGCTACGGCGGTCTGGAATCCGAAAGGCGGCAACGATATGGTGTTCGAAACGATCCGTTCGCTACAAATGGAACCTTGTGTGCTTTATGCAGGTACGGTGAAGCGCAGGAATATTGGTTTCGACATTCGCCAAATGGAGATAGAGGAAGGGGAAACGTATGATAAAGCCAAGCAGCGTGTAGTGGCCGAAAGGGTGGAGGACTTCCTCGACGGACATAAAACGATTCTTTATTATCCCTTTGCAGGCGGCATCGATATGCGCCTGAAGACGTGGGTGAAATCGACTGACTGGCATTTGGTGGCTTCTTATTATGGTAAGAAGGATAAAGAGCAGAAGGCGGCGATTGTGCAGGAATTCAAAGAAGGCGAAAAGCGGATGATTGTAGCTACAAAAGCCTTCGGTATGGGTGTGGATATCAGTGACATCGACCGGGTATATCATGTGGCACCATCCAGCACGTTTGTCGATTATATACAGGAAATCGGACGTGCAGCCCGCGACATGGATATTCATGGTGTTTCGGCAACGGACTATCACGAACGGGATTTTTATTATATGAAACGCCTCCACATGGCAGGCAATATCGCACAGGAGCAATTGTCGCTGATACTGAAAAAGTTGATGGAGGTGTACCGGATGAAAGGCGGAAAGCGGGAAATGCTGGTGTCCTTGTCTGACTTTGAGTTTGTGGTGAAGCTGCCGCGGATGAAGAATAAGCTGGAATATGAGGCGGAACTGGGACAGCTGATTAAGACCGCTTTGCTGTGGCTGGAGGATGATTTGAGTCATCGTTATGGCAAGAAATTGCTGGAAGTAAGTCCGCAGAATCTGCTTACAGAGGGATATATACAAGACAAGACAGGTGACACCTTTATTCGTGAATTCAGTGCTTATCTTACGAAAGTGCCCGGTACGGAAGATGTATACACGGCACGCCTGGAAAAACTCTGGGAGGAACGTTTTGCAGAGTTGGGATATAGGGAATTTAAGCAGAAACTGAATGGCGGCACACTGTGGGAAGGCTCGCGTGCGGTATCTGTGGGCAAACACGAAGTATTGCTGAAAGAAGATGCAACGGTGATTCGTCAGCGGATGGATGCCTTGTTCAATAGTTTGAAGACATTGCTGGTTGACAAACTCCGGAAAACCAAAGGGCGCTTTGATGAAGAAGAATTACGGGCGGTGTTTGCCGAACATGACATGGATGTACCGTCGGCAAAACGTTTCATCGGTTCATTGTTAGAGTCGCGTACGGAAGAAGGACGTAGTGTGAGTTACATCAGCAGCGTGAAGAAGAAAGATTCTAACGAACTTTCTTTCACGGTGACAAAAGGCTTCGATTTGTTGTTGTCCCGCTATCAGAAGCTGTTTGGCCAGCGCATTGTAGGTGAAAAAGGAGATCGTTTGTTGTTCTATACTACACCGTTCTCTGACCTGAATATGTTGCTCAATCTGCTCTCTATGCTCGATTGTCTTTCGTTCAGTGTAGAAGGTGGAGGTACGCCTTGTGTATCGCTTACTTTTGATGAGCCCGAAACGTTGGAGCGGATTGCATCTTCTGATGAATACCATAATCTGATTCTTGAAAATAATGAAAAGATATTCCAAGAACAGATAGATTTGTTCTCCTTCTTCTTCGGAACGGACGGAATGGATGATACGAAACGCTGGAATTTTATTGAAGATTATTTCACAGGAATGGGAGTAGAGGAGTTGAAAGTGAAATACGCTACTCCGTCATAAAACCAATTCTTTGAATAATCTTTCTAACGTCCTGTCCAGATCGTCGGAGAAACCGGCATGTGGGCGGGACGTTTGAATACAGGAACTCCGCACGGCTGTCAGCCACCGGAAACGTTCCGGAACATCGAGTTGGGCAATTGGACCGCCGTCCCGGGCACCTGAGCATATCTTGTTGAACACATCCAAGTGTACAAACACCAGTTCCCGGTCTACTTCAGACACATATAGCTTCAACTTCTCCTCGTTCACCCAGCAAACGGATTTGATGAAGTTCGCCTTTTTCGAGAAAAGGATTACGCCTACATTGAAGAACTCTTCACGTTCTACTTTAGGAACCAGGCGGATAACTGCGTATTCATATAAGTGCTTTCCTTGCATTCTGCGCTTCTTTTACAAATATTTCGGAATGGGCCCGTCTTTCGGTCAGAAAGCGGAGGTAGATGTCTCTGATTTCTTCGGGTGTCTCATGGGTATCGTTCCAGTGCAGCCAATCGTCGGGAATGAGTGAGACGATTTCTTGTATCTTTTCCTCAGTCAGCAGGACGCGTAGGGCGGCATCGGCTTCTTCGAGCCGGGATGCTTCGGGCAGCAATACATGATTCTTGATATAGGCAAAGGGGCTTACCGCATGCTTCTCCCAGTTCTCCCACGAGTGATGGAAGTAGAGCGAAGCGCCCTGGTCTATCAGCCAGAGTTCCTTGTGCCACATCAGCATATTGGTGTTGCGGAAAGTGCGGTCTATATTCGTGAGGTAGGCATCCAGCCAGACGATGCGGGAAGCCAGGTCGGGGTCTACTTTAGTTGCTACGGGGTCAAAAGTCAGAGCACCTGACAGGAAGTGCAGTCCCAGGTTTAACCCACGGCTGCCTTGCAACAAATCCTGTATTTCTTCATCTCCTTCGGTACGACCGAAAGCTTCGTCAAGGTTCAGGAATACCAGTTCCGGCACTCTGAATCCCAGCACACGTGCAACTTCTCCGCCAATCAACTCGGAAATCAGTGCCTTTGTACCATGACCGGCACCGCGAAACTTCACGACGTACTTGAATTCGTCGTCAGCTTCTGCCAGCGCAGGCAGTGAGCCGCCTTCGCGCAAAGGGGTGATATAACGGGTAAGGTTGACTGTTCGCAACTCTATCATGGTTGTCCTTTCTGAAAAATGGTTATGCTGTCCGCTTTTTCGAGGAACAGCAGTTGCAAAGATAATGCAAATCGAATGCATAACTTTCATGCTTGCATGAAAAAGTTATGCTGAGATGCAGCTTATCTTCTTTAAAGATAGTGAATATTCACGATTCCCCAAGATGTGTTTCCAGAAACTGTTGCAGGATGCGGGCATGGTTGCGGACAGGTTCTTTGGAGGCATATAGCAAAGTAACCGTTTTATAGGGTTTGATTTTGGTGAGGAAGTTTCGTGCGGCTTCAGATGTTTCCAACTCTTTCCGGTACATAGCAGAGAAACCTTCCCAATGTTCTACCGGGTCTTCATGAAACCACTTCCTGAGTTCGGTGGAAGGGGTGATGTCTTTTTCCCAAACATCATATTTCAGACGTTCCTTTTTCATGCCACGGGGCCACAGACGGTCTACCAGCACACGGCAGCCGTCCACTGTCTTGGGATCTTCATATACCCGTTTGATTTTAATCTGCGTCATAACTTTATTCTCTATATACTAAATATACAATTCATAGATTGAATTAGTTCATTATTTATTAGGTTATGAATCAGTTACGAATGTGATTCACCACAGAATAACACAGAGTCTCACGGAAAAGATGTTGCTAAGTTGCCGCACCGCCACTTTTATCCGTTTTTCCTGCGGCGGCTAATGAAAAACGTAGCAGACATTTATTCTTTCTATCATGGGGTTCTTTTCTTTCCACCATGGTGGAAAGAAAGTTTATCCATGGTGGAAAGAAAAGAGCTCCATGATGGAAAGAATAGTTATTCGCATACAAAACTATTAAGTTTAGGAAGAAAGAAGTGTAAGAATGCCTAAGAAAAGGATTAGCAGTTGGAAGAAGAAAAAAGCGGTTACAGGCCACAAGCTTCATTCCTTTTCGTTCCGGATTGAATACTTCTTTGTATCTTTGCCGCCGTGATGAAAAAGTTTGCAGATGTCATATTGCCATTGCCTTTACCCCGCTGTTTCACCTATTCTTTGCCCGAAGAATGGGCGGATGAAGTGCAAATAGGTTGCCGGGTGGTAGTACCGTTCGGGCGAAAGAAATACTATACGGCGATTGTGCGCAACGTGCATTATTTTGAGCCGGAAGAATATGAGGTAAAGGAAGTCTCGACCTTGCTGGATGCCCGTCCGATATTACTACCGGAGCAGTTCAAGTTCTGGGAATGGCTGGCGGATTATTATCTCTGTACACAGGGAGATGTTTATAAAGCCGCCCTGCCTTCCGGTCTGAAGCTGGAGAGCGAGACAATGGTGGAGTATAATCCTGATTTTGAATCGGAAGTTCGTCTGCCCGAACGGGAACAGAAGATTCTGGACTTGCTTTCAGCAGAACCCGAGCAATGTGTGACGAAACTGGAAAAGGACAGTGGCATCAAGAATATACTCTCCGTCATCAAATCACTACTCGATAAAGAGGCCATCTTTGTGAAAGAAGAGCTTCGCCGGACCTATAAACCGAAGACTGAAACCCGCGTAAGGCTGGTGGAGGTGGTGCGGAACGAGAAAAGATTGCAAGAACTTTTTGATGAATTGGCACGTGCCCCGAAGCAGTTGGATTTGTTGATGAAGTACATCGAACTGTCCGGCATCCTGGGGGGAGACGGGCTGAAAAGCTTTCCTAAAGAAGTTACGAAGAAAGAACTTCTGTTGCGGGCCGACGCCTCACCGGCTGTATTCAATGGCTTGGTGGACAAGCACGTTTTTGAAGTTTACCAGCAGGAAGTGGGACGGCTGAGTGCTGTCGTTCGGGAAACCCTTCCTGTGAATCCCTTGAATGAACATCAGCAACTGGCGCATGATGAGATTGTGCAGAGTTTCCAGTCGAAGAATGTCTGTCTGCTGCATGGAGTGACTGCCAGCGGAAAAACAGAAATCTATATCCATCTGATAGAAGAGACCATCCGGCAAGGAAAACAAGTATTGTATCTGTTGCCGGAGATAGCCCTTACCACCCAGATTACAGAACGCCTGCAACGCGTATTCGGCGATCGTCTGGGCATTTACCACTCTAAATTCCCCGATGCCGAACGGGTGGAAATCTGGCAGAAGCAACTGTCGGAAAAAGGATATGATATCATTCTGGGAGTCCGTTCTTCCATTTTCCTTCCTTTCCGCAATCTTGGACTGGTGATTGTGGACGAGGAACATGAGAATACCTATAAGCAGCAAGATCCCGCTCCCCGCTATCATGCCCGGAACGCGGCAATCATTCTGGCAGCGATGTATGGTGCCAAGACATTGCTGGGTACCGCTACTCCTTCCATTGAAACCTGGAATAATGCAACTTCCGGCAAGTACGGGCTGGTGGAATTGAAAGAACGGTATAAAGAAATACAGTTGCCGGAGATTATCCCGGTAGATATATATGAACTGTATCGCAAGAAGCGCATGAATGGACCTTTCTCTCCATTGTTGCTTCAATATATCCATGAAGCGTTGGACCAGAAAGAACAGGTCATCCTGTTTCAGAACCGTCGTGGTTTTGCTCCGATGATTGAGTGCCACACATGTGGATGGGTGCCGAAATGCAAGAACTGTGATGTCAGCCTGACATTCCATAAAGGATTGAACCAACTGACTTGCCATTATTGCGGCTATACTTATCAATTGCCCCGTAAGTGTCCTGCATGCGAGGGGACAGACCTGCGCAATCGTGGATTCGGAACGGAGAAAATAGAAGATGACATCAAGATTTTGTTTCCTGAAGCTACTGTTGCCCGTATGGACTTGGATACCACCCGTACCCGGTCGGCCTATGAACGCATCATTGCAGATTTTGAGCAGGGAAAGACAGATATACTGATTGGTACGCAGATGGTTTCCAAAGGGCTGGACTTCGACCATGTCAGCGTGGTAGGCATTCTGAATGCAGATACGATGTTGAATTATCCCGATTTCCGTTCCTACGAACGCGCTTTCCAGTTGATGGCGCAAGTGTCGGGACGCGCCGGAAGGAAGAATAAACGCGGACGGGTTATTTTGCAGACTAAAAGCATCGATCATCCCATTATCTCCCAAGTCATTCGTAATGATTTTGAGCAAATGGTGGCCGGACAACTTGCTGAACGACAGATGTTTCATTACCCTCCTTATTACCGCCTGGTCTACGTCTATCTGAAGAATCGCAACGAGCAATTGCTTGACTTGATGGCGTATACCATGGCAGGCAAATTGCGTGCTGTTTTCGGCAATCGTGTGCTGGGGCCGGATAAACCGCCTGTTGCCCGTATACAGACGTTGTTTATACGTAAGATTATCGTGAAGATAGAGTATAATGCGCCTATGGCCCGTGCCCGTGAATTGCTGGTTCAGGTGCAGAAGGAGATGGTGGCTGAAGACCGTTTTAAATCTCTGATAGTCTATTATGATGTAGACCCGATGTAGAATTGATAAAAATAAAAAGAATATACTTATGAAACCACGTAAGATACTGTTTGTATGCCTCGGAAATATCTGCCGTTCTTCTTCGGCGGAAGGTGTGATGAAACATTTGCTGGAAGAAGCCGGACTGGAAAATGAGTTCGTGATAGATTCTGCCGGCATCCTGTCCTATCATCAGGGAGAACTGCCGGATAGCCGGATGCGTGCGCACGCTATTCGCAGGGGATATGACCTGATACACCGTTCACGTCCTGTGCGGACGGAAGATTTCTATAACTTCGATTTAATCATCGGGATGGACGACCGTAATATTGAGGATTTGAAGGAACGCGCTCCTTCTCTTGAGGCATTAAAGAAGATACACCGAATGACAGACTATTGCACCCGCTTTACGCATGCCGACCATGTGCCCGATCCGTATTACGGTGGAGCCGAAGGTTTTGAGTATGTGCTTGATCTGCTTGAAGATGCTTGTGCGGGGCTGCTGGAACGTTTGAAATAAGAGACTTTATGGTTAATGGTTTACGTATGTATCCTGATAAAACCGTTTATTTTCATTCAGACTGCATGTTGCGTCAACCCCTGCGCTTTGCAGTACTTCGGCGATATCGCTTAATGTCCGCCGGGACACCCTGCCTATGTAGTAAAGGCGATAGTGGTAATCCTTGTCCAGTATCTCCATCACATGGGTGAATGCCTGTTCGCGTGCAAAGTCAAAGTTTACTTTGAGTATTTTCTCATAAGGATACTTGATTTCACGCCCTACACTGTATATGCTGAGGCTCTCATTATCCACTTTCAGATAGCAGAAACGTGTCATCAGCATATGTATGAAGTAAATGCCTAATCCGAATGAAACGACTCCGAGAAGGTAGCCCCACCATGTATCAATTGTAACGGCCTGATACCCCAATATCATGAACGTAATGAAAAGCGCAAAGAAATAGAACATATAGAGGGATGGCCGCTGATAGGTTGTCGTCGGGATTTCTGTAGCCGTCCGTTCTCTGGGCACGGAATTGTCAAAAGGTATTTCCCGTGCCATCAGATAGCGGATAATAGATGACGGATGCTGGAAGGGGTGGACATAGAAAGCCCTTTTAACTCCCTGTTTCAGGTGCAGTGTCAATATGCCCGCGCCATATTTGTCTTTCACTTTCAGATTGTTTTTACGTGGCGCTTCGTGGAAGCGCTTCATGAAACTGAAACTCTGAATGTCATGTGGCTGGATGCCTCTGTGTTGCAGTAAGCTTTCAGCACGTTTCTGGTCTTGGGCGGCTGTTCTCATAATCTTTATTTTTTAAGTTCGGGATAACTGATACGGGTATGGTAAATCGTCTTCAGCTTCTCTTTGAAAACCGATTTGACGATAGCGATATCCTTGAATGTGATAGGACATTCCTTGAAGTAACCTTCTTCCACCTGCGAGTCTATAATCTTATCCACCAGGTTGTTGATGCTCTCTTCCGTATATTCGGGCAGGCTGCGGGAGGCAGCTTCCACGGCGTCCGCCATCATAAGGATAGCAGTTTCGCGGGTAAACGGATTAGGACCGGGGTAAGTGAACAGTTCTTCATTCGGCTCCTCATCCGGATGCTCATTTTTCCAGGAGATATAGAAGTATTTCGTTTTTCCCCTGCCATGATGGGTACTGATAAAGTCTTTTATCACTTTAGGCAGATTATTCTTTTCCGCCAACTTCAGTCCGTCCGTCACATGGCTGATGATGACCTGTGCACTTTGCTCATAACTGAGGTTCTTGTGAGGATTGACGCCCCCCGACTGGTTTTCGGTGAAGAATACGGGATTTTCCATCTTTCCGATGTCATGATACAAAGCTCCGGTACGCACCAACTGACTCTTAGCTCCGATACGGTTGGCAGCTTCTGCGGCAAGGTTGGCTACTTGCATGGAGTGCTGGAAAGTGCCCGGAACAGTTTCAGACAAGCGGCGCAATAGCGGACTGTTGATATTGGAAAGCTCTACCAGCGTGACGTTGGAAGTAAAGCCAAAAGTCTTTTCCAGCAGGAACAGAAGCGGATAGGCAAACAGCAGAAGTACGCCATTGACGGTAAAGTAGGTATACATACTGCCATTCAGTTTCGACAGGTCATTTTCCGTTATCAGTTCAAAAGAGAAATAAACGGCAGCATAAGTAAGTATCACCAGTACCGCTGTCCGGAATAACTGTGAACGTTGTGACAACTCACGCAGACTGAAAATGGCAACCAGTCCGGCCGACAGTTGCAGCAATATGAACTCATGCGGAAAGCGCAGGCAGACGGAGCATATAAGTATCGTGACCACATGCGTAAGGAATGCCGTACGCGAATCGAGGAATACGCGGATGATGATAGGCAGCATGGCGTAGGGGATGATGTAGACATTATAGATATTGTTTGCCACCATCAGAGCCGTCACCACGCAATAGAACATGATAATTGTGAAAAGTAGAGACAGACTGCCTTTACGCTCATAATAATCCTTGCGGAACAAATCGAGATAGAGCATGAAGCATAGTATGAACACACTGACAAATAATATCTGTCCCGTCAGTATCAGGCGTTTCTGCCCGATTGATTCGCTGCGCTGGATAGACTCTTTGCGTAGGCTTTCAAGGATATTATAAGTTTCCTGCGTGACAATCTCTCCCCGGTCGATGATTTTCTGCCCGCTCACTACGATACCGTTTGCCCAGGCATAATTGTCGAGAGTTTCCTTCTTTGCCGTTTCTGTCCGTTGCTCGTCATAAGTCAGATTCGGATATAGATATTCGTTGAGGGAGCATTGCCGCAGGATATAAGGCGAATAATGAGCCGTATCTGCCGTGAGCAGATAGGAATAGGCATCTTTCACGGAAAACAGTTGCTCTGTGATTCGTTGGTTGGCAAGCTTGTCATCAATCACCATGATGGCGGTGGTGCTGTCTTTCTGTAATCTGTTGAGTTCCTCAGTAGAAACGATTCCCGCCTTATAGATTTCCGACAACCTTTTTTCCAGATAACGCATATAGTCCGAAGAAGGGACGACATCACGCAGATGGCTCTGGTAATCAGCTTTCAATTTACTCAGCACTGTCTTCTCAATGTTTTTATCTAATTGATAGTAAGGCTGAAAAGTGGCAAGAATACTATCCTGTTCCCGTTTTACGACGGCATCATCCTTATAAATAGGAAATTCGAAAGTAGCCATGAGCTGTCCGTACTTCCACGGCTTGTCTACATCGAACTGATAATTGAACTTGCCGTCACGTGGCAGGAAGTATACAATAACAGCTACTGTGCCGATAAAAATGAGTGCTTTGTATAGCAAATCTCTGTAAGAAAAGCTCTTTTTGGTCTTGTATTTATTCATATCGGTTGAATTTTTTGCGAAAAGTACAAAAAAAAACATTAGTGTG
>OLGD01001536.1_pt1 | contig 33226 bp, 19 predicted proteins | sample 1605311 | NCBI WGS metagenome assembly OLGD01 (sample SAMEA3888917, study PRJEB22519) | human gut metagenome | biome: human gut; feature: human-associated habitat; material: faeces | place: Denmark | collected 2010
CCCCCGATTTCAACAGGTATTTGAACGACAGTTCAAACTGGTTTACCGACGAGGGCAGAACGCGGCAATTTGAGGGAACTCTCAGTTCAGACTACAACGGAATAGTCTCGGGCGCAACCGTGATTGCGGTGACCGGAACGGATTTGGATTTAAATTCCCTATCGATAACCTGTGAAAACGGCGCGAGCATAACGCTGACTTTGGGAAGCTCCATAACGCTCGCGCAAGATCTGACGTTCGATATGAATTCGAGCGGCATTGGCGGGACTCTGGCGCTATACGATTCTTTTAAAGTCGGCGGAAATATGACGATAGACTGCTCTTCGATGGGTGGCGAGACGGCTTCTACGCCGACTTTTTCCCTGAGAGGGGAATCCGCCAACGCCCGAATGGATATAAGCGGCGACTTTTCCGTAAGCCTCGGAAGCCCGAACGCCGCAAATCTGCGCATGTACACGAGCTCGGACATCTCTATCGGCGGAATAATGCGCATGGACAACCTGCGGTGGCAAAATTCGAGCAAACAACACTACCACACTCTCGGAGGAATGTCCGGAAACGGAGACATCGTGCTCTACAACGGGTCAATTTCCATGAATCTGACCAACTCCACAGCGCAGGAAACTTCCCTCACATTCGGAACGACGGCGGAAAATTCGACATTTGACATTTCAATGAACGGCTCGGCTGCCGGACGGCAGACCATAAGGTTCCGCGCCGGAACGCCGGAAGGGACGGACGGCAACATAAACGACGTGACGGTCGGCTCCGGCAGGCTCGACCTGGGAATGCACTCCAACATGAAGGGCGCGCGACTCTCGCTTTCCGGAACCGAGGCTATATTCAGCGCGACGGCAAGCGACAGCGGGAATATAGGCACCGTCACGTTCAACGAGGGCGAATGGTACGCCGGCAAAATCGCCATAGACATAGAAGGCGAACTCGCCTACGACAAGATAGCATTCAACGGCAGGTTCGACAAAATCGGCAGCGACCGCGACATGGGCTTTGAATTTATATTCGACGCATACACTATGAGGGAACTCATCTCCGCGGGCGACGGGGAATTTATCCTTGAAGACGTGATAACCTACGAAACCGGCAGCTCAATGGCGGGCACGGTGTTTGAGGGAAACACAAGCGGAATACAGTGGGAGGCGGTCTTTGGCGACACTTCGCTTTCAGTCACTTTCACCGTCCCCGAACCTGCGGCTGTTGCCGCCGTCCTCGGCGCGGCTGCCCTCGCGTTTGCAGCTCTCCGCAGGAGAAGATAAACTGAACGGGCCGTTTCAAAACAATAAAAAAAGGCGGCAACCCCTCGGAGTTTGCCGCCTTTTTTACGGGTGGAAAAACTTTTCCGCCCGCGCCGCCCCAAAAGCGCTACTTTGAAAGCGGGCGGATTTTTATGTTTCTAAACTCGGTGGAAGCCGTTCCGTGCAAACCTTGCAGGCCGATTTTGCCCTTGGTCGGAATTTCGGACTTCTTGTGCTTGGTAAGCCACGCCGGAATATCGACGCCGTTGGGGCCCTTTTTGTTGTCCGTCCACTGGGAGAGGTCGATTTTTGAGGCGTGCTTCCCGTCGATCCATACGTCGATGTTCTTGCCCTTGCATACGACCCTCATCTTGCTCCAAACGCCGAGCGGAACGGTGGTGTCGTATTCGGGAAAGACGTGCCCGAAAATCGCGCCGTTGTGGGTTATGGGCCTGTTGGCATAGCGCGGGTCGGTGTTGTCTGCTATCTGTATTTCCATGGAGTTGGGAATCCAGTCCTTCGCATCAGTGCAATATACCACTATACCGCTGTTGGAGCCCTTCTCGAGCTTGTATTCGAGCTCTATTTCGAAATTTTCGTAATCGCCCTTCGTAAAAATTATCTGGTCTTTGTTGGACTTCAAAACTCCGTTCTTATCAAAACTCCAGACGCCCTTTTCATACACGGCGTCGGAGAGGTCGGGCTTGAAGAGGTCGGTAAACCCGCCGCTGTCGGATACTGCGGAAGAACATCCGCCGAGAACGAAAGCCGAGGCGGAAACTAAGGCTGCTATAAACGTTTTCATGCCCCAATTCTCCGAAGCGCAAAAAAATTTGCAAACAAAAAAGGCCGGCGGGCGGCGCCGCGGCCTATGCGGAACGCGCATTCATCAAGCGCCCCGCCCCGCGGAGATCGGCAAAGCCAATGCGCCTATCCCGCCTTGCCGGCAATATCGTTTTTTTCATTTCCGCAGGCTGGAATAGCCAATCCCCTCCCAATTGCCACCTGCTTTCGGGGTTAGGCTACATTCAGGCGAATATAGGAAATCCGCCAAGGGCGCGCGGCGTATTCGACATACGCGAACGGCATTGGCGGATTTCCTAATGCAGTTATTCTCCAAATAATCATAATGCGCGTCAAACTGCCGTTCAGGCGGGCGTTTGCGCCTGCGGGAGCATACTTGGAATACGCGACCAATGGCGCACCCATTCAAAACGGGGCGCCAGCGGCAGTTTCACGCGCCCAAGCCGATTAGGTAAACTGGGCAGATTTGAACCACTGAAAATGATCGGTTTCGAGCTCGTCTTTCGACGGCATCGGGTAGAAGAGAAGTTCGCCGCCCGCGCCGACGTAAAAGCCGCTGCCGACTGTGCGGTAGAGAATTTCGCCCATTGAGCGCGCCACAATTTTATTGTTTTTGCCGCCCTTTGTCCGCACGGCGTCAAGACAGTCGCGCAAGTGGTGGCGGTTGGTGTACGGGAGGTCGCCGAGGTCGCCGTTTACGGGGTCGCGCTCGAGATCGCCGAGCTTCATGTCGAAAAACGCGATTTTTTCAAAATGAACAAGCCGCTCGGAAGATGTAAGGCGCCTGGCGTATTCGGCGGGATTGAGTATGCTCGCCACCCGCGGGCGGCACGGAGCCAAATCCTGGTAGAGATATATCTTGCGCGACGGGTCGGGCTCGAAAGGCCGCTGGGAAAGTTCGAGCGCCTTGCCGTCGCTCGTGACGAGGTAGAGATTTTTGAACGCCGCCATCGGGACGTGTTCCAACACGCGGTAAACGGACAGATTCACCGACTTGTGCGCGCTGCCGTCTGCATGGGGCGAGCAAAGTTCGGCAAATTTGTCCATTGGCAGATAGTCGGATTCAAAATTCGGGTCGAGCTCGAAGAAAATCGCGGGATCGCAGTTGCGGCGGAACGCGCCGGTCGCGTAGTAGTTGCCGAACTCTTCGGGTGGGAGATTCGAGGCGATGAGGGCCTCGGGCACAAGGGATAGGTATAGGTACTGTTTCATTTTCGATCCTTGTTTTAATTTTGTTTGCGGAGAGCATTATCCGCCCCGCTGAAATCGAATTTAACGGCGCGCGGGAAAATATCAATTAAAATCGAACAAACCGGCGGCGTTTTGTTCCCGAAAACTGCAAAAAAAAACGCGGAACGGGCAATGCCGAACCGCGCAGAAAAAATTTTTACGGACTACTCGGAAAGCTCAATTCCCTCGGGGAGGTCGAGCTTTTTCTCGAACGAGCCGTCGGGGAGTTTCTTCCATTCGAGCCTGATTTTCCCCCGCGGCGTCGGCCATACGATGCTGCCGCTGTCCTCTATGAAGAGCGGGTTGAATGAAACTTTACTCCACGCGGGCGCGGTCTGCCTGATTCCGCCAAGTATGCGCGGCATCAGAAAGAGCGGGTGCGCGCTCCACGCGTGCGACGACGATATTCCGGAGTGGCGCAATCCGAAATTTTCAAAAGCCGTGCCGTAATCCGCCATTTCGCGCCATTTTTTGAGAATGTCGGCATAGACCTCCGCGCCGTGCCCTTCGTCCGCCATGAGGTCGTACAGGTACACGTGCCAATAGCTCGACGGGTCGGCGTGCGTCTTGAGCTCGCCGCGCAAAAACGGCAGGAGAATTTTCGACTTCGCCTTTTCAAAATCGAAGCCTTTCAGGTTTGCCATGCGCCCGAGAACCTGCGACTGGACGCCCTTCAAGGGGTTGGGCTTGCCGTCCGGAAGAATGCCGTCGCGCACGAGCCCGTCGGAATCGACGAGATTCTTTTCTATAGCCGCCCTGAGCTTTGCGGCGCGCGCGGAATACTTAGCAGCCATCTCCGCGCGGCCGGTTTCGGCGCACGCGCGGGATACGGTGTCGAGCGCGTACAGCAGCCAAAGGTTGAGCACGGCGGGATCGCCCTCCCGCTGGATATTGGTCCAGTCGAGGAACAGCCAAAAGCGCGGGTCGTAGGAGACGAGGCCTGTGGCGGGGTTCGTCGCGCCGTCGAAATACGAGAGTATCCCGTCTATGGTCTTTTCGTACTTGTCGAAAATCGAGTCGTCGCCCGTCTGCCAATAGTAGTCGTAGAGCGTCAATATCCATATAATGGAATAGTCCGGCAGTATGCAGTGGTGCGCCATCGTCGGGGCGTGCCCGTACGTCAGGCCGTTGGGGGCGGTCTGCATGGCTATCTGCCGTATGCCGCGCCACAAGAGCCGCGGGTCGTCGCAGAGCATAAAGGTGTTCCACGCCTGAACGCGCGCGTCGCCCCACCACTGCGCCTGCTCGCGGTGCGGAGTGTCCACATAGGCGTCCAGCGAGCACACGCGCTGGGTCTGCTCGCACGCCTTCCAGATTTTGTTCGCGAGCGGATTGGAAGTCTCGAACGCGCCGTCATGCCCGAGCGGATACGCCTCCCAGCGGAACGAAGGCCTTATTTCAAGCTCCGAATCGGGGTTGGCGCGCACGCGCAGCATCATGTAGCGCGCGCCCAGCGCGTGGTAAAACTCGTGGCGGTTGTCGCCCGCGCGGGCTATCATGCGGTTGGACATCGCGGGCGCCGAATGGGTCAGATAGGCGTTGACGGGCTCGAGCTTGTCCGAAACGCGCTCGACAAGGCACATGTCGATTATCTCCCCGCCCTTTGCGCCGCGCACTTCGAGAATCGGCACGCCGACAACGACTTTTCCGAAATCGAAAAGGTAGCTGCGGAATCCGCCCTTGGGCGACGGCGGAACCTTCAGGATTTCCGAATCCGCCGACGCCGCGCGGTGGGCGGTATCCTCGCGCGCGAGGAGCTCGCTTATATTGCGGCAGCGCTCGGCGTCTGACGCGGACTTGCCGGAGGCCTCGCCTATCAGCTTAAAGGGAATCATGCGCGACTCCCCGAGAGGGGTAAAGCGCGGCTCATAGGCGTAAAAGGGCATCTGGTTCCAGCTGCGGGAAGTTTCGGTGTTGACCCATGCGGAATCGTCGAAATCCGGAAGCTCCCATCCGTCGGGGTCGGAGCGCATGTCTATGTGCTCCTGGTTGTTCAACTGCATGGAGTACGGCGCGGTGTCCCTGTCGCAGGAATTCTGGCGCAGGCACTTGGTAGCCTTGCGCGAAACCACCTTTTTGCCGCCGCCCAAATCCACGCCGTAGAGGACGCCCGCAAAACCGGAACTGAGATAGCTGAAAGTGTTCCTGCCGGCGTTGTAGGCGCGCACGGCTATGGCGTTTTTGCCTTTTTTAAGGAATGGGGCTATGTCGATTTCGTCATACGGCCACGACTTATGGAAGCCGCGCGCGGGCCCCTTGCAGACGTATTTTCCGTTGACGTACAGGCGGTAGTTTTGGTCGGCGGTAATGTACATCACAGCCCGCTGCGGAACCTCCGATAACTCGAAAGTCTCGCGAAAGAGCGCGTAGGAATTGGTCACGTCGACATAGTTGGACGGAAACGGCCAAATCCAGCTTGCCTCTTTTAGAATCGGCGGGATATTCTTCCAGATCTCGGGAGTTTCCCTTATCGGATAGGAATCCCAAATGCGGACGTCATAGGCGTTGTCCGCGACGGCGGAAGGCGACGCGCCGGAACCGCCGGCAAACGCAGCCGAACACGCCCCGAAAGCCGCGGCAATTGCAAAAAAACTTTTCATACTTGCTCCCCTCTTTGGCTGAAATTGGAATTTGTTGTAAAATATTTGTTTTAGGGGCGCTTTTAAAAAATTTCAACACCAAAGTTAATGTTGACAAAACCCGCCTCCGGAAAGAACTTGAAAACGATGGAATCCAAAGCGGCATATTTCATAACCTCCGACGACGACTTCATCGCCGCCAACCGCGCGCGCGAAATCTTCGAGGAACTGTCGAAAGACGCGCTCGACGAAATGTCCAAAGAGGTTATAGACGGCGCCTCGCAAAAGGCAGAAGACGCCGAGGAAGCCGTTTTGCAAACGCTCCAGGCTGCGGCTACCCCGCCGCTCTTCGGGGGCAGAAAATTCGTCTGGCTGCGCAACGCAAACTTTTTCGGAGACTCCAAAATCCTCAAAAACGGTGGGGTCGCCTCAGCCCTCGGCAAGCTTGCCGAATACCTGAAAACGCTCCCCGCCGGCTCCGCGGCGGTCGTCATAAGCGCCTCGCCCGTCGACAGGCGCTCCAAAATTTTCAAGGAATTTGCGGCTCTTGGCGGCGCCGAAGACTACCAGTCAAAAGATCCGGTATCGGCGTGCGTTGACGTCATAGAGGCAGAAGCCCGAAACCTCGGGGTTCGCTTTGAACCAGGCGCCGCCGAAACGCTCGCCTCCATAGTGGCGGGCAATCCGAGAATGTGCGCCCAGGAGGCAAAAAAACTCGCGACCTACGCGAATTTCAGCGGAACTATCTCGCAGCGCGACGTCGCCGACATGGTTCCGATTTTCGGGGAAAGCGACTTTTTCGACATAACCAACGCTTTCTATTCCGGAGACCTCGACGCGGCGCTCGCGGTTTTGAAAAGGTATTTTTTCGCGAATAAAAAGGCGTCGGCGCGCCCGATAATATCGGCAATACAAAAGCAGAATTCAATACTCATACAGCTCAGGGCGCTGATGGATTCCGGAGAAATTCCGAAATTGCAAGGCCAGCAGCCGAGGGGCGCGATAGAGGCGGCGGGCGCAAAATACGCTGAAATTTTCAAGAATTGCGAAGAAAAGACGCCCTACAACGTGTTCTCGCAAAATGCGTGGTACGCGGGCGCAAAGCTCGCCCCGATAGCGGCAGGAACTACCCTGAAAAAGCTGATGGATTGCCAGATGCAAATCGCGAGGGCCTTTGAGGAACTCCTGTCGCCCGACGCGACCGACGAAACGGTAATGCGCGACTTCTTCGTCCGCGCCATGGCCTGACCCCCGTCCCAAACCGGAATCCAGCCCGCGGCGCTTTTAAAGCGCTCCTTCTCGCGCAAAAAAATCGCAACACCCGTATAAACTGCCGCGCCGCAGAATTCCGGAATCGCCCCGCGCAATATTGGCGGAAGAGGCGGCAAACTAAACCGCATTCTTCCGCAAAGCAATCCAGCCGCCGCGCCGGCGCGGCAGAGCAAAAATTTATCCCCGCTTCTTCCGCGGCGTTTTAATTCGCGCGCCCCATATAAAATACGGCGCGAATTTGCAATTTCCGCGCCATTTATCAAGCGTTTCGATTACGTTTTCCCGCGCAAGGCGGAATTTCAGAAGCGGGCGGTTAAGATTGCAAGGCAATGAAGGCAAGAACCGCTTTCGCCGCCGCTCCGCAAAATACAGGAATTATCCTCAAAAGGGCCGCCGAAGGTTTGCGGAGAAAAAACGCCCTCCGCCCCGTTAGAATTTTTCGGAAACGGCAGGGAAAATCGGGCAACGCAAACGGCGCGTCCGCCCCAAAAAATCTCCAGCCCGCCGATCGGAGATGTTAAGTTGACTCGCGGGCTCCGCCCCGTCTCGCCCCTTCGGGGTCTGCTCACTCCGCTCGCATCTCATTCGCGCTCCGCTTGAATTGACTCGCAAAAAATCCGAAAAACGGCATCTGAAACGCGCAATGCCCTATGCCCCGCTCCCGCGCGCAAAAAACAAAAAGCAGAAAAAAGAAAAAATATCCGCCGCCATATATTCGGAAATCCGCCTTTGCGCAGTCGCCATGAATAAAAAACGGCAACCGCCGATGGCGCACTGCGCGCTCGGCGGCTGCAACGGTCGGGAAAATGCCCGTTTTTTAACGTAGATTGAGAACCTGGACGTTGTATCTGGGCGAAGATTTGTTTGCCGGATCGTATACCAGAAGCATAGTTCTGGAATCGTCGGGCAACGATATTATATTTTTATAGCACGCCACCCATTTGCCTTTTATCCGCTTGGCGATTTGGCAAGTAATGCCCTCTCCGTCCTTTTTCTTTGGAGAAAATATGAAAGATTTGCCGGGGCCGATTATGCTCGTCTGCCCGTTGATGTTGAACGCCACGGACTGGCGCGTCATGTTCATAACGGCGAACTTGTTTCTGGGCAGCTGCTGGGGAGAAATATTCATGGGATAAAAACGCGCGTTGGAACCCGTTTTGAGCATGAGCGCGAACAAGTCACCGGAGCTTATCGGTATATTGAGAAGCCCCGCGGAAGAAAAGTTTTCGTCAGCTTCCGGCTTGTCTGGGTTTGGCGGATTCTCCTTGCGCTTGGCAAACCTCATATTTTTTGGCCCCTCGTATTTTATGGTCTTCATCTGGCGGGGGGCGATATTGAGTTCGCGCCATTTGCCGTCGGACTTGTACCAAAGGTTGGTATCGTCGACGGCAGTTCTGCGCGAGGATATTATGCCCGTGCCGAAGTCGGGCATTGAGATGGAATTTGCAAAACTCCATCTGTAAATTTTGAGAGTCACGCTCACGTGTTCTTCGCCCGAAGGCTTTTCCTCATCCTCTTTTTTATTCTGGTTGGCCGCGGCCGCCGCGCCTTGCGCCGGAACTCCTGCCGCTGCGGGCTGGGGCGCCGAAGCGGCAGGCTGGGGCGCAGGCGGGGTCTGGGCATTCGCAAAAACAGGCAGCAGTATAACCGCCATTACTCGGAGTGTGGATTTTACTGTCATGTACAAAAATTTTATCGTGAAAAAGGGGTAAAAAAACCGCGCTTTCCCCCCGAAACGCGGGGGAAAGCGCGGAAGATCAGATTATATTTCGCTGTCGTTGAGCCACCTGAACGAAACGACTTTGAACCTTCTGCCGAGAGCCTTGTTGAGCTCGCTGAGTTCGTTCGTCATCTCGTTTAGGTAATCCCTCTTGGAGGTGATGGTCTTTTCCTCCTGATGGCCCATTTCAAGCTCCCTGCCGGTCGTGTCCGTATCCTTCTGCCCCTCGTTCGACACGAGGGTATCCACGTCGATGTATTCCGGCATTCTCTGAATGACCATCTCGCACCAAGCCTTGCTTTCGACACTGCCCGTAATCGAGTTCTTGATCTCGCCGTACGCCCTGATCTTGAAAGTGTCTGAACGGACGGTGAGGAAAGAGCCGATTTTCGAGAGAATGTCCTGCTGCATGAGATACGCGGGCGCGCCGGTAGCCTGCGGGCCGATAGCGCCGCGCCAGTTTTCCCATACGTCTTTGGGGTTGGCGAACGCGCTGTAGCCTTCGGACTTCTTGATGGCTTCAGTCATATTGTTGTCGTCGTCGATGGATATGCAGAGCTCGTCGTGGAACGATGAGTTGATATTCGTGCTGTCGATGGCGGCCTGTAGAACGCCCTTCTGCATGTGTGTGACCTTATGGGTGCCGCCCCTGTCGTCGTATTCCTTTTCGAGGTTGTTCCTGTCGGCTTCCTCTTCGGGCATCGGCAGGGGATCCGCCGTAGTGCTCTGCCCGCCGAGGGAGTCGGTATACCTCTGTTCTGCGCCGATGTTGGAAACGACGCGGTTTACGAAGTGGGACATCGAGTAGAAAGGCCCTCTGTCCTTGATGTGCTCGACTATCGCGCAGGCGAGCTCTTCAATTTCGTCCTCGGAGAGCGAACGGTAGCCTTGCATGACGGTCGGGGAGTCGATCTGGTCGCCGACCTGGAATGCCTCAGCCACAAACGGGGCTTCCCAACGCAGGAACGGAACCTTGTCGGGCTCGGAATTCGGGCTGCCGCTGTACCCCTGCACCTCTTCGCCGTAATGGATGGAGAGTATTGCCTTCCACGCGTCGATATTCGTGGAATTGACATTGAAAGGCCCGTTTATCCACAACTTCGAGGCGTTTTCGTCAAACTGGTCCTCGGTTTCGATGGAGTCGAGGTCGCTTAGCTTTATGTAGTCGTCCTCATTTGAAGAGACATACTGCAACCTCGGATTGAGGGGGTAGGCGTTGCCCGGGTCGAGGCGCGAGGCGTCCTGCCTGTCGTCTATACGGTACGGGAGAGTCGAGAAGAAGTACTCGTCCCACAGCACGTTGTTGAGGTGCCAGGACATGTCGTAGATGGCGTGGCGATCCTCTTCAAAGTCGCTTTCGCGCTTGCCGTTCCAGTACCTGCTCTGCGTCCAGTTCTGGAGGCCGTCGTCTTCGCGGGGATTGGATCCGTCGAGCCAGGCGACGTGATAGGAGCGATCCGGAAGAATTCTGCTCGGGCAGAGCGAATTGCCTATGGCAAAGGGCGCCATCAGCGAATCCGGATATCCGATATGGTAGGAATTGTACCAGTTGTTGGTGCTGGTATTGTCCTGTTGGTTCCAGTCGGTCGCTTTGTACCAGCCGACACCGAACGACAGATTCGCGCTCGCGAGATTTGCGGGATTGGAGACCACCTCCGTGCGCCTGAGAATGTGGTGTATGGGCGCGGTTTCGGCGCCGATGGAATCCCTCATTCCAACGTATGCGTACCCTTTGGTGGGCATATTGATGCTGTATCCGACATTGCTCATGCCGTCGCCGACGCTCTCGTCCGAAGAGTATATTTGCGAGCTCGCCTGCATGTTGCTCGATATGCGGCCGAGGGTGTTGTAGACGAATTTGCCGTCCGTCGTGGCGGTCGCCGTCTGTTCGTTGGGAACGTCGCGCCCGCAGTACTCCTGCCCGAAGAACGTCGCGCGGATGTCACCGTTTACGAACAGCCTCCTGTTGAAGAAGGGCTGCGAACCGGGCATATTTTCGGCGTACGGCTGGGCGAATATGATGCCGTAGGGAATGAGCGTGGTCTCGTCGCCGCCCGCAGTGATCTGGTCGTGGAGGGTCTTGTGGTAGTTAAAATCCGTGCACTCCACCACCCTTCCGTTGAGATCGCCCTTTACGGATTCCGGAGAGGCGTCGCCGAGGAAGTCCTGGCCGTTGTTTATCTTCTGCCCGTACCACCTCCAATAGTTGGCGGAGTGCCTGCGCGGATTGAGAGCCAGCCAGTTGATGTAATAACGGGCGCGGAAAGCTTCGGAGCTTGTATCGTCGCCGCTGGTCTGGATTGCCGTGATGAAGTCTTTTTCGGCTGTGATGTCATTGAGTTCCGCTATTCCGGGTTCGTCGGTGTCGTAGAACTTTTCGAACGCGCGCAGCGAAGTCAGCCTGGAATTGTTGCGGATGTGTCCGGGCATGTGGAAGTTGATGCGCGAAGTATCCGCGCTGCGCTGCCCCTGGGTCGCGCTGTATACGAGCGTCGGATCGGGGAAGCTCTGGCGGGCGTTGCCGAGGAATATCCTATAACCCAATACCTGCGCCATCATCGGGGTGAAGTCCGTATACACGCCGTGGCCGGAATTGTTTGTGGAAGTCGGGATTTCCTCAAACTTGAAACCGTCGCGCTTCCAAAGCCAAACATTGAGCGTCAGCTGCTTGTGGTATTCGCGCGGCGACGGCTGGCGGTAGAAATACCTCTTGAGCCCTTGGGAAAGTTCCGGAAGCCTCTGGCCCGCCGCCTCGTAATTGGGCATATAAGCGTACATGGCGTAGCCTATGGGCGTCATGTTCGGCATGGCGTTGAGGGGGCGCGCGCCGCTTTTGTGCCAGCCGGTGACGTCCTGCATGTCTATATAATACTGCGATATGCTCGAGGGGGGAGTGTTGTTGTTCACGTCCCTCATGCTGTCAGTATAAGCGGGGTTGCAAACCGAGAACTTCGAGCCCGGGTTGAGGTCGAAAAGCACATTCGCATAGCGTAGCGAGGAATAATCCCAAGTCGCGCCCGAAGAGTATTTGAGGTAGTGCTCGGATTCCGGATGCGGAACGTCCATGTAGAAGCATCCGCCGAAAGTGCCGACTTCCTCATAGGGGAGCATGAGGGCGCGATCCTCGTAGGGAGTATCGTCCCTGCCCTGATATTCGACGACTCCGTTGGGGCCTATTTCATTCTGCTTGACAAGGCTTGAAGTGCCGGCGCTCTTTTCGGGGTCGCCGACGTAAGCGACAATTTCCTTCATCACGAATATTACCGCCTTGCCGGGCTCTATGCCGTCCTCGCTGTACGCCACGAATCTGAGGTCGCCCTCGAGTCCGCTGTCGCTATTCGTACTTACATTGTTGGAATTGTACGCGGCGATTCCGCGCTGAGCCCTGAACAGATAATTGTTCCTGTCGGTATTGCCGCCCGAATTGGGGTTGACGAACCTGCCGTGGTAGGCGGACATGTAGAGGTTGTTCAGATAGAGCGGAATCCTCGCGACTCTCGCCGACCATCTTCCGGTGTTGGTCATGGTCGTGAGGGTCTGGTCTATGCTCGGGACGATGTTGCCGGCGCCTATGATGCCCTTCCAATGGTAGCTGACGTTTGTGTTGTCGTTTTCCCAAGTCCTCGTCTGCTGCGAAACGGCGTTGGGGGCGATGATTTCGCCCGGAGCAACTGTGAAGGTATCGCCCCTGTTGTTGGTCGTGCCGTAGCCGAGGGGGAGTATCCTCTGGTCGTAGAAGAACGTCTTTGTGGACATGAAATACGGCAGCGGCGTATTTATGTCGTCGTTTGCCATCTTATTGTCGCGGTAGGTGAGGGAGTTGTTGACGCTGCCGCTGTCCCACATCCATGCGGTGATATCGTCCGGCGCCGTCCAGCCCTGCACGCCCTGATTCCAGATGCCGAGGTTCGAAAGCTTTATGTAAGTGCGGCGCATTTCGTTGTCGTTGCCGATTACCTGGGTCGCAAGCGACGGGATGAGTTCCGTCCTCAAGTCGCGCAGGCACTGGAAGTTTTCGCCCGAACGGTACCCTACGGCAAACCTGAACGAGCCAATCGGGTGCTGTTCGGCGGCATTTACCTGCAAAATGTAATAGCTGTCGCCCGCAATCTTGGTGTCATAGGGATTGTAGAGTATCAGCATGGGAATGATGTGCAGCCTCACTCCGTACCGCTGCGAGCCGTAGTGCACAAAGGTAGGCACGTAAAATATCTGGAAACGCTTTACTACGGGCTTGAAACCGTGCCTGTCGTCGGTCTGAATCCTGTCTTTAAGCTTTCCGGCGGCGGGGTCGTTTTCAGCCCTCAAATTGTAATACGAGCGCAGCTGCGACCACAGCGGACCGCCCGGATCCTTAAAGAGGAACTTGTCTGAAAAGAGCTCATCGAGCATTGAGCCTATTGTGGACGCGCCCTCGTAATCGCCGCCGGAAAGGTCGTCGTGGACGAACATCTGCGGGGGGAACATGTGCCCGAGCCCGTTGTTTATCCTGCTCTTTTCGCTCTGTGGCTGAATGCGGGTTTGGGAAATATTCTTTCCGATCATATCGTCCCAAAGGAGCGGATAGGCGGAAGTCTTGTACTCGTAACCCGCCGTGCCGTAGGGGCGCGGGAAGTACTCGGGAGCGTTCTCGTTGAGCTTGTCGCCCGGATCTTCCTCCTCGTTGCCGTAGTCAAGGCGTGTGAGGCCGAGAGAAAGGTCTTTCTTGAAACCGCCCTCGCGCACGTTTATGAGCAATCCCTTTGTATTGAAAGTCACGCCGTGGAAGAACAGCTTGGCCAGCTGCGTCGTTGAGGGAACATTGGCGGACTTGAGTATGTCGATCTGCTTTACGTCGGTGAGATTGCGCAAAGTGGCGATGGAGTTCGGGTCGGCAGACTCCTCGTCGGTGTTGATTTCAAACGCCTTTATGCCCGCCCCTCCGGACACCGGAACTGAAAGCCCGTTTATGCCGGAATAGAACGGCAGGCTCTGCATCCTGTAATCCACTTCCTTGAAGAGGGTGATGTAATTTTTGGGGGCAATAGCATTGAGGGAAGCCTTTTGGCCCTCGTCGGCGACCCACCACGCTATGCGGGTCTGCTTACCGTCTTCCCTGACTTCGTTGGTGATGGGATTGGGGTCGTTTTTGAGCGTGACTATGGGCGCGAGAACATGGCCGTTCTTGCTTGTCGGGTCGTCGGAAGACGCGGTGGACCCCTCCGCAACCGCCCTCACGTACTGGCCGGGATTGAGCTTTTGCGTCGGCTTGTACTGCAAGTGAGAACCCGTAGTATCTTTTTCGTCGCGAACCTTGTTGCCGGAAACGAGCCAAGTGACGGCCTCGTCAACCGTCCTTCTGATGTAGTCGTCGCGCTTCTCCTCTTGGCCGATTTTGTCGGGCTGCAAGCGAATGTGGCTGTACCACACCCCGACCCAGTTTCTGTTTTCGGAAATGGGGTCGTCGGAAGATATGTTTTCGACCTCTTCGCGGTCTATTTCCATCGGCTTCTTCCACCACTCGTACTTCTCGTCCTGTTCGAGCTGTTCGATGCCGGCGGCAAGTTGCTTTTCAAATATCATCGCGTTGGCGGATATGCGCTGGTCGGGGCCGAGCGTCTCCTGAACGCGCGACATCGCCTGATAGGCCGCGAACTTTGCCGCCTGCCTTGCCTTAAAGTCGTACAAAGACTGCCTGCTGAGCCTCAATTGCTGCTGAACCATCGTGGCCAAAGTGACCACGAGCAAAACCATGAAACCCATCAGTGCCAATGAAAGCACTAGCGCAAACGCCTTCCTTTCGCGGGGGCGCCGGGTATGCGCGTTTTTGTATGAGGTAAAAGGGTAGTTCATATGCCTTGAGTAGTTAAATCCGCCCGCTTTTGAACGCAAGCAAATTTTTTTTGCCGTTTCCGGAGAGCGCGGCGCCGATCTGAAAATCCGATTCGGGCGCGCGCCCCAAACTTTTTTCTATTTGTAAGACGGAAACTTGGCGGATTGCCTGCCGCCCGTTTCCCTCCGTGCGCGGGAAAATATTCTCCGCTTTTTCTCGAGCCGGATGGGCGCCGCCCAAACGCCCTTTTTTCTTTCAATCAAAGCGCCGCAATGAAATAGAGCCGCGCATTTATTTTATCGGCGCCTTGCGTCTGCCATTAAAACACCTCCGCAACAGGCAAAAAACGAACCTCCCATTAGAGGTTCGTTATAACACACAGAGTTTGTTCTGAAAAACCGCGGGTTCCCGATTTGGCGCAATGCTTTTGGAGCTAAAAACGGGGCGCAAGCGAAACAAAGGGTCGAAGCGTATTAGACATACGCGAGAGTCTTTGTTATCGCGCAGCAACTCGTTTTTAGCCCAAAAGCATTCGCCAAATCTACCAGTTGTGGAATGCGTCCCCGTCATAGAAATCGAGGTTGTCCACATACGGCGACCATTCGTCTTTCGCTCCCTTTTTGCCGAGCTTGTTGTGCCTGTATTTTTCTGACGAAAATAGCTTGAGGTCTTTGCCGAGGCCGACGTTCATGTTGTCGAATATGCCGTTCCAGACGCGCGCGACCTTCTCTTCGTTCCAGACTCCGGACACGTCGGACGGGGCGACCGTAAAGCATATGTTGGCGCCCGTCGTCTTGTCCACGGCGCCGAAGAGCGCGGGAGAGGTCGCCCTCATCCAGTCCGGCGCGTTTTCGATTACGGGCAGTTCGCGCGCGGTTCTGAAATACAGGTCGGCGTCGGCGATTCCGTCGAAGAGCGGATCATTCTTGGGAACGGAGGCGCGGAACATATTCTTTTTGCCGATTTTCGCGCCCGAGCCGAGAATGCCGATATCCGCCCCCGGGAGGGCGACCACGGCGACGGAATTTCGGGAAGACGCGATTTTACGAACCGCGTCGGCGAGCTTTTTCGGTGCGTCCGCGCCGAGGACTATGACCTGCGCCGAGCTCAGATTCCAGGCGTCGCGCTCGCCGACCCTCGAGTATTTCATTCCCATTCTGTCGAGAATTTTCGCGCCCGCATCTCCGCCGGCATACGCCGCGCGCTGGGGTCCTACGGGAAGGTAGCGGTTTGACATTTCCTTTAATATGTTGTCCGCAAGCAAGGTTGCCGCGGGGTCTTTGCCGTAGCGCGAAGTGACGTCGAGCTGGCAGAAGAGCACGATCCCGTGGCCGCGGCGCATTTCGAGAAGCGACGAGTGCATGAGGTTGAACCCGCAATCCACCACGGCGGTAAAATTGCCGTAGGAGGGCTTGCGGATTACGTTGCCGCTGACGATCCCGCCGTTGCCGCACTTCCACTTGGAGCGCGGGTAGTGGGGGGAATTTTCGTCCGAAACGACATACTCCTCGACGGTGTCGGAGGAGCCGCGCCAATTTGCAAGGTCGGCGTCTTTGAGGCCCGCCACATAGGGGCTTTTCGGCGAGCGTATGAAGGCGTTGCGGTAGCTCGGCGACTCGAACACAAAGTTGCCGACGTTCGCGGACGCCTTCTGCTCGAACACGAGAACTTTCAGCCCCCTGTCTATGAGCTTTTCCTCCTCGACTTTCGCGAGCAGCTCCGACGGCTTTTTGCCGAGCGCGTTCTGGCCGACTATCAGAAGCCGCGCATCCGCGAGCTCCCCGAAAGACTTGATTTTTCTGAACGGCATTCCCGCCTTTTCGAGAAGTCCGGCGGTGTTGCCCTTCGGGTCGTAAAGGGCTACGGAGGCGTCGCGGAAGTCGGGCTGAACCCTCTTCGGGAAGAATTGGAGAGCGAAGGAATCCTCCTTTATCAATACTCCGTCCTTGAAGGCCCCGAGCGACAAAACCGCGTCAGTGCGCTTGGCGACGCCTGGGGCGGCAAGCGCAATCGGGAATTTTTCCAGGCCTCCGGGCTCCACTGTCTTTTCAAATTCTCCGGACGCCGCGGGGAGCGGCTCGCCGTCGAGCCGCAGTTCCCATTTGAACGACACCGTCTGGGGCGAGGTTCTGTCGTTTACCACAACGACGCTCTTGGAGAATTTTTCGCCCGCGTAAAAGGCGTGGTCTTTGGAGGTGAAGTTTGCGGGCTCGCCGCCTATAAAAATCAGCAGCGGCTCGAAAGCGTCCCTTACAGCGTCGTGAAGATTGGCCCTGAGCGTGTAGTCGGAGAGCAAGTGCCGCTGGGTCTCGCTCCAGCCCGTCGGATTGTCGGGGCGCAGCCCGGGGGATTTTGCGCCGCCGCCGCCGACTTGGTCGAACACGACATTGTGGTTGTCGTAGGTGACCGCCGTGTGGCACATGTCGCGGCCCCCGGGGAAATCTCCGAGAGCCGACATGTCGTAGCCCCTCCAAGCCTTGACGACGCGCCCGTAGAGCATCTCGGAAAGCCTCCTTATGTTCTCGTTCGGATTGGCGTAGGGGGAGTACTGCCACTCGTCGGAATGCGGCACGGGATTCGTCTCGGCGGAAAACACCCCGTCGCCGAAATATCTGGCGGCGTGCTCCGCGCCGAGGCTGCCGACGGACGGATTGTCGAAATGCCTTATCTGCGCGGGATACGGGAACGCGGACTCCACCACCATAAGCGGCCTGCCGCGCTTCTCGGACCACTGGCGCGGCCAGTCCTCCTGCTCCTGCAACGGCGTGCCGTACGACTGGTAGTTCATTGAGGTGAAAATTTTTCCGGACGCACCGCCCGCGTGCTGGAAGAGCTCGCGCGACCAATCGAGCGAGCGCATAAGCCTTTCGGCGGTCTGCGCGCGGCGGCGGGGCTCGCGCTTAGACGGCGGGTCGTAGTCGTAGTCGGTAATCTTCGCGGGATCCTGGTTCCACGGATAGGAGCACGTGTTGAAATCCGTATACCACATGAGTATCGACGGGTGGTTGCCGTAGTGCTCCAAAAACCTCTCAACCTCCCTGGAATACACCTCCATTTCCTCGTCCTCGTACGGGGGCATCTGGAAGAGGTTGTAGAGCCCCGCTCGGTCGCACTCGCGCAGGTACTCGGGCCACGCGACCTGCGAAGTCTTCCCGAACGGGTCGAAGCGCACGGTGTCGTAGTTCATGTCCTTTATGTGCGCGACGTACTGGCCCATGGAGTTGGGGTGCCCGAAGTATTGGCGTAGCCTGCCGAGCGCGGGGGAAGTCCACATGCGCATGCGCATCTTTTTGCCGTTCATGCGGAATTCGGAACCCTCAACCCAGGCCTCGCGGAACCCGAAATCCTTTGCTGGATACGAATCGGCGAGCTTTGAATCCGCATACAGGGAAACCTTCATCTCATAAAGATTGGGGTTTTCAACGTCCCACAGGACGGGATTTTTCCACTTCCCCGAGAACTTCACGGCCTGTTCGCGCGCGCCCGTGAGGTCGAACTCTTCGGAAAAAGTCTTGGGCTTGCCGTCTTTTCTCTCAAAGGAAAATTCGACTTTCGCCGCGCCTTTCAGCCCCGACGGGTTTTGAACCCGCGCGAGCATTGCCACCCGCCCCTCCCGATAGGACGGCAGCGCGAGCGCCGACGACAAAAAGACGCGCGACGGGGACTTCTCGAGCCAGACGTCGCCGATTGCGATTTCCGCGTGGTCGCCTATGCTCGGAACCCCGCGCCAAAGGCCGACGTAGGCGCGGTCTATGAAAACCGTGAGCAGGTTTTTCCCGTCCGGAGAGAGAATGTCGGTGACGTCTATCCTGCGCGCGTTGGGAACGACCGTAAAGCATTTGAAATCCTGCCTGAACGAATCTATGAGCTTTCCGTTCAAATACACCCTACCGTAGTCGCCGTTCAGATTTTCAAAGTTGAGGTAAACCCTTTCGCCCTTCAAGTCGTCGGGGACTTCAAAAACGCGCTGGTACCAGCCCGCGCGGTTTTCTATCAGGCTCTTGCCGTTCCAGTACTGCGATGGCCTGCCGAGCTTGCCGTTCTCCGGAAGCCACAGGTTGTAGAGCGGAGACCTGAAGCTGCCGGGCACCCGCATGTACCCGCACCTTGCGCCCTCCGGAGCGTAGGAATATTCGTTTGCCAGCCAGACCCTCCAATAGCCGTTGAGGCACACGCCGCTCCTCGCGCCGTCCGAGCGCCTCGCCGCGTCTTCAAGCGACCACAGGCCGTCTTCGAGCGCGTCCGTCTTTGCGTCGGCGAGCTTCGCGGCGTCTTCCGCCGACGGGAAGCCGGAATTGGGATACGCCGAAAAGCCGTCAGCGATTTTCGCCGACGAAATTTTGTCGAACGCGGCATTTGGTATCGAGCCCTGGAAGGAGTCGTCTATATAAAATTCGAGAGATTCCCCGCTCCGCCTCACGGAAATTTTGTGCCGCTGCGCGAGATTCAATACGCAAGCGGACTCCGCCGCAGCCTTTTTGCCGCCGCCGTCGTATACGAACGACACCTTGCCCGACGCCCCCATGGCTACGAGCGAAAGCTTCGACGAGCCCGAATCGAGCTCCAACAGCTTGCGCGGGCCGGCGTACTTCGCCGTCTTGCCGCTTGTCACAAATTCGGCGGAGCCGCCGGAAAACGGAATGATGTCAGGGTTGAGCGCCGACATCGCGGAGTCGGAACCCGAAGTCGAAAGCGCGAAGATCTCCGCCGCCGGAAGAACCCTGTCGAATATCCTGATTTCGTCGTACAACCCGTTGCCGACCTTCGCCTTGAAGCGGTCCGACCCCGCGTTTCCGAGCCAGATTGACGGCGACTGCCTCTCGAGTTTTTCGACGCGCGACGGGTCGGCCTTCTTTCCCGCCAGCCTGCCGTTTATATACAGTGCGGCCTCGCCCGTTTTAGTGCTCCACGAAAACGCCACATGCGCCCATTCGCCCTGTTTGAGGACGTTTTTGCGCAAAATCTGGAGCTGCCTCGGAGGGCAGACGCTGAGCTCCATATACCCTCCCTTGCCCTTAATGAAGTAGAAACGGAAGTTTTTGCCGTTCGCGGTAAACACCGGAATGCTCTCGGGGTCGGTCTCCTTCCAAAACGGCTTGAACCAAAACGACACCGTGCCCTCGTTCCAGTCAGCCTCGGGCAGTCCCGCGAAATTTACCGCAGTCACCTGGTCGTAGGCGTGGCGCTTGACTTCCAGCGCCTTGCCCGACACGCCCGCGACATAGCCCGACTTGCCGTGCACCACGCCGCCTTTGAGGTTTCCGCCGTCCGAACCCACGACGTCGGCGGAACCGTCGAGCGGCATATAAAACAACGGCTCCGACGCCGCGCATGCGAGCGGCGAGAGCAAAACTGCGAGGGCGAAAACGGATATTCGGCTGTTCATAAAAATATATTAAAATCGGAACAAAACTGTCTTATAAATCCGGAATATTAAGAAAATCGCAGGCGGGGCACAAGGAAAAAGGCGGGCGGGAACGCCGAAAATCCGGCGGGAAAGAATAGAATATTTTGAAATGGCTCCGGAAACGCATTGAAGAAATAAGGGATAAGGCGGAAGCGGCGGATAAGCATTGATTTTTTGAACTTGACTACATTTTTGCCGCCTCGAAAATAAAAAGCGTTTATTCTCGGGGGATTGCGCGCATTTCGTTTGGCGGAATTTGCCCGCAAACGCACCGACAAAAATAACCTTATTTTCGGCATGGCTTCCGGCCTATTTCCCAACTCGCCGGATTCCGTGCGCCAAATTGACATATCCATGAAAAACAGCATCGCCATATCGGCTCTCATCGCCGCCGCGGCATCAGCCGCATTCGGCGCTGAAACGGTGATAAACTATCCCTCAGGCGGAACCCTGCCCTTTGAAGGGAACACTTCGTCGCTGGAAATAAACATAGACGGCGACACCAACGGATCTATCGTCGCCGTGAAACCGTCCGCCCAGATAGGGGTACATGGGCAGGACGCCCTCACGATCAACTACAATTCCGGAACCACGCTGTACTATCTTTCGAGCGTCGGCTCGGAAGGGGCGATTAACGGCAACATAAACGTAAACGTCGCAAACGGCAGCTTCAACAACCAGACTTCCTCCCCCAAAATAACGGAGTCGGTAATCGGTACCGCCTACGGGCAGTCGTCCGCCGTAATAAGCGGAAACGTCAATGTTTCCATCACCAACGGCGAATTTTACGGCAACGTATTCGGCGGCGGCGGCGCGACCGTAAGGGGCGACACGAACCTCGTAATCTCGGGCGGCACATTCAAAGCCGAAGACGGCGTGTTCGCCGGAAATTCGTGGGGCGGCGTCACGGAAGGCAACTCCTCCCTCAAAATCACAGGCGGCGACTTCGCCGAAGCGAATGTCTACGCCGGCAACCACAGGACGGGGTCGGCTTTCTCCCAGAATATCATAAAGGGAAACGCGAGCCTCGTCGTGGAGGGCGGGACTTTTAAAAACCTCAACGGCGGCAGCACCGACGGATTTTTCTCTTACCGCCTTGCGGGGAAAATTGAGGGCAATACATCCATCGTCATCAGGGCAAACGACAATATTGTCATAAACGGCGACATCAACGCGTCGTCGGGCTTCGTTGACGGAAACGCGGAAGTCACATTCGTCGGCGACGCAAGCAAGCTGACGTTTGCGGGCAACGTAAAGGCGGCGTCGGCGTCGGGAAACAACGGCGCTCTCGGCGGAAGGGCGTCCATAAAAATCGGAACCGCGGAAGAGGCGTTTACGGGCGGCTTCAACGCAAAAATAAACGACGGCTTCGCGAGCCTTGAAGTCTCCAACGCTGACACGGAGGTGAACTTCGCCAACGCCTTCAACGTCGAGACCCTCTCGGTTGAAAGCGGCGCGAAAATCGGGCTCGCCGAGGGCACGTCCTTTGAAAAGTTCAGCATAGTCTTCGAAGGGGAATTTTCCGGCGGAGAAACGATAGACTACGCGGACGTGCTCGCCGACGCCGAAACCCAGACCGTCGTGTTGAGCGCAATCGAAAGCGGGGCGCAATTCACCGTTTTCGGCGGCGATCAGGAGTGGTCTACCGTATTCGACAACGGGCAGTTTACAGTCGGCGCGGCAATCCCCGAACCCGCCGAATTTGCGGCATTCCTCGGAATATTGGCCATATTCTGCGCCGCGGCGCGCAGGCGCTAAGCGCAACAGAAAAAAAGAAAGGCGGCTTCCAAATCGGGCCGCCCTTTTTTTGCGCCGCGCAAAGGGAAGTTTTTCAATAAAGCGGGCGCTTCCATAAAAAACGGCGCTTTTGACGCGCCGAGGGCATGCAATGCGCCAAGCGGGGCGCAAAAATTTTGCCGCGCCGAAAGAAAAAATTTTCTCCGGCGCCGAAAAAAAACGGGCGGAGCGGGAAAATTCCAACGCTCCCGCGCGGCGGGCGGGCGCGAGGCGCGCATTTGGCAGCCCTCCGAATGCGCCCCTACCCGCCCAGGCCAAACGACGCGTCGTAGTCTTTCCACACCGGATCCAGCCCGCGCGCGCGCAGGGCGGCGGCGAACTCCTCCGGAGTGCGGGAGTCGTCTATGTGGAACTGTTCGCCGCTGTCCGCCCTGTCGGCGTATCCTCCCGGCTTGGTGCTGCTGAACGCGCTCATCTGCGTGACGCCCAGGCCCATCACCCCGTCGCGGAATTTGCGGCTCTCGCGGGTGGATACGACTATCGCGAGCCTCGGCAAGAACATGCGCAGCGCGCAGATTATCTGGACGGTCTGCCGGTCGGTGGGGATATTGCCGGGAGCGGGAATGTAGCCGCTCGCCGCCGGCCGCATGCGCGGCAGCGACACCGAAATCTGGCTCCGCCACGCGCGCTTGAAGAGAAATTTTGCGTGCAGGGCGACGGCGAGTATTTCAAAGCGCCATTCGTTTACGCCCAGCAGGGGGCCGAGTCCGAGCTTGCGCATTCCCGCCTCCGCGCCGCGCTCGGGAGTTCCGAGCCTCCACCAGAACACGGATTTCGGGCCCGACGGGTGCAGGGTCGGATAGACCTTTTCGTCGTACGTCTCCTGAAACACTGTCAAGCCTTCGCAGCCGGCGCCGACGTATTTTTTGTAGTCGGCAACCCGCGACGGCGCGATTTCTATGGAAACCGACGGCATTATGGAGCGCGCAAGGCGTATTATCTCCTCCATATATCCGGACGATACGAGCTTCGGGTTCTCGCCCGCCACAAGCAGCACGCTGCGGAAGCCGAGAGCGCGGATGGCAGACAGCTCGCGGCCTACCTCCGGCACCGTGAGAGTCCGGCGCTCTATGTCGTGGCGACGCGCAAACCCGCAATAGACGCAGTTGTTCACGCACTCGTTGCCCACGTAAAGCGGCGCGAAAAGGCGCATGGCGCGCCCGAAATATTTTGAGGTTATCGACGCCGAAATGCGCGCCATACCCTCCAACTCCGCCTCCGCCGCCGGAGATATGAGGGCGGCGAGGTCTTCGAGCGAATCCGCCCTGCCCTTCGCCACCGCCGCGCGCGCGGTTTCGGCGGGGCAGTTTCTGGAATACTCCGCAAGCGAGTGCAAATCGCGCGAGCGCAGCTCTTCGAGAAATGTCGCTTTCATGGCTATTCGTCGAGAAATCCCGTAAGCGGGCTCGTCGCGCTCGCGCGGGAGAGCCTCGCCGCGGCTCCGGAAAGGCGCGCGGCCCTGCCCGCGCGCACAGCGAGGGAAAACGCGCGCGCCATTTCAACGGGGTTTGAGGCGGCGGCTATCGCCGTGTTCACCAGCACCGCGTCGGCGCCGATTTCCATAGCCTGCGCCGCGTGCGACGGCAGCCCGATTCCGGCGTCCACCACCACGGGCAGATCCGCCTGCTCGACGATTATCTCTATCTGCGCGCGCGTCTCCAGCCCCCTGTTTGTGCCTATGGGAGCCCCGAGCGGCATGAGGGCAGCCGCCCCCGCGTCTTGCAGGCGCATCGCCAAAACGGGGTCGGCGTTCATGTACGCCATTACCTTGAAGCCCTCTTTGGCGAGAATTTCAGCCGCTTTGAGGGTTTCCACGGGGTCGGGCAGAAGGTAGTTGGGGTCTGGGTGTATTTCGAGCTTCACGAAATCGCCGAAGCCCGCCGCGCGCCCGAGCCGCGCTATCCTCGCCGCTTCGGCGGCGTCGACCGCCCCCGACGTGTTGGGGAGGACGAGGTATTTGGACGGGTCGAGATAGTCCGCCAGATTCGCGTACTCGTCGGAACCCGAGAGGTTCACGCGCCTGAGAGCGACGGTCGCGACGGAAGCCCCCGAAGCCTCGACGGCTTCGGCCATAATTTCGGGGGACGAAAATTTCCCCGTCCCCACAAAAAGGCGCGACGCGAACTCGCGCCCGCCGATTGTAAGTTTGTCGGTATTGTCCATATTAAAAAAAACGCGGGCGCGGGCGAAACCGCCGCGCGCCCATTCCCTTTGCCCCGCAGCGCTACCGGCTTTCGGCGAAATCCGTCGCGAGCTTCATGTATTTGGCGGCCTCCGGCGGAACCTCGATTCTTATCTTCGCAAGATCCGCCACAAGAGAGGCCGGATCCCGCCCGCGCAGCTCGTATATCTCCCTGAAGCCGAGGTCGAGAAGCGCGCGCGCTCCCGCGACGTCCATGCGCGGAATCCGCATGAACGGGCTTTTGAGGGCCGCGTAGTCGACCTTGCGCTTTTTCTGCGGGCGCGGCATTACTTTTTCGCCGCCTCTATGTTTTCGAGCACACGCTTCGCGCGCGCGTCGGAGGAAAACTTTTTTGCGCCCTCCTCTATGAGCTTCAAAACCTGCGCGTCCTTGTAGAGCAGGTCGGAGTTTTTCCCGAGAGCCGCCGCGTAGAACATGCCCGGGTTTTCGTTGCGAACGGCATAGAGGATTAGCCCCGCCCTGACCTGCGGGAGAATCTCCGCCTTTTCCGCGCCGTCTTTGAACATGTTCCAAACGTCCTCGTTCTTTGAGAGGACGAACAGCTCTATGCCGTCGAGAACCGCCGCCTCCTCGCCGAGCTCACGGGCCTTCTTGATGAGGTTAGCCGCCTCCATAACCCCTCCGACGCGGTAGGATACGAGCGCCTTGCCCCTGAGCGCGAGCGCGTTTTCAGGCTCGGCCTTCAAAATGCCGTTGTAGATTTCGAGCGCGAGCGGCCAGGATTCCATCAGCGCGGCGGCGCGCGCGGGCACGACGCTCGCAGAGGGCGTCCACAGCTTGCGGGAGCCCAAGTAGAGGCGCAGGGTTGTGGACAGCGCGTCGGGAGTGGCGGAAGACAGGAGCTTGCGCGCGTCCGCCGCGCCTACGAGCTCTTTCACAAGCGCCTCGTCTGGCTTTTTCGGGTCGCGCAGCGCGTAGACCATCGCGATGTTGAAAGATTCGAGGTTTTCCTTGGCGAGCTTTTTGACCGCCGGCAGGTACGGGAGCATTTCGTCCGGCTTCTGCGCCATTATGCATACGGTCGAGACGTATACCGCCGAAGGCTCGTCGCCGAGCTTGTACGCCTTTTCATAATAGCCCTTTGCCGCGTTGAAATCCCGCGAAAGCATCGAAATGGTGCCGAGCGTGCGCAGGGCCCTGACGTTGTCCGGGCGCGCCTTCAAAAAAGTTTCGAGCAGGGATTTGGCCTTGGGGAAGTCGCCGGAACCCATATAGCAGACAGCCACCGGCATGAGTTCTTCGGGCTTGTAGGCGGAGGGGTCGGCCTCGTAGCTTTTTATCGCCGCGGCGTTGGCCTCGCGGTCGGAGAAAACCGCGGGCGATTCAAACAGCTCCGTCTTTGAAAAGGACGACTTGTCCTTTAAAAGCTCCGGAGATGGAGCCTGCCCGAACGCGCAGGCGGCGAAAGCCAGAGACGCGGCGGCGGCGAAAATTTTGCGTATTTTTTCTGTCATTGTTTTTCCTCGTTCAATATGTATGAGCGCGCTAGACCCAATGCCGATAGATTGGACTCAATTTTCCTGCCTGCAAGCCATTTTTTGGGAAGCAAATCCACGCTTCCGCCCGTGAAAACCGTCTTTGAGGCTATATCCCCGCGCGGGAAGTATTCGCGCTCTATGTCCGATATTATGCCGTCGGCGAGCTTGCAGAAACCCTTGGCGCAGCCCACGTACATGGCCTCCACCGTGTCGCGGCCTACCACGAGGTCGAAGTCCGCCTCGGCGGGGTTTATGCTCGGCAGCTGCGCCGCGCGCTCCGCAAGATAGTTCGCAAAGGCGTGCATTCCCGGGGCTATGGCGCCCCCCGCGTACCTGCCGCGCGAATCAACCAGGTCGACCGTCACCGCCGTTCCCATGTCAACCGATATGTACGGGGGCTCGAAAAATATCGCCGCCCCCACCGCGCCCGCTATCCTGTCGTGCCCGAGCTGCGCGGGGTTTTTCATGTCGATTTCTATCGGCGAATTTTCGTGCGTGAGGCGCATTGCGCGGCAACCTCCGGCGCGCGCGGCGCGGTCGAACTCCGCAGACCTCGCGGGCACGACCGAACACCACGAAAGCGCCTCGGCGCCGCTCGATTCAAACAGGCGGCGGCCCGCGAAAATTTCCGCGAAACCCGCGCTCGGGAAATCCGAACTTTCGAGCACCGAATACGCCGAGCCGTCGAATGCCACGAGCGCACAATGCGTGCGCGTGTTGCCGATGTCCACGCAATAGATTTTCCGCAAATTTTCCATTTAAAAGAAAAACCCGCTAAGAGCTCTGAGGCGTCTCGTCGGGTTTTGAAATTTATGTTGCGGCTCGGGAAGCTATGCGCGCCCCCTGCCGGACTGCGGGAGATATGGGGAATGAAATCAGTAGTCTTCCACGGTGACAAGGCCCCACGCAAAGGAGGTTCTGTCGCCGGAGGGAAGTTCCATTCCGCAAGCCTCTTCAGTCCTTATGGTCATCGACGTGTCGGAAGTCGGGGTGAAGCATCCGGGCTCATAGGTGTAGAGACCGAAGAACGTGCTCTTCTGGTGAGCGGTTCTGTCGTTGCCCGTATTGCAGCCGCCGAGTACCGCGCCGGCGATAACCATGGAAATGAGTGCTAATATACGAAGTTTCATGGAAGCCGAATTTATGGATAGCCCGCGCAAATGCAATCTATTTTTTTATTTTTTTTGCGTTGCGGGAAACTTTCCGGACGCATATACATTTATACATACAGGCGAGCCGCGCAAAAGCCGCGGGGGTTGCGCCCGCCTCGACGGGCGCGGCTTTTTTAAATTCAAAACTGACACGACATGCAATACAGATTCCACGACGGCGGAAAATTTTTAAAATGCCGGATTGCGATAGCGGCCGCAATGTTTGCGGCGTCTGCGCTGCCGGCGCAGCAAACCCAGCCGGCCGCCCAGCCCCGGGCGCAAAACGCCGCGCAAAAGACGGGCGCCGCGGCGGCCCGCCCCGCGGGCGCGCAGGCGCAGCCGCAACAGCGCGCCACGGGAGAAATGTCCGCCTTCGGGGAAAATTTCAGCCGCCACCGCCGCGCGCCCGAACAGTCGCCCAAGACCGGAAACGAATTGCAGGGCCCGTTCTACTTCGTGGACGAAAACCCGATGCAGGTTATAAAGGTTCTCGAAGAGCTCACCGGACAGGTCGCGATTCCCGCGGCGGGGCTGCCCAACGTGAAGATAAACTTTTCCTCGAAGGGAAGGCTCCCGCGCGACGAGGCGGCCCTCGCGATAAAGTCGCTGCTGAGCGCAAACGGCATGGCGGTCGTCCCGCTGGGCGACAAATTTTTTAAGGTATCGCCGTCGCAGGGCGTCAACGCGCAGGCGCCGACGTACATTTCGGGCAAGGCCTCGGATCTTCCGGCGAGCAACGCTTTCGCCTCAAAATTCTACGAGCTCCAGTACGTCGACATCGACACGCTCGCCCAGACCCTCGCGACGTTCGTATCCCCCAACAATGTTGCGACCCTCGCGCTCTTTCCGCGCAGCAACGCATTCTTCCTGACCGACACCGTCGCCAACCACCAGCGCATAGAGATGCTGCTCGACAAGATAGACGTGGAGCCCTCCATACGCGAGGAAATCGGGTTTTTCATGCTCAAAAACGTCGGCGCCGACGACGCCAAGAGAAGGCTCGCGTCCATACAGAACGACTCGCTCAAAAAATACCTCGTCAAGACGAGCATAGAGGCCGACGACCGCACCAACCAGCTCATAGTCGTCACCCCTAAGGGCAACCTCAAACACATCAAAAAAATCGTGGACGCCCTCGACATCGACGCGCAGCCTCTGACGCGCAGCGAAGTCTTCTACATCCGCCACGGCGAGTCCAAAGACGTTGCTACGGTGCTCAACCAGATTGTCAAGGGGCAGCAGGCGGCGGTCAAGAGCAACAACGCGGCCGAAGCCGCGAGGGTTGCGGCGACCAACCGCAACAACATGATGTCAAACGCCCGGAACCGCGGCGCCATAAATTCCGGAAGGGCGGCGGCAAAGCCCACAAACCTCACCGCGGACCCGACGGGCGCCGCCCTGCAATTCAGCGAATACGTGACAATCGTCGCCGACGAAAGGAGCAACTCCATCGTCGCCTACGGGACGTCCACCGACCTCATGCAGATAAAGAACATTATCGAGAAGGTAGACGTGGTTCTGTCGCAGGTGAAAATCGACGTAATCATAACCGAGGTCACGCTGTCCGACAAGCAGGTGTCGGGGCTCTCGACTTTCGGGCTCGACTACTCCACAGTATCGAGCACGTCCTCGGACGGCTCGACCACCCCAAGCGGCTGGCGCGGCAACACGGCGGTGGGCTCGCTTAACGACTCGGGCGAAAACGCCTTTACGTTCTCTATAAACGAGCAGGGATTCTCCGCCGTATTCAACATCGCCGAGGAAAACAGCAAAGTCAAAATCCTCTCCGCGCCGTCTATCGTCACGACGCACAACAAGGAGGCCACCATCAACGTTTCGCGCAAATACCCGTTCATAACGGGAACCACGACCTACAACACCGGCAATTTTCCATCCACGCAGGACACAGTCGAATGGCGCGACATCGGCATAATACTCGAAGTCACCCCCCTAATCGGCAACAACGGGGTTGTGCAGCTTGAAATCAAGCAGACGGCGAGCTCCGTTCTCGACTACACCGAGGTGAACGGCTCGAGGCAGGCGATAGAGGGCACGCGCGAGGCCGAAAGCTTCGTCAGCGCGCGCGACGGCGAGACAATAGTTCTCGCCGGACTCCAGCAGACGGAGATAAACGACACCGACCAGGCGGTGTGGCTGCTCTCCGACATTCCGCTGATCGGGGAGCTCTTCAAGCCCACAAGCGACAACCGCTCGCGCACGGAACTCGTGATTTTCATACGCCCGACGATTATAAAGAGCGCGGCGATAGACTCCGTTATGAAAGATTTCGGAATGGAAAAGTCCCCCATCTCGGAAGAGCTCGACCTCTACCTCAAAACAGGAAGGTTCTACGACCCCGAAAAGGAGGGCTTCGGGCAGGGAGAATCGGCAAAGAGCTCCGCCCTGCGGACAATACTCCCCAAGAAAAAGAACGAGGACGCCTTTGCGAATCCCGACGCGCGCCAAAAAGAGGGCGCGGGGCAGGAAAAAACGCCCGCCGGCGGCGAAAGCGGAGGGGAGAAAGAAAAAACCAAGGCGCGCAGGCTCGCGCCGGGCGGCAGGAAGTGAAATGAAAACCCTGCTTGCGGCACTGTCGATTTGCGTCCTGGCGGCGACCCACGCCCAGACCGGATGGGATGTCCGCGAACCGCGCAGGGGCCCGCCGCCCGCGCCCCGGCGCGGCGGGCAAAACACCGCGGACAGCGCGGGGCGGCAAACCCCGCCGGAGAGAAATCCCGGCGCGGCGCGGAGCCCAACTCCGGCTCTCCGCGCGGGAACGCCCAACCCCGCAGGCGCCCCCAAAGCGGAGCTTCCCAACCTCGAGGGAGCGGAGGCGCTCCTGGGCAGAAACCCGTTCGGAAACGCGCCGGCGTCAAAATCTGCGAAAGACGCAAAGAGCGGCGCAAACCTCCAGCTCACATCCATCTGCTGCATAGACGGCAAATGGAATTTCGTAGTCACCGACGCCGACTCAAAAGCCTCCTACGCGCTGCCCCTCAAAGGCAGAATAACCGAAGAGCTGCCGTACCGCGTGGATTTCTTCGACGAGGAGACCATGAGCGTAAGCGTGTCAAACTCAGTGGCGGAATACGTCCTGACGCTCAAGACGCCCGACGAGCCCGCTGCGGCTCCCGCCGCGCAGGCGGCGCCGCAGGCCGCCAAAAAGGCGCAGCAGCAACAGCAGGCCTCACGCCGGAACTACAACAATTTTAGGCCGTGGTTCCCCCCGCCGAGGGTCGAGATACCGACGCCAAAACGCATAAACAGGCGATAGAAAATGCCGCTTTCATACACCCAGAAAATCGAGTCCGCAAAGGAGGAATTCAAGAAGGGCCTCGCCGCGGAGGACGCCGAAAAGTTCGAGTCGTGCCCCGATCCGAAAAAGCCGCGCTTCCTGCTTGAACACGGAAACTTCACAGAATCGGAAATAGCGGGGGCGCTATCTCGGGCGACGGGAATCGAAACCGCGGAAGAGCTGGACGTCCCCGAAAACGCCGAGGCGCTGCTGCCGCTGAGGATAATAAACGAATACCGCTGCGTGCCGCTCGCCGACGGCTCGGCGGCATTCGCGTGGCCGCCGTCGCCCGACGCAAAAAAATGGATCTGCGCGATGTCGGGAAGAATACCCTCCATAAAAATCGCCCCCTACTCCGCCGTGGAGGGAAAAATTTCCGAAAGCTTCGGGGTCGGCGCGGAATCGCTCGAGGGGAGGGACGCCGACGACTTCTCCGACATATCCGAGGGCGAGACCCAGGAGGACGAAAACGCCGCCATCATAAAATTCGTAAACGAAATCATAACCCGCGCGCTCGCCGACAGGGCGACGGACATACACATAGAGCCGCGGCGCGAAAGCCTCGCGATAAGGTACAGAATAGACGGCGACATGACGCCGGTGTCAGTGCCCGAAAACCTCGTGAAGTTCAAAGACGCGGTGGTCTCGCGCATAAAGATAATGGCGCGGCTTAACATTTCGGAAAAGCGCAGGCCGCAAGACGGCAGAATCGCGTTCGCCTCGAAAAGCGGCGAGGAAATCGACATCCGCGTGTCGTCGCTGCCGACGCTGTACGGCGAGAGCGTTTCACTTAGGCTTCTCAACCAGAAGTCGCGGCCCGTCACGATAGAAGACCTCGGCTTTCTGCCCGACGACGCGGAGAAAATCGCCCGCCCGCTGTCGCTGCCGCACGGGATAATCCTCGTCACGGGGCCGACGGGCTCGGGCAAATCGACGACGCTCACGGCGTTCATACGCCGCCTGCGCTCTCCGGAGGTGCGCATAATAACGGTGGAAGACCCCGTTGAATACGAGGTCGAAGGCGTCAACCAGACGCAGGTCAACCCCGACATCGGGCTGACCTTCTCGTCCGTGCTGCGCTCCGTGCTGCGCCAGGACCCCGACATAATAATGGTCGGCGAAATACGCGACAGGGAGACCGCCGACATCGCAATACGCGCGTCCCTCACCGGCCACCTCGTGCTGAGCACGCTGCACACCAACGACTCCGCCGGCGCCCTCACGCGCCTTGTGGACATGGGCATAGAGCCGTTTTTGATAGCCTCGTCCGTCGAGATGATACTCGCCCAAAGGCTCGTGAGGCGGCTTTGCAAATGCGCGGTTCCGGCAAACTACGCGCGCGAAAAAATCTCGTCGAGCCTCGCGACGCTCGGGCTGCCGCAGTCTGAAATAGCCCTCTGCGGCGGCGCCAAGGCTCCCAAGGGCTGCGACAAGTGCCGCTCGATAGGCTATTACGGCAGGGTCGGGATTTTTGAAATACTGCTCGTGGGAGAGCAAATACACTCGCTGATAGTCTCCCGCGCTACGGCGCGCGAAATACGCGAAGCCGCGCGCGAAAACGGAATGAGAACTTTGCAGGAATGCGGTTGGGAGCTCGTAAAGCGCGGGATTACGGGGCTCGAAGAGATAATGTGCTACGCCAACCTGACGGACGAGAACGCCGGACATGCGAAAGTTTAAGTACAGGGCGATGGGCGCCGGCGGAAAAATCGCCGTTGGCGAAATCGAGGCGGCGGACTACAAGGACGCCTGCCGGAAACTGCGCGCCGCGTCGCTGTCGCCGATTTCGGCCGAGCGCGCGGACGGCGGAGACGCGCGCGAACCGGCAAAGCCCGACGAAGGGCGCGCGGCTTCCGGAAATCTGGGAGGCGAAAAGACCGCCCTTGCGTTTTTCAAAAAGCTCCTGCAACTTAGCGGAAGCGGCGGAATGCCGGTGGGAGACGCGCTGAAATCGCTCGCGCAAAGGTCGCTCGACAAGCGCACCGCAACGCTCTGCCGCGAGCTCTACAAGGAACTCAGCGAGGGCCGGACGCTCGCCGACGCGCTCAAAAGATACCCCGCCCTCTTCGACCCGTGCATCACGCACCTCGTGGAGGCGGGCGAGTCCACCGCAAACCTCGGGTTCGTGTTTGAAAACATAATATCGTACATAGAGGCGCGCCGCCAGCTGCGCCGCACGATAATTTCGGCGCTCGCGTATCCCGTATTTTTGTGCGTGATGGCCTCCGGCGTCGTGCTGCTCTTCCTCTTCTTCATGCTGCCGAGAATCGAATCCATGATGTCGAACATCGGCGCGGGCGAAAACGGGCCCATAACGCTGATGAAAACAATAGGCTCGGTTCTGACTACGGGCGTACCTGTCGCCGCCGCCGCCGCGATTCTGGCGATCGCAGCCATAAAATTTATGCGAAAGACGCCCGAAGGCCTCCTGAAAACCGACGCCGCCCTGTTGAAAATCCCCGTCATAGGAAAGATAGCGGCGGACTCCGACCTGTGCAGGTTTTCTACGCTCGCCTCCACGCTCTTCGCCTCGGGCGTCAACACGACGGAGACTTTCAGGCTGGCGGAAAAGTCGGTGAAAAACTCCCTCGTGCGCTCCCGCATACAAAATTTCAGGATAGCGGTAAACGACGGCGCGCCCATTTCCGCCGCGCTGAAGAAGTTCGGCATAATCGACAGCGAAGACATAGACATAGTGGCGGTTGGAGAGCGAACCGGAAGCCTGGTGTCGGCTTTCGCTGAAATAGGGAAGTCGCATACTGAATCGCTAAACCGCAGGATAAAATTTTCGACCGGCGCGCTCGGCGGAGCCGCGCTCGCGCTCGCATTCGCGCTGGTGCTCGTTTTCGCGGTGGGAATAGTGCTCAGCATTCTTGGGTTGAGCCACGGCCTGGTGGCAAAATAGATTCAATCCGGCAAAAACGCGCCGTCACCGCACCCGACGAAAACTTTCCCCCGCATCTTCCGCCGCTTTAATCCGCATTCCGCCAATCTCGGAATACGGCAAACTTAAAGCAATGCCGCAACGGCGGAGCCGTTCCCTAAAAGAAAGCCCGCTGTTGCGCAAAAATAAAAACCCTTTTCCAAAGCTACCAGACACGCCAAATTGCATAATTCCCAATCCACATCGCATTGTACAATTCCCATTCCACGCCGCTTTAACCCGCACTCCGCCAATTTCGGATTACGGCAAACTTAAAGCAACGCCGCAACGGCGAAGCCGTT